>JAEEGL015203900.1_pt1 | contig 10352 bp, 10 predicted proteins | sample 9134231 | NCBI WGS metagenome assembly JAEEGL01 (sample SAMN16246548, study PRJNA631951) | gut metagenome | biome: gut microbiome; feature: rumen; material: fiber-attached | host: Bos | place: Iran: Karaj | collected 2018-10
AGAAAAAGACCAGGTATGTATATTGGTTCAACTGATAAAAGAGGTTTACATCATCTAGTATGGGAAATTGTAGATAACTCAATAGATGAAGTAATTAATGGTTTTGGTAATAAAATTAAAATAATATTACATGCAGATCATTCAGTATCAGTAGAAGATGAAGGAAGAGGAGTACCAGTTGGAAAACATGCAAGTGGTATGTCAACTCCTGAAGTAATTTACACAGTATTACATGCTGGTGGAAAATTTGAATCAGGTGGATATAAAGTATCAGGTGGTTTACATGGTGTTGGTGCATCAGTAGTAAATGCTTTATCTAAATGGATGGAAGTTAATATTAAAAGAGATGGATATGAATATTATATTCGCTTTGAAGATGGTGGAAAAGTAAAGATACCTTTAAAACAATTAACTAAAACAAGTAAAACAGGTACAAAAGTTAGATTTATGCCAGATGATACAATATTTGATACAACAACATTTTCATTTACAACTGTATGTGAAAGAATGCAAGAATGTGCATTTTTACTTAAAGGTTTAACAGTTGAAGTAATTGATGAAGAAGATAAAAAAGAAGAAGTATTTCATTATGACAATGGTATAAGAGCTTTTGTTGAATATGTAAATGAGGATAAAGCGCCATTACACAATGTTGTGGATTTTTCAAGTAGCAAAGATGGAATAAATGTAGAAGTTGCATTCCAATATACTGATACTTATTCTGAAAATATAATAAGTTTTGTTAATAATGTTAAAACAGGTGATGGTGGAAGTCATGAAGTTGGTTTTAAAACAGCATTAACAAAAGTATTTAATGATTATGCAAGAGAAAACAAATTTTTAAAAGATAAAGATAAAAACTTAGAAGGTCCAGATACAAGAGAAGGTTTAACAGCAATAATATCATTGCAAATACCTGAAAACTTATTACAATTTGAGGGACAAACTAAAGGTAAATTAGGCACTCCTCAAGCTAAAACAATAACAGAAGCTATAACAAGTGAAAAATTAAGATTTTTCTTAGAAGAAAATAAAGAAATAGCAACTAAAATAATGGAAAAAATGGTTAAATCTAAGTACGTTAGAGAAGCTGCTAGAAAAGCTAGAGATGAAGCAAGAAATGGAAAAGATAAATCCAAAAAGGAAAAATTAATTAGTGGTAAACTATCTCCAGCACAAACTAAAAATCCAAAGAAAAATGAATTATTCTTAGTCGAAGGAGATTCTGCTGGAGGATCTGCTAAAAGTGGTAGAGATAGAAGATTTCAAGCAATATTACCTTTAAGAGGAAAAGTTTTAAATACTGAAAAAACAAGAATGGAAGAAATACTTAAAAACGAAGAAATAAGTACAATGATTTATACAATTGGTGCTGGTGTTGGTAGTGATTTTGATATTAATGATTGTAATTATGATAAAGTAATAATAATGACCGATGCCGATGATGATGGAGCACATATTCAAATATTACTTTTAACTTTCTTCTATAGATATATGAAACCATTAATTGAAAATGGTAGACTTTATATAGCTATGCCACCTTTATATAAATTACATAATAATAAAACTATATATTATGCTTGGTCTGATTTAGAACGTGCAGAAATACAAAGTAAAAGTAAAGTTAAATTAGATGTTGCTAGATATAAAGGACTTGGTGAAATGAATGCTGAACAATTATGGGAAACAACTATGAATCCAGATACAAGAAGTTTGATAAAAGTAAGTATTGTAGATGCAGTATTAGCTGAAAAAAGAGTTAGCGTATTAATGGGTGATAAAGTAGAACCAAGAAAAGAATGGATAGAAGAAAATGTAGATTTTACTTTAGAAGATAACTTTAAAATAGAAAAATAACATTAATTAATGTTATTTTTTATTATTTTTAATATATTGTTTTGTTCATTTTTATTACAATTTTTCCACAATATTTCAAAAAATACACCTAATCCAGGTAGTATAATTTCATCATTTGTTTTAATAGATTCGTTTATAGAAGTTTTTATGTCATTTTCATTTAAATCTTTAAAATTTTCTTTAATACTTTCTCTTATATTTATCATAATTAAACACCTCAATATTATTGTGATTATTTTTGTGTTTTTAATACTAAACTATTGATTTTTTAATAAAAAAATAATATTATGTTAATAGGAGTAATTAAAACAATAGTTAATATAATCCAAAGAAATACAATGATTAATAGTGAGGAGTGATAATATGTTTAAATTTTCAAACATTAAAAAATTATTTAAATATGATTGGATAGATGTATTTAAAAATATTTTACCTAAAGGTAAAAATGGTAATTTAACAGACGAAGAACAAAATACTTTAAAAATTAGTTCAATTTTAGGTATTGCTGCTTCTGCATTAGTTGTTATTTCAGTAGTAGCTGCAATATATAATAGTTATATGTCAGCACTTGGTAGCTTGGCAAAATATTTAAAAATTGGTTTCTTTGATATAGTTTCTTTTGGTGATATATTATGGACAATTATTAAATGTGCAATTATTCCTATAGGAGTTCTTATTTATGACTTAGTAATGGGTAAAAAAGAACAAAATGGATGGGTAATATTCTCAATGTTTATTTTAGTAACATTATGGGTAGTATATTCATTCTATGAAGGAGTATCTTGCATTAAATTGATTGGTTATGCTCCAATATCAGTAATAATTGGTCTAGTAGGTTCGTTAGCTTCATTAGTAGCTGGTGGAAATATGGTAACAGTATTTATTGATTATAGTGAAAGATATAATAAAGGTAATGTTCAACCAGCACAAGCTGCACCAGTAAATGGTGGTTACACTGTTCCAACAGAAAATGCTAATGTAAATAATACTTATACAGCACCAGCACAAGAACAACAAAATGTACAACCAGAACAACCTCAACAAAAAGTATGTCCTCAATGTGGATATTTAGTTAAAGCAGATGCTGAATTTTGTTCAATGTGTGGTCATAGATTTTAAAAAGTAGATTTAATCTACTTTTTTTATGTAAAAAAGACTTCAAATTTTGAAGTCTTTTATATCATCATCATTCATATCTTTTCCATCAAAATATGTTTTTTGTTTATATCTTGATATAAATGCAACTATGTTACTTGGAAATATTCTAGCATATCTATTATATTCTGTAATTATATCATTATAATATTTTCTTAATGAAACAATTTCAGCTTCTGAATTAATTAGTTCAATATCAGTTTTTACAAATAATTCATTATCTTTTAATTTAGGATATTTATCTTTATATACATTAAATTCATTTATACCATCTTTTACAATTCTATCAACTTCAAAGTTAGATAGATTTGAAGATTTCATTTCTTTTATTTGTAATAATACATTTTCTTCTTTTGTGTTATCTTCTATTACTTGTGATGCTTTAGATAATAAATCATATCTTTTTCTAAGTACTGAATCTATATTTGCTTCTGCTTCATTAATTCTTATAATGAATGTTTGAAACTTATTATATGTAGCTATAAACCACATTAGAATAAAACACGATACTATTATAATAATTAAAATAGTTTCTAAAGTCATACTATCACCATAATCATTATAACAAATTAGACATTAATAATCAATAATTTATTTGTTCTTGTGAACATATAAAATAAATATATGGTGTAGGTATAATATACCATTTTCCATTATTTGGATCACTTAAAATAAGGTAGTTTTGTCCTGTATATTCTAGTATTCCATCATATTCTTTTTCATTATTTGTATATGGTGTAATAGTAGATATTTTGATTTTTTTTCCTTTATTAATTTTTAATAAATTTTCCATGCTTGTTGATTCATAATTAATGTTATTAATTTGATTTGGAATACTACCAGCAAATATAGGAGGTCTATTATTCATATTATCATCCTTTCATAAAATTATATTTTAAAAAAAATAAATTATGATATAATTATATTGTTAGGAGAGATAGTATGAAAGTAAAAGTAGCTATTTCAGCTCATCATATACATTTAACAAAGAAAGATTTAGATATTTTATTTGGAGAAAATTATGAATTACATAAAAGAAATGATTTATCTCAAAAAGGTCAATTTGCTTCATTAGAAACAGTTAAAATTAAAACTTTAAAAGGTGAGATGGTTTTAAGGGTTTTGGGCCCTGTTAGAGATTATACTCAAGCAGAAGTATCTAAAACTGATGCTTATAAATTAGGAATAAATCCTCCTGTTAGAAATAGTGGTGATATTATTGGTTCAGAAAAAGTTACTATAATAGGACCAAATGGAATAATAGAGGATAAAGAATGTTGTATTATTGCTGATAGACATATTCATATGTCAGAAGAAGAATCTATAAATTATGGACTTAAAAATGGTGAAATTGTTAGTGTTAAAGTAAATGGAGAAAAAGGCGGGATTATGAATAATGTTCATATAAGAGTCGCTTCTAATTTTTCACTTGAAATGCACATAGATACTGATGATGGTAATGCATTTTTACTTAGTGGAGGAGAGGAATTAGAAGTTATAAAATAACTATCTTGGTTCAGTACCTTTAATATAATACATAATTACTTTCTTTTTTGATTCTGTAGTTGCTAATGAACCATCTAAAGGATTAATTATTACACCTATAACATTATTTGGCATGATATACCAGTTTTGGTCAGTTTTTGTATCATATTCTTCTATAGTATCTGCCCATACTTGTTTTAGGTTATAACTATTATTTGTTGGTACTTCATCATTATTATCATATCCACTCCATAAACCTAATAAAATGTTATTATTATATCCTATAACTAAATTATCAACATCTGTTGATCCAGATTTGATTGAATATTTTTTGGTTAATTTTGAACCAATTTGATAACATGTTGGATATGCATAATCAATAAATGCTGTATTATACGTAGATGTGAGCATTTCATTTAATATATATACTAAACTAGGATTTAATACTAGTTCTTTTTTTTCTTTAGCTTCATATAAAACGTTTCCATTCATATCTTCAATTTTATTAATAAATCTTAAATCAGATTTAAAACCGCCACTTGCTAAAGTATTATATCCTCTTAATAAATCTAATAAATTCATTCCTATACTTCCTAAAGCAAGTGAAGGAATAGGCTCTAATTTTTCTTTAATTCCAACTTTATTAGCTATTTCAACTAAGTTTTCTTCACCTAAAAAAATATGTGTTTTAACAGCAAATATATTATCAGAAAAAGCAATCGCAGATACTAAACTAATATCTTTATTTGGATATTTGTTTCCAAAGTTATTTGGTGAATATAATTCTCCATCTGAAAATGTAAATGTTGTTTTTTCACTTGTAAATGTTGTGGATGGTGTAAATCCATGTTCTAAAGCAGAATAATAAAGAAATGGTTTTATTGTTGAACCTATCGCTCGTTTAGAGTTTGTAGCTCTATTAAACTGACTTTCTTTATAGTTTTTACCACCTGTTAGAGCTATTACATTACCATTATTAGGATTAACCATAATTGCTGCTATTTGAGGTGAATCTTCTTTATAATATTTATTTATGTTTTTTTCAAGTGAATTTTGAGCATCTATATCTAAGTTAGTATATATTTTTAATCCTCCTGTTTTAAGAAATGAAGATGGAATTTGTTTTAAACTATTTAATTCATCTATAACTGCTTCTTGATAATACATTATTGTATTTGGTGATTCATTATTTAATTCACCTATATATGTCAGATTTGTATTTAATGCTTCTTCATATTCTTCTTTTGTGATATATTTATTATTTAACATAGCATTTAAAACTGTTTTTTGCCTTCTTTTAGCATTTTCTAAATTTTTAGTGGGTGAATAATAACTAGGAGATTTAGGAATACCAGCTAACATAGAACTTTCTGCTAAAGTTAAATCTTTAGAGCTTTTTCCAAAATAATATTTACTAGCATTTTCTATACCAAATACACCACCATAATTTATAGTATTTAAATAGCCTTCTAATATTTCATCTTTAGTATATTGAACTTCTAATCTTATAGTTAACCATGCTTCATTAATTTTTCTTTTAAAAGTTTTATCAAAATCTAAATATAAATTTTTTGCATATTGTTGCGTTATAGTAGAAGCTCCTTCTAAAGTTTTTTTGTTTGTTAGATTTGTATATAGAGCTTTTAGTATTCTCAAATAATCAAATCCAATATGATTATAAAAGTTTTTATCTTCCACAGCTATAGTAGCGTTTATTAAATTCTTACTTATATTTTCTAATTTAACCCATCCATCATTATTTGTTGGATATACTTTACCATTAATATCATAAAAATTATAACTATTATTGTTTTTTATAGGTAATTTTGGAGTGAAAAAAGCTATTAAATATAAACTAAAATAAGCTGTACTTAAAACAATAATTGTTATAAGTATAATTTTATATATTTTTTTCATATAATCATCTCATATTTATTATTTGAAAAAAAAGTGAAAATATAAGTGCAATTTAATAAAAGATATGTTATAATTACAATCAAGTTATTAGGTGATTTTATGTCTAAATTAAGTATTAAATTTGAATTACTAAATAAAACAAGTAATGAAGTTTATAAAATAGATACAAAAGCTATAAAAAATAATGGTAAAATTACTTTTTGTGATAATGATATATTAAATATAATTGATATTGATAATAATTATATAGAAAGAAAGAATAAAGAATATATTATTAAATTAGACTTTAATAAAGAAAAAGGAATATATATTTTAAATGATAAATTTAATTTTGATTTTAAAATAAAGATTAATTATATAAAAAAAGATGAAAATTATATTGAATTTGATTATATAATATATATGGATGAAGAAACAAAATATAATTTTAAAATAGAATATAGGTGATAAAATGATTGAAAAAGTAGAAGAAGTATTAAAAGAAGCATTTATTAATTCAGGATATAATGTTAATGGTGTTAAAGTTATTAAATCAAATAGACCTGATTTATGTGATTTACAATGTGATGATATTTTTAAATTAACAAAAGAGTATCATAAAAGTCCTATAGAAATAGGTGAGAAAATAGTTGAAAATATCAATAAAATAGACAATTTTAGTGATTATTTCAAAAATGTTGAATTTGTTAAACCAGGATTTATTAATATAATAGTAAGTGATAAATTAATAAACAATTGTTTAAAAAATATGATGAAAGATATATCATATGGAATTGATAAAACAAATAAAGAAACATTTGTTATGGATTTTGGCGGAGCAAATGTTGCAAAACCACTTCATGTAGGACATATGAGAACAGTATTAGTAGGTGAAAGTGTTTCAAGAATTTTAAAATTTATGGGACATAATGTAATATCAGATGTTCATTTAGGTGATTTTGGATTACAAATAGGTGAGGTTATATATGCTATTATAAGAGATGGTATAAATATAGATGATATTGATATTAAGTATTTAGATAAAGCTTATCCAGAAATGAGTAAATTAATAAAAGAAGATGAAGTTTTAAAAGAAAAATGTGCATCTATTACTAAAGAATTACAAGATGGAAATTTAGAATATAGAAAATTATGGAAAAAAATATTAGAAGTTTCTAAAGAAGACATTAAGAAAAATTATGATTTTTTAGGTGCTAATTTTGATTATTGGTATGGAGAAAGTGATTCATATAAATATTTAGATGAATTATATAAAATATTTGAAGAAAAAAACTTGTTAACTGAAAGTGAAGGAGCACTAGTTGTTGATGTAAGTGAAGATGATGATAAAAAAGAAATCCCACCACTTTTATTTAAGAAAAGTAATGGGGCTTATTTATATGCTTCTACTGATTTAGCTACTATTCTTCAAAGAAAAAAAGATTTTAATCCAGATCATATTTTATATGTAGTTGATAATAGGCAATCACTTCATTTTGAACAAGTATTTAGAGCAAGTTCAAAAGCTGATATAATGCCTAAAGATTCTTTAGAACATCTAGCATATGGTACCGTAAATGGAATGGATGGTAAACCTTATAAAACAAGAAATGGTGATAATCCTAAACTAGAAAATTTATTTGAAGATGCAAGACAAATATTTATATCTAAAAAAGAAACAAATAAAGATATGGATTTAGAAGATGTAAATAAGATAGTAAATGCTATATTAAAATTTGCAGATTTAATGAATTCAAGAGAAAAAGATTATATATTTGATTTAAATAAATTCTCAGATGTATCTGGTAAAACAGGTCCATATATTTTATACACGTATTTAAGAATTAATAAAATAATTGAAAATAATAATCATATATTAACTGATAATATATATAATGAAGCTGATAGAAATTTAAGATTATCAATTTTAAACATGAAAAATGCTTTATTACAAGCATATAATACTAGAATGCCACATTTTATTGCAGATTATGTATATGATTTATGTGTACAAAGTAACGTATTTTATCAAACAAATCGTATAAATGGAAATGATAATGAAACTATGAAAAATGATTATATTTGTGTTTTATCATTAACAAATGAAGTAATAAAAACTATGTTATATTTATTAGGTATAGAGATACCAAAAGTTATGTAATAAAAAAATATTATATAAAAGTATTGACATACACTAATAATATGATAGAATTATTATGGCAAAGCTTTAAGGAGGCTTAATATGAAATTAAAGAATTTAAGTAAAACAGAACTTGAACTAATGTCATATGCTGATTTAAGTTATATGATTTTAAAAGAAAATAAAAAAACAATGAGTACACCAAATTTATTTAAAGAAATTTGTGGACTTTTAGAATACAGTGATGAAGAATATAATGAAAAAATAGGAGATTTCTATACTTCACTTACAACAGATAAAAGATTTTTATTCTTAGATAATTCAGAATGGGATTTAAGAGAAAATAATATTGTTAAAATGGAAATTGATGAAGATGAAGATTTAGATGAAGAAGAAATCGAAGAGGAAGATGAAGAAGAAATCGAAGAAGAAGATGAAAATATAGATTCTGATAATTTAGATGATGATTTAGATGATAATGATGATTTAACAATAATTTCAGAAAATGATTTAGATTCAGATGAAGAATAATTTTTATTATTCTTTTTTTGACTTTTTATTTTCAATATGTTAGTATATATCACAAAAAAAGAGATGATTATATGAAAAATAAAGATGAAATCAATAAAATAATCAAGTATACAGTTGATGTATGTCTAAAAAAATATAATTTAAATGATCTAAAAAGTTTAAATATTTTTACTGATATCGCATATCGATCTTTAAAAAAATATCAATATGATCCTATTTCAAGGCTAAATGAAGAATTATTTATTAAACAAAATATAATAAATGAAATAGATAAATATATGGTTAATAAAGCAAAAGACAATATAGAAATATATAATATAATTGAAAAATATTTAATGAAAGTATTAAATATTACTTGCGGAATAAGAAAAGATAAGTTTTTAAATATAGAAAAATTAGGAAACATTAAAGAACAAGCAATTTTCGATACAATTGAAAATTATGATGATAGTATAAAAAAGAGTATCAATTTATATGTGAATGATATATTTTTAAATCTTGTTAATGAAAAAATAAAAGAAAAAGAAAAACAAATAGACAAAAAATGATTTTTTATAAATCTTTTTTATTTTATTTGATATTATTATATAAATATAGTATAATTTAGAAAGGTGATTTTATGATCGAAAGATTAAATAATATAGAATTAAGATATAAAGAAATTGAAAATGAATTAATGAGTGAAGAAGTACTTAAAGATGTTAAAAAAACAAAAGAATTAAGTATTGAAAGATCATCATTAGAAGAAGTTTATGAAGTATATCAAGAGTATAAAAAAATATTAAGTGGAATTGAAGAAGCAAAAGAAATGATTCATGATCCAGAATTAGGCGAAATGGCTAAAGAAGAATTAAATGAGTTAGAAACAAAGAAAGAAGAATATGATTCTAAATTTGAAATATTGCTATTACCAAAGGATCCTAATGATATGAAAAACGTTATTGTTGAAATAAGAGGAGCTGCTGGTGGAGATGAAGGAAATATCTTTGCTGGTGACTTATTTGATATGTATAAATATTATGCAGCTAAAGAAGGATGGACTATTGAAGTAATGGAAGAATCACCAGGAGAAGCTGGAGGATATGCTTTAATAAGTTTTATGATTAAAGGAAATAATGTTTATTCTAAAATGAAATATGAATCAGGTGCTCATAGAGTTCAAAGAGTTCCTTCTACAGAAACACAAGGAAGAGTTCACACTTCTACAGCAACAGTTTTAGTAATGCCTGAAGCAGAAGAATTTGATTTTGAATTAGATATGAATGAAGTAAGAATAGATATAACAAGA
>JAEEGL015696661.1_pt1 | contig 10352 bp, 7 predicted proteins | sample 9134231 | NCBI WGS metagenome assembly JAEEGL01 (sample SAMN16246548, study PRJNA631951) | gut metagenome | biome: gut microbiome; feature: rumen; material: fiber-attached | host: Bos | place: Iran: Karaj | collected 2018-10
CCTTGTCGTTCGGATCCGACGGATCCGTGATGATGGCGGTGACCGCCGGATATTTCGTCCAGGGCTCGGATTTGAGATCCAGGTCCTTGATGGTGCCCCACATGCCGCTCTCCCGGTCCATCCAGCCGCCGGGCGTCCCGGACTCGTATTCCGCCATGTAACGCTCCCTCATCCGGTCGTCGTAGTAGATGTAGGAGCCGTCGACGCCGTTCAGGACGATGTTGTTGTAGATGTGCAGGTCCCGTCCGCCGCCGCACATGAAGGCGAAGCCGTAGCAGTCGATGATCACGTTGTACCGCGCGGTCCAGCCGGAGAGCATGTCGTCGAAGTAGATGGCGTTCGCCGTGTGCTCCGCGTTGCCGATCCGCTCGAACTTGTTGTACTGGCAGACGTTCCCGGCGGACGTCCAGCGGCCGCCGGAATAGAAGGCGCCGGCGTCATCGGATTCCTGCACCACGTCGTGAACGTAGTTCCATTCCATGAGGTTGTCGTTGCCGGTCGCGCAGATGGCCGCGTGCGGGGCGAAGGCGACCTCGTTGTGCCGGACGGCGTTCTGCCAGCCGTCCAGCCAGATGCCGTCGTTGTAGGTCCTGGCGATCTCGGCGAAGTGATGGACATAGTTGTTCTCCGCGACGGAGTTGCCGGCGATCTGCCTGGCGAAGGAGCCGCTGACCACGTAGATGCCTTTCTTGCCCATGTGGCTGATCTCGCAGCCGCGGACTGCGATGTCCGTGCCGCTGATCAGGACGGCGCTGCCCTCCGCGTTCCGGAAGGTGCAGTTGGTGACCGTAATGTCGTTGCCGGTGAGATTCATGAGGTCGCCGCAGACGCCTTCGAAGGTCAGCCCGTCGAAGACGAGATGGGAGGCGGTGCCGGAGACCTGGGTGGTGCGGGAGACGTTGCATGCGACGGTGCCGATCTTGCCGTCGTCGTCATAGATATACAGCTTTTCGGCTTCCCGGTCGATCCAGTACTCGCCCTGCGCATCAAGCTCCTCCGGGACGTTGAAGAAGTAGTAGTCGCCGCCCGGGTTGTAGTTCGAATGGAAGAGCAGCTTCAGCTCGCCGGTGTCCGGATCGAAGGATTCCACGGGGGTGGTCCGGTCGGCCCAGTTGAAGTCGAAATAGCCGAAGAGCCAGGCGTCGTCCGGTCTCGCCCAGCCGTCCATCCGAGTTGCGGTCGTCCCGGAGACCCGGATCAGGTCGTTCTTGGCGTCGAGGATGTCGCCCTCCTCCAGGAAGAGGACGGAGTCGTCCGAGGCGTAGTCCCCGGTGAGGTTCGGCCAGCGTGCCGGATAGAGGCGCTCCCCGTCGACGAAGATGCCGGCGTTCGTGCCCTTGTACTCGGACGGCGCGCTCGTGTAGGTGCCGAAGGCGAACTGGATCTCGCCCATCCCCTCGAGGGTGACGTTCAGGTCGCTGAAGTCCGCCACGTAGATGTGGCCGAGGTTTTCCTCCCGGAAATAGTCGGCTTCGATGCCGGCGGCAGGCCGGAAGACGGAGCCGTCGCTGATCTCGGCCGCTTCGAGGACGACCTCGCCGTCCCCCCAGGCTCTCCAGGTGACCGGCGCGTCCGCCGTGCCGGAATCCGCTTCGCCGAAGGCGAGGAGATAGACGTAGTAGAGACCGGGTGCGATGTTCACCGAACGGGGAACGGAGGGATCCGCTTCCCGGACGGCGTCCGCGGCGCGGGTCAGGGAGACGAAGGGATGTTCGGCCGAGCCGTCGGCCGCGTCGTCCCCGTCGGGGGAGACGTAGAAGTCTGGGCCGGCGTAGGGCCCGTCCTTCGGCGGGACCGTTTCGGCGGGATCCGCTCCGGGATCCGCCGGTTTCGTCTCGTTCGGGCCGTCCGGCTTTGCGCAGGCCGCGAGGCCGAAGAGCGTCATCAGAAGCGCGAGAGTCAGGCAGAGCAGTCTTCTCATGATTCGGATTCTCCTTTTTCCGCCGGGGGCCCCGCGGGGCCGTTTCCGGGCCGCTTGATTTGAGTCCATTTTATCACCCGGCCGTTTTTTTGTCAAGGAAAGACGGGGGCCTCCCCGTTGCGTTCGGCGCTCCGGTGTGGTACAATAGACCGTAGCCGGAAGAGCGTGCGTCATGCTCGACCGGCCGCCGGACAGACAAATAAGCGGCGTCCGTCCGGGTCCTTTTCCGCCGAAGCCGCATCGGCACGGTCCTGTATTTATGAAAGCTGTCGTGACTGTCGTCGGACGGGATACCGTCGGGATCCTCGCGAAGGTCTCCACCGTCTGCGCCGAACATAACGCCAACGTGCTCGACGTCTCCCAGGCCGTCCTGTCGGAGATGTTCACCATGGTGATGGTCCTCGAGATCTCCGACCTGACGAAGGACTTTTCCGATCTGCAGGACGATCTGAACGCCCTGGGCGAGCGGATCGGCATGAAGATCCACACCATGCACGAGGACATCTTCAACGCGATGCACCGCATCTGAGGAGGCCGCCATGTTCGATTCCACCGACATCCTGGAGACCGTCCGCATGATCGAGCAGGAGAACCTGGACATCCGCACGATCACGATGGGCATCTCCCTTCTTTCCTGCGCGGACAGCGACCTCGCCGCCTCCTGCGGGAAGATCTACGAGAAGATCTGCCGCCTCGCAGCCCGGCTCGTTCCGGTGGGCGAGGAGATCGAGAAGAAATACGGCATCCCGATCATCAACAAGCGGCTCTCCGTGACGCCCGTCGCCATGCTGGCGGCGGCCTCGGGCGGCGATCCGGTGGCGTACGCGCTGACCCTGGACCGCGCGGCCAAAACCGTCGGCGTGAACTTCGTCGGCGGCTATTCCGCCCTGGTCCATAAGGGATTCTCGGCAGGCGACGGGGAACTGATCGCCTCGATCCCCGAGGCGCTCTCCCGCACTGAGCGGGTCTGCTCCTCCGTGAACATCGGCTCGACGAAAGCGGGCATCAACATGGACGCGGTCGGGCAGATGGGCCGGGTGATCCTTGACGCCGCGAAGGCGACGAAGGACTTGAACTGCATGGGGGCCGCGAAGATCGTGGTCTTCTGCAACGCCCCCGAGGACAATCCGTTCATGGCCGGCGCGTTTCACGGGCCGGGCGAGCCGGACTGCGTGATCAACGTGGGGGTCTCCGGTCCCGGCGTGGTCCGCTCCGCGCTCTCGAACTGTCCGGACGCCGACCTGACCGAAGTGGCGGACGTCATCAAGCGGACGGCGTTCAAGATCACGAGGATGGGCCAGCTCGTCGCAGGCGAGGCGTGCCGGATGCTCGGCGTCCCCTTCGGGATCGTAGACCTTTCCCTCGCCCCGACCCCCGCGGTGGGAGACTCCGTCGCGCATATCATTGAGGAGATGGGCATTGAGATCTGCGGCGGTCACGGCACGACGGCGGCTCTCGCGCTCCTCAACGACGCGGTGAAGAAGGGCGGCGTCATGGCGTCGTCCCACGTGGGCGGCCTCTCCGGCGCGTTCATTCCGGTCTCCGAAGACGCCGGCATGATCGACGCGGCGCGCTCCGGCGTCCTGTCCATCGAGAAACTGGAGGCGATGACGGCGGTCTGCTCCGTCGGGCTCGACATGATCGTGATCCCGGGCGACACCCCGGCGTCCACCATCTCGGCGATCATCGCGGACGAAGCGGCGATCGGCATGGTGAACTCGAAGACCACGGCGGTCCGCGTCATCCCGGCCATCGGCCGGAAGGCGGGCGAGGAGCTTGAATTCGGCGGCCTGTTCGGTTCCGGACCCATCATGAAGGTCCACGGGGACACAAGTTCGGAGAAGTTCATCGCGCGCGGCGGCCGCATCCCGGCGCCGATGCAGGCGCTGAAGAACTGATCCTCCGACTACGGGAAAAACCTCCGGCTTCTGATCGGTTTCGACCAGAGACCGGAGGTTCTTCTCGTTTATGGGAGACTGCAGACCGTGTCAGACGGACCAGCCCTCGTGCCGCAGCCAGCCGAGGAGGAGAGAGGTCCACTGTGCGGTGTGGGGCTCACTTTCCGCCAGACCGAGCCCGTGGCCGCCGTCGGGGAAGACATGGACCTCGTTCCTGATCCCCTTCGAGGAGAGGGCGGCCGCGTACAGATAGCTGTTCCGCACGTCGACGCCGGCGTCCAGCGCCGTATGCCACAGGAACGCGGGGGGCGTGTCCTCCGTCACCAGCAGATCCGGGGAGACGGGGCGGAAATCAACTTCCCCGCCCATCAGGTTCAGAAAGCTGCCGCGGTGCGCGATCCCGGTCACGTCCGGCATGTGGATCACCGGGTAGCAGAGGATCGTCAGATCCGGGAGCGGATCGACTTGATCGATCCCGTCGGCTCCCTCGCCGTCGACCGGGTCCGTGTACGTGGAGAGCAGGGCGGCCAGATGACCGCCGGCGGAAGACCCCATGACGGCGATCTTCCCGGGATCGATCCCGAATTCCCCGGCTCTCGCGCGGATCAGCCGCATGGCGCGGCGGGCGTCCAGAAGCGGCAGGGGGAACCGGTGCGGCGCGACACGGTACTGGCAGACGAAGGAATGGATCCCGGCGGCAGCGAGAAAGTCCGCGTAGCCCTTCCCCTCGTGGCCGGCCCGGTTGGCGTAGCCGCCGCCCGGAAGGATCAGAACGGCCCCGTCGGATGCTTTTCCCTCAGGCGGATAATATTCGAGGACCGGCTCCTCCAGGCAGAGTCCCGGGACCTCGTCCCACAGACGGATCGTTGTCATGTTCAGCCTCCTGTCAGATGCGGTATGGTTATGGCTCAAGCGTGGGGCATGTTCCAGCGGAACTTCGCCGCCAGGAGCCGCAGGATCACGATCAGGGACGCGCCGGCGATCATGGCGGCCGTGTCGTTCACCGGCCAGAGCAGCGCGCAGGTCAGGGCTCCGAGGATGGTCGGCAGCGCGTAGAAATGCTTGACGAAGATCATCGGCCGCTCTCCGGCCATGACGTCCCGGAGAACGCCTCCGCCCACGCCGGTGATCGAACCGACGAAGACGGTCAGAAAGAGATTGTCGAATTCCATGCCGGCCTTGACGCCGAGCACGGTATACAGACCGAGCCCCAGCGAATCGACGATCAGGAGCACCCAGTTGTTGACGTTGATCCTCGAGCGGATGAAGGGAAGAAAGACGAGGAGAGAGACCCCGATCGCGGTCAGGGCGTAGACCGGATGCCGGAAGGCCACGGGCGGGGTGTAGCCGATGATCAGATCCCGGATGATCCCGCCTCCCACGGAGGTGACGGTCCCGAGGATCACGACGCCGAAAATGTCCATCTTCTTGGAGATGCCCACCATGGCGCCCGAGATGGCGAACGCCACGATCGCGATCAGTTCTAATGCCAGGATCATCGATTTGCCTCCGATCCGGAACGGAAGGCTCCGTTCCGACGCCCCCATTATAGCACCAAAAGGACGGTGCCGCAACGGTCCGGCAGCGTTTTCCAGGGAAAAGTTTTCAGGCCGGGCTTGAAGAAAGGCTGCGGAGATGATATAATCAGTCGAGATCGAATGAAAGAAAGGGAACCGATATGAGCGAAACGATGACCGAGAGGATCTTCGATGCCGTCCGCCGGGAGGAAGAGCGTCAGAAGGATTTCGTCGAACTGATCGCCAGCGAGAACTTCACCTCGGACGACGTCCGGCGCGCCGCCTCTTCCGTCCTCACCAACAAGTACGCGGAGGGGTATCCGGAGCAGGCCTCCATCGACCGGTTCCGGGAGGAATTCCCGGACTACGTCCACACGGGGAACGTGGGCCGCTACTACGGCGGGTGCGAGAACATCGACCGGGTCGAGCTCCTCGCGCGGTATCTGTTCCAGAAGGCGTTCCATACCGACTACCATGTGAACGTGCAGCCCCACAGCGGCTCCTCCGCCAACATGGCCGCCTATATGGCCGTTCTTTCGCCCGGGGACACCATCCTGTCTATGAGCCTCGACAACGGCGGCCACCTGACCCACGGCAGCCGTGTCAGCTTCAGCGGCAAACTGTACAACATCGTCTTCTACGGCGTGGACGACCGCGGGTACATCGATTACGACGACATGCTCAGAAAGGCGCGCGAGGTGAGACCGAAGCTGATCCTGGCGGGCGCCTCCGCCTACAGCCGGATCACCGAATTCGACCGGTTCGCCGCGGCCGCCAGAGAGGTCGGCGCCTATTTCATGGTCGACATGGCCCATATCGCCGGGCTGGTGGCGGCGGGAGACCATCCCTCCCCCTTCGGACTGGCGGATCTCGTCACCACCACCACCCACAAGACCCTGCGCGGCACGAGAGGCGGTCTGATCTTCTCGACGCCTACTTTGGCGAAGAAGGTGGACAGCGCCGTCTTCCCGGGGATCCAGGGCGGCGGTCTGCAGCACATCGTGGCGGCCAAGGCGGTGACGGCGGCGGAAGCCTGCTCGCCGGCCTATCACGAGTACATCCATCAGGTCGTCCGGAACACGAAGGCCATGTGCGACGCGTTCCTTTCCATGGGCTACGAGATCACCACCGGCGGGACGGACAACCATCTGTTCCTCGTCGACTTTACCCGGACCCATCCGAAACTGTCCGGCCGCATGGTGCAGGACGAGCTGGACCGGAACGGCATCACCCTGAACAAGAACTGCGTCCCGAACGAGACCCGTTCCCCGAAGGAGACCTCCGGCGTGCGGATCGGATGCGCGGCCATGACGACCCGCGGCTGGAAGGAAAAGGACTGCGTGGAATGCGCCGGGCGGATCCACCGGATCCTGACGGCCTTCTACGAGACCCTGTGACAGGTTTGAAAAACGGCGGAGCGCCCGCTTCCTTGAGGAAGGCGGGCGCTCTTTTCGCGCGTCGGGACAGGACGTAAAAAAAGCGGCCGCGCGGATCGCTCCGCGCAGCCGTTCGAAGATGCGTTGAAAGGCGTCAGCGTCCTTCGAGGCAGGTGCCGTCTTCCGGACAGTTCTCCTGGGAGCAGAGAGGATCGGCTCCCGGTGCGGGCTTTTCGATGGGGGAGGTGACGGAGGCGCCGAATCCGGCGGTCTCCGAGAAGACCACGCCCTTCTGGACCAGATCCACCATGTCGGTGGGGATGATGATCTTGGCGGCGCGGCCGTCCGCGACCTTTTCCATGGCCTCATACTGCTTCAGACGGAGGACGGCTTCGTCGGCGCCGGCCTCTCTCAGGAGCTTGAGACCGTCCGCTTCGGCTTTCTTGTGAAGGAAGAGCGCGCGCGCCTCGCCTTCGGCCCGGGCGATCTTGGCGTCCCGTTCGCCTTCGGCTTCCAGCACGACGGCATGCTTGTGACCTTCGGCCTCCTTGATGTCGGCTTCCTTGTGGGCTTCCGCGAGAAGCAGCGTCTCGCGCTTCTCGCGCTCGGCCTTCATCTGCTTCTCCATGGCTTCCTGGATGCCGCGCGGGGGCATGATGTTCTTCAGTTCCACGCGGATGACCTTGATGCCCCAGGGGTCGGTCGCCTCGTCCAGGATGGTGGCCATCTTGGCGTTGATGGCGTCGCGGGAGGTGAGCGTCTCGTCCAGTTCCAGTTCGCCCACGACGTTACGGAGCGTGGTGGCGGTGAGGTTGTCGAGCGCGTTGATGGGGTTGATGGCGCCGTAGGTGAAGAGCATGGGTTCGAACACCCGGAAGTAGACCACGGTGTCGATCTGCATCGTGACGTTATCCTTGGTGATCACCGGCTGCGGCGGCGCGTCCAGCACCTGCTCCTTCAGGGTGACCCGTTTGGCGATCCTCTCGAGGAACGGGATCTTCAGATGGATGCCCGCTTCCCAGGTGGTCTTGTATTTTCCGAGAAACTCGATGACGTATGCCTCGCTCTGCGAAACGACGCGCAGATTGGCTGCGATGAGCCAGATGACGAGGACGGCGATAATGGCGGGTACGATGTATTCCATAGGGTGCTCCTTTCTCTGGCGGAATGCCGCCGGATGGGTATTCTTCTACAATTAATTATATCATATCCGGGGGCGGTTGTCAACGGAGCCGCCTTGCAATCGGGCCCGGTTTGTGGTACCATAGGGGCAGAACAGAGGAAGGAGGACGAAGACGTGAACACGTTCAAGCTGCACGCGCCGTTCGAGGCCACCGGCGATCAGCCGGAGGCGATCGATAAGCTGGTGGCCGGGATCGAGGCCGGCATGCGGTACCAGACGCTCCTCGGCGTCACCGGCTCCGGCAAGACCTTCACCATGGCCAACGTCATCGCCCGGCTGAACCGGCCGACGCTGATCCTGTCCCACAACAAGACGCTGGCGGCCCAGCTCTGCACGGAGATGCGCTCCTTCTTCCCGGAGAACGCGGTGGAATACTTCGTCTCCTATTACGACTACTACCAGCCGGAGGCGTACGTCCCCGGCAAGGACATGTATATCGAGAAGGACGCCCTGATCAACGACGAGATCGACAAGCTGCGTCACTCCGCCACCTCGGCCCTGTTCGAGCGGCGGGACGTGATCATCGTCGCGTCGGTCTCCTGCATCTATTCCCTGGGTCCGCCGGAGGAGTACGCCGGGCAGATCGTGGGGGTGCGCCCCGGGCTCGCCGTCTCCATGCGGGAGCTGATGCGGCGCCTGGTCGCCATCTCCTACGAGCGGAACGACGTGAATTTCGTCCGCGACAAGTTCCGGGTGCGGGGCGACGTCCTGGAGGTCTATCCGGCCGGCTACACCGAGCGCGCGGTGCGGATCGAGTTCTTCGGGGACGAGGTGGAGCGGGTCTCCGAGGTGAACCCGCTCACCGGCGAAGTGTTCGAGTATCTGAACTACGTGGCCATCTACCCGGCGACCCACTATGTGGTGGACCCCGCCCGGCGGGAGGCCGCGTTCCGGGCCATCGAGGAGGAGATGGAGGAGCGGGCGGACTGGTTCCGCTCCCAGGACCGGCTCATCGAGGCCCAGCGGATCGAGGAGCGGACCCGGTACGATCTGGAGATGCTGCGGGAGGTGGGCTACTGCGCCGGCGTGGAGAACTATTCGAGAGTTTTCGCCGGACGGGAGCCCGGCTCCACGCCCTACTGCCTCCTCGACTATTTCCCGAAGGATTTTCTGCTCTTCATCGACGAGAGCCACGTGACGATCCCCCAGGTGCGGGGCATGAGCGGCGGAGACCGGGCCAGGAAGGAGAATCTGGTGGAATACGGGTTCCGCCTTCCCTCCGCCTTCGACAACCGGCCGCTCCGGTTCGACGAATTCACGGAGAAGATCGGCCAGACCGTCATGGTCTCCGCGACCCCGGCGGACTACGAGGCCTCCGTGTCGGAGCAGACCGTGGAGCAGATCATCCGTCCCACCGGACTGGTGGACCCGGAAGTGGAGGTCCGCCCCGTGGCCACGCAGGTGGACGATCTGCTCGTCGAGATCCGCGGCCGGGTCTCGAGGGGCGAGCGGGTGCTCGTCACCACGCTGACGAAGAAGATGGCCGAGGACCTGACCGATTATCTGGACGAGCGGGGCATCCGCGTAAAATACATCCACCACAACGTGGAGACCATGGAGCGCGCGGAGCTCCTGCGGGATCTTCGTCTCGGCCGGTACGACGTCCTGGTCGGCATCAACCTCCTGCGGGAGGGGATCGATCTGCCGGAGGTCACGCTGGTGGCCATCCTGGACGCCGACAAGGAAGGGCTGTTCCGTTCCGCCCGGTCCCTGATCCAGATGATCGGACGGGCCGCCCGGAACGTGGGCGGCTGCGTGATCCTCTACGCGGATCAGGTGACCGAGTCCATGCGGATCGCCATCACGGAAACGGACCGCCGCCGGGAGATCCAGAAGGCGTACAACGAGGCCCATGGCATCGTCCCGCGATCCGTGGAAAAGGAGATCAGCGAGCTGATCCGGATCGGCGCGGACGAGGAGAACGAAGAGAAGAAACGCGCGAAACGGGGCCGCGGTGCGGCGCCGAAGCCGGACAGAAAGAGCGGACGGGAGCGCGACGACGACGTGGAATCGCTGCGGGCCGAGATGAGATCTCTCGCCGCCCAGCTCCGCTTCGAGGAGGCCGCCTATCTGCGTGACCGGATCCGCGAACTGGAAAAGGAAGCGGCGGAAGGCGGGATCCCGGAATGAACGCTTGATCGGAGAAGGCTGTACAACGGGATCTGCTGCGGAAAAGAACAGCGGTATCGCCTGCTTTTTGCGGAGGGCGGCCGCTGTTTTTGACAATTTCCGCAAACGTTTTTTAGGGGAGAATTGCCGAGAAAAAATACCTTTGAAAACAGAGTCCTGTCGGAAGAGCCGAAATTCGTTAAAAATCGCCGTAATAAAGGCATTCCTGAAACCGTGCCCACTTCTGAAAAAGAAACCGACTGAAAAATATCACTCGTGACTACTTTTGAAAAAACTAAAACCGTAAAAAAGTGACGTGTGTCTACTTTTGAAAAATCAAATCATTTA
>JAEEGL017000994.1_pt1 | contig 10352 bp, 9 predicted proteins | sample 9134231 | NCBI WGS metagenome assembly JAEEGL01 (sample SAMN16246548, study PRJNA631951) | gut metagenome | biome: gut microbiome; feature: rumen; material: fiber-attached | host: Bos | place: Iran: Karaj | collected 2018-10
CGGCTACAACGTGGTCGATTATGAGTACGCGAAGGAAAAGGGCATTCCCGTAACAAATATTCCTACCTATGGAACCGCATCTGTGAGCCAGTTCGCTATTGCCCTGCTGCTGGAGATCTGTCACCATATCGGCCATCACGACAAGACAGTGCACGACGGAAAGTGGGAGAACTGCATCGACTGGTGCTACTGGGATTATCCGCTGATCGAGCTGGACGGCAAGACCATGGGCATCATCGGCTTCGGCCGCATCGGTCAGAGCACTGGCCGTATTGCGAAAGCACTGGGTATGAAGGTGCTTGCTTTTGACCAGTTCCCGAATGACTTCGGAAAAGAGATTGCGGACTATGTTGATCTCGACACGCTGCTTAAGGAGTCCGATGTCATTGCAGTTCATTGTCCGCTGTTCCCCTCTACTCAGGGCATTATCAACAAGGATAATATCGCGAAGATGAAGGACGGCGTCATTCTTTTAAACAACAGCCGCGGACCGCTGGTCGTGGAACAGGATCTGGCAGATGCTTTGAATTCCGGAAAGATCGCTGCTGCAGGTCTGGATGTGGTGTCCACCGAGCCCATCAAGGGCGACAACCCGCTGCTTAAGGCAAAAAACTGCATCATCACTCCCCATATCTCCTGGGCTCCGAAGGAGAGCCGCCAGAGGATCATGGACTGCGCTGTGGAGAACGCGAAGGCATTTCTCGCGGGCGAACCGGTGAATGTGGTGAATAAATAACTGTACCCTGTGATGCCGCGCTCCTGTATTACAGGGGGGCGGCATTCTGTATCCGGGATACTGAACCGTTGATTATAAAAAAGAGAGGAGAAAAACCAGCCATGAATGTCAGTGAATTGAAAGCTATGACCCGCACTGTGCGGAGCGACATTGTGACGATGATCCATAAAGCCGGGTCAGGTCATCCGGGAGGATCCCTGTCTGCGGCGGAGCTGATGACAGCCCTTTACTTTGATGTGATGAAGGTGGACCCGAAGGATCCGGAGTGGGAGGACCGGGACCGGTTTATTCTTTCCAAGGGCCACGTGGCACCTGTCGTATACAGTGTCCTGGCGCGGAAGGGGTTTTTCCCGGTGGAAGAACTTTGGACGCTCCGCAGACTGGGAAGCATTCTGCAAGGACATCCGCACAAACAGAGTACACCTGGGCTGGACTGCTCCAGCGGTTCCCTTGGTCAGGGGCTTTCTATTGCGAACGGCCTGGCTATTGGGTTTAAGAAGCAAGGGAAAGGAAACCGGGTCTTCTGTCTTATGGGCGATGGTGAACTACAGGAAGGACAGATCTGGGAGGCAGTGATGACCGCAGCTCAGCAGAAGCTGGATAATCTCTGCGCCATGGTGGACTACAATCAGGTACAGCTGGATGGAAATGTGCCAGACATCAAAGATCTGGGTGACCTTGCGGCAAAGTGGCATGATTTCGGCTGGAATGTAATCTGCCTGGACGGTCACGATATGGAGCAGGTAGTCAGCGCCTTCCGCATGGCGGAATCCTACAAAGGGAAACCCACAGTGCTTATTGCCGATACGGTAAAGGGAAAGGGAGTTTCCTTCATGGAGAATGACTGCAACTGGCACGGGAATGCACCGAGCGAGGCACAGCTTCAGCAGGCACTGAAAGAAATCAATGGGGAGGTGGAAGCATGAGCGGAATGGTTCCGATGAGAGACGGTTATGGGAAAGCCCTTCTGGAACTCTGTGAAAAAAGAAAAGAGGTCATGGTCCTGGATGCGGATGTGGCAAAGTCTACCCGCACTGTCTGGATCCGCGATAAGTATCCGGAACACTTTATGGATATGGGCATTTCCGAGCAGGATATGGTCGGAACAGCAGCGGGACTTGCTCTGTCCGGAATGGTGCCTTTCGCGTCCACTTACTGTGTGTTTCTGGCAGGCCGTGCCTGGGATCAGATCCGCACTACTGTGTGTTACAACAACCTGAATGTAAAACTTGGAGGTGCCCACGCCGGGATCTCTGTGGGCCCGGACGGTGCGACGCATCAGGCCCTGGAGGACGTGGCGCTGATGCGCGTGCTGCCGAACATGACCGTGATCGTCCCCTGTGACGCGGAGGAGACCCGAAAGGCGACGCTGGCAATGGCTGACTGCGAAGGCCCCTGTTTTGTCCGCTTCGGAAGAGAGGCCGTGCCGGTGGTGACTGATGAAAGCACCCCCTTTGAGATCGGAAAAGCAAGACTTTGCCGGGACGGAAGCGATGTCACTGTGTTCGCCAACGGTGCCATGGTGTTTGAGGCTCAGAACGCGGCCGATGCTCTGGCGAAGGAAGGTATTTCCGTGCGTGTATATGATCTGCATACTATAAAGCCCCTGGATGAAGAAACAATCATAAAAGCAGCGGAAGAGACCGGCTGTGTCGTTACGGCGGAAGAACACCAGGTATACGGCGGCATGGGAAGCGCAGTGGCGGAGTGCCTCGTGAAGCATTGTCCCGTTCCTGTGGAGATGGTCGGCGTGATGGACTCTTTCGGGGAGTCCGGTGATCCAAAGGAACTGATGGACAAGTACGGACTGAATCAGAAGACGGTCGAAGAGAAGATTAAAAAGGTCCTTAAAAAGAAAATGAAGTAAGAAAAGCAGAATACGGGTTTGAAACTGATTCAGGCGGGACTTCTCCAACAACATGTGAAGAAGTCCCGCTTTGAGTTTCATATAAAAGTCTCTGACAAAATGTTTCATATTTAAGCCTATTACAGAGTCCTGAAACAGATTCTTTGTAAATTGCTCAGCTGGCAGAACGTTTGGATTATTAACGATTAATTATCGATAATAAATTCATAAAGATCGAAGCAGGCAACAGATAGAAAAAGCTGCAGGGAGGAAGGAATAAAGGTGGAGATCGTAAGAAAGGCTTCTGCTGGGACCTTGGAATCCAGCGACATCTTGGTGATGATCGAGCCCGGGGAAAACGATATCGAACTCGAACTGAATTCTGCTGTTGAAGCGAAATTTGGGGACAGTATTCGCCAGACGATCCGGGAAGTGCTTAAGGTCCAGGGAGTCAGATGTGCAAGGATTTATGCTAATGATCGGGGAGCACTTGACTGTACGATCCGGGCAAGAGTGGAAACAGCTGTAAAGAGAGCTGGAGAAAAGGAGAGAAGCATATGAGACGGACAATGATGTTTCTTCCCGGAAACAATCCGAACCTGATCATGAACGGCCCTCTTCTGGGAGCAGACACCGTGATCCTGGATCTGGAGGACGCGGTTTCCCCCGATGACAAAGACAGTGCAAGAGACCTAGTGAGGCACGCGATCGAGACGCTGGATTTTGGCGGGTGCGAGATTATTGTCCGCATTAATGCACTGGATACACCTTACTGGGAGGAGGACGTGGAGGCAATCGTTCCGCTGAAGCCGGATCTTCTGATGCCAACCAAGGTAAGCGGCGCGGACTATATCCATACACTGTCGGGAAAGATCGCAGAAGTGGAAGAAAAAGCAGGAATTCCGGTTGGCAGCGTGGGACTGATGCCGCTTTTGGAAACAGCAGCAGGAATTGAGAATGCCTACGAAATCGCGAAAGCAGATCCTCGCATGGCGGCGCTTTACCTTGGAGCAGAAGACCTGACCGCGGATCTCCGCTGCAAAAGAACGAAAGAAGGGAATGAGATTCTATACGCCCGGGGACGGCTGCTGAACGCAGCCAGGGCGGCGGGTATCGAGGCTTACGATACACCCTTTACGGATGTGGAAGATCTGGAAGGCCTCAGGAAAGACGCAATGTTGGCGAAGTCCCTCGGATATACGGGGAAGGCTGTGATATCGCCCAGGCATGTGGATATCGTCAACGAGGTATTCAGCCCGACAGAAGCAGAAATCAGACACGCAAAGAGAGTCCTCGAGGTGATCGAAAAGGCCAGGGCGCAGGGCAAGGGAGCGATATCACTGAACGGCAAAATGATCGATGCACCTATCGTTCTGAGAGCGAAGCTGGTGATGGAAGCGGCAAGAGCCATCGGATGGGAGGAAGATTATGAGTAAACTTACAGCATCCATCCGCGAGGCAATCCTGAAGTGCGGATTGAAGGACGGCATGACCATTGCATTCCACCATCACCTGAGAAGCGGGGATTACGTTCTCAACATGGTCATGGAGGAAATCTCAAAGCTGGGGATCAAAGACCTTACGATCAACGCCAGTTCCATTCACGATGGACATGCTCCGCTCACGGAACATATTAAGAATGGGGTGGTTACTTCTATTGAGACACCCTACATCGGTCCGAGAGTGGGTCAGTGCATTTCAGAGGGATATCTCAAAAACCCGGTGATCTTTGTTTCTCACGGCGGGAGACCGAGCAGAATCGAGCGCGGGATCAGTCACATAGATGTTGCCTTCATCGCGGCACCGACCGCAGACGAAATGGGCAACGCCACCGGAAAGACCGGAAAGTCCGCGTGCGGCGCCCTCGGATACGCTTTTGTAGATGCGGAGTATGCAGATAAGACCGTTATTATCACGGACAACCTGGTTCCTTACCCGCTGTATGAGAGGTCCATTTCCGAGCAGTATGTGGATTATGTGGTGAAGGTGGATTCCATAGGTGATCCGAAGGGAATCGTTTCCGGAACGACTGCCATGCCAAAGGATCCGGTTGCGCTGAAGATCGCAAAGTATACGGCAGACGCGATTCATGCCTCAGGACTTCTGAAGGACGGAATGTCTTTCCAGACCGGTGCCGGCGGTGCGGCGCTGGCGGCAGCGGGTTTCCTGAAGGAAATCATGATCCGGGAAGGAATCAAAGGCAGCTACGCGCTTGGCGGCATTACCGGATATATGGTGGAAATGCTGGAAGCAGGATGCTTTCAGGCAATACAGGATGTACAGTGCTTTGATCTGAAAGCGGTTGAATCACTCAGAAAGGATCCACGTCATTTCGAGATCACTTCGAGCCAGTATTCGAGCCCGACAGCAAAGAGCTCCGCAGCGTCTTCGCTTGATGTCGTGGTGCTTGGAGCAACGGAGATCGACACAGAGTTTAACGTAAATGTTCATACGGATTCCAATGGATATATTATCGGAGGTTCCGGCGGACATACGGATGTTGCGGAAGAAGCGAAACTGGTGATCGTGGCGGCTCCGCTCAGCAGAGCAAGAATCTCCATCGTCGTTGACAGGGTTCTCTGTATATCAACACCTGGTACATCGATCGATATGCTGGTGACACAATACGGAATCGCCGTAAATCCCAGGAGACCGGAACTGAAGGAAAAGCTTCGCAAAGCGGGTCTTCCGGTGAAGGAGATCAAGGATCTGAAAAGGACGGCAGAACATCTGAACGGGATCGGAAAGCCGCTGGAACAGGACGGGAGCAGGATCGTGGGAAAAGTTCTGAACCGTGCAGAAGGGGAACTGGATGTTATTTACGCGGTGAAGAAATAAACCGCAAAGCATTAAATAAATATAATCAGAAACCATCAAAAGCGAAAAAGGAGGAAATCAATATGAAGTTATGGAAAAAAGCAGTTGCCATGGTACTTACAGCAGTCACAACAGTTTCCCTTGCAGGATGCGGCGGTGCACTGAAACAGAGCAGCGGGACTCAGGCAGCCGGAACAACTGCTGCAGCGGGATCCGCTGAAACCACTAAGGCAGCAGCGGGAGAAGAGAGTAAAGCAAAGGCGGATGCAAAGGTACTGACAATGACCTTCGCACTTTCCGAGGCATCTCCCCACTATCCGGCAGCTCAGAAGTTTAAGGAACTGGTGGAGGAATATACAGACGGAGCATATACGGTTAATGTATTTCCGAATTCTTCTCTTGCCGGCGGAGACCAGCTGGGAGCGATCCAGATGGTTCAGAAAGGCACCATTTCCTGCGGATGGCTTTCTCCCCTGGTACAGTGTGCGATGGAGCCTAATCTGCAGGCGCTGAGCATTCCGTGGATCTGGAAGGATACGGATACTATTGACAAGACACTCAGACCCGGCACGGACGTCGACAAGGCGCTGAACCGTATTCTTGAGAAGACCGGTTACATCGCAGTCGCCTATGCAGAGAACGGATTCCGGCAGCTTACCAACAACAAGAGAGAAGTGAGGAAACCGGAAGACATGAAGGGCATCAAATTCCGTGTTCTGGGTAGCGATATGCTGTTCAAGGTATTCAATGGTCTCGGAGCAGATCCGATGGACATGAATTTCAGTGAGCTGTTCACCGGTCTTCAGCAGGGCGCCATTGACGGCCAGGAGAACCCGATTTCTACCGCGATTGTTCCCAACAAGTACTATGAGGTACAGAAGTACATCACCCTCTGGAACTACGTCTATGAGCCCCATCCGCTGATGTTCAACCTGAAGCTTTGGAACAGCTTTGACGATGCGACGAAGGAAGCGATTCAGAAGGCCGCTGTGGAAGCATGTGACTATCAGAGACAGATTTCCAGAGACTCTACTGCCTCCGGCATTGAAACCATGAAAGCAGCGGGCTGCGAAATCGTGGAGCTTACTCCGGAAGAAATCCAGGCATTTAAGGACATTTCAGATCCGATCACGGAAGAATACGCGAAGCAGTTTGACGAAGAACTGGTCAGCGCTATCCAGGCCGCGAATCAGTAAACCTTTCGGTGAGAGGAAGGAGGCACTGCTGTGAAAAAATCAAAATTACTGCTGGAAGAATATCTGGTCGGGGTCATTATGGCGGTCATGCTGGTTATCCTGTTTGTCAACATTGTCGGCCGGGCGCTGTTCGGTGCCTCCATCTCCTTCTCGCAGGAACTTGTAGTTTATCTGTTCGTCGTCGCGTCGATCATAGGCGCGGCGGGGGCATGCGCCAGAGGGGCAAATATGGGCCTCAGCCTTGTAACTGACAATCTTCCGGTCAAAGGGCAGATGGCATTTGCTGTTATAAGCTGTGCAGCCAGTGTGATCCTGTTTGCGATCCTTTTTAAGCAGGGAGTAGAAACTGCGCATATGATGTTCGAACTGAATCAGAAAACACCGATTCTCAGATGGCCCAGCGGAGTCTTCGAGATCGCATATCCTGTGGGTTCTGCACTGTATATTTTCCGCGTGATCCAGGCTACTGTCAGAAAGGTGAAGAAACTGGGCGAAAAGGAGAAAGGAGGAGAGGAGAAATGACAATTGAAATCGGTCTTGTACTCCTGATTCTGTTTTTCATCATGGTCCTTATGAATATCCCGATTGCCGTGTCTCTCGGCCTTTCGACGCTGGCAACCATGTACCTTTACGGAATTCCGCTGGATATGTATGTGGATACGATCAATGCCGGACTATCTAAGTACGCGCTTCTTGCAGTCCCGTTCTTTATCATGGCCGGCGGCGTTATGGGGATTTCGGGCATCTCTCAGCGAATGATCGATTTCTTCAAGCTTCTGGCGGGTCCGATCCCGGGCGGCCTCGGCATCATCTCCATCGTTCTGACCATGTTCTGGGGAGCTATTTCCGGTTCGGGTCCCGCGACAGTCGCCGCACTGGGAGGTATCCTGATTCCTGCCATGATAGGCGAAGGCTATCCTCCGGCGTTTGCAGCAGCTCTGATTGCAGCCAGCAGTGCCATTGCTGTGGTCATTCCGCCCAGCATCAATCTTGTGGTATACGGAGTTATCTCCGGAGATTCCATCGGAGCGCTGTTCATCGCGGGCATCCTGCCCGGCCTGGTTGTGGGTCTTGCATTTATTATCTACACCTATATCTTTGCAAAAAGGCACGGCCTGAAGGGTGAAAAGTTCGGATCGGGAGCGGAGATCTGGAAGGGTTTCAAGAGTTCCTTCTGGGGACTCCTGTCTCCGGTCATCATCCTCGGCGGAATCTACGGTGGTGTTTTTACACCTACCGAGGCAGCGGTTGTCGCGGTGTTCTACAGCCTGTTTGTAGGACTCTTCATTTACAAAGGCATCAAGGTCAAGGACATTTTCGGGATTCTGGCAGAGACGGGAATCAGTTCCGCCAGTATTCTGATCATCATGGCTAACGCCGGCGCCATGACCTGGCTCCTGACATCCCAGGGAGTGGCAAGTCGATTCGGCACCGCGATGCTGGGAATTTCCGAACATAAAATCGTGATCCTCCTGATCATCGATCTGCTCGTCATCATCGCAGGCGTGTTCATCGACGGCATCTCGATCGCCTACATCTTTGTTCCGCTGTTCCTGCCTGTGATACAGCAGCTTGGCATGAACTCCGTGTGGTTCGGCGTTGTATTGACGGTCGGTATTGCGATCGGTTTTTCGACGCCTCCGGTGGCGGTCAACCTTTATCCTGCCTGCCGGATCGCGAATATCTCGCTGGGTGAGATTTCAAAATCCGTCATTGGATTCGTGATTGCCGGTGTCGCAGCCCTGATCGTACTGACCTGTTTCCCGGAGATTGTCCTGGTGATCCCGCGGGCGCTGGGCATGATTTTCTGAATATCAGATAAATGAAAAAGGAGGAAGCCTGTCATGGCTGAGTATAAGATCTATCCGTTAAAGATTGCAGAATTCCAGCAGCACGAAAAATCCACGCTTCTGTATCTCAGAAACGCGGGAGAAAAACTAATTACCCCCATCATTTCCTACCTGATACAGGGCAATGGTCTGAACATTGTCGTAGATACGGGCTGCAGCGGTCCGGAATGGTCCGCACTGCATCATCACCCCATCGTTCAGACAGAGAAGATGTTGATGGAGAACCAGCTGGCGGCACATGGAGTAAAACCGGAGGATGTGGACTGCGTAGTCAACACCCATCTTCACTGGGATCACTGCTGGAATAATGATCTGTTTCCCGGAAAAAAGATCTATGTCCAGAAGAAAGAAATGGAATTTGCTTTAAATCCGCTCCCCTGCCAGTGGGCATACTATGAGTCAGAACAACTTGGCCTTACACCTCCGTTCAAGAAGACTATGGACCAGTATGAGCTGGTTGATGGCGATGTGGATCTGTATGACGGGATCCGGCTTGTGTTTATCCCAAGTCATACACCGGGTTTCCAGGGTGTTTTGGTGAACACCGCAGGAGGAAAGTATCTCATCGCATCGGATGCACTCGGAAGATATGAGTGTTGGGAAGGCGATGGCGTCCAGAAGCATATTCCTACAGCAATCCATGTGGATCTGAATCAGTGTTATGCGACTTATGATCACATCGAGAAAATCTGCGACTATATTCTTCCGGGACATGACGCCAGGGTGTTTGAGCACACTGTATACCCGTACCAGAACTGATTGGGAGGCATGTTTAAACAGGATTGAGAAAGGCAGAAACAATCCGAAGGGCTGGAGCACGATCTGCAGACCAGACGGAATAAGCATTTCTCAGGATTCTCCGGCGGCGCCTTTGGTGATACGCCACAGGGTGGTACGGCTGAGCGACAGTTTTTCTGCGATGGTCTCATTATTGTATTTCAATATGCGCTTCATATCTTCCAGCCCGGCGAGGACTTCCTCCGCCGGGCTTTTTGCCGCGTTTCGGAGGGCGGGATGCCGGTTCAGGATCTCCTCGTAAAGCTTCTCTTCCCCTATGGCCTGAAGGAGCAGGAGATACCGTGTGTTCGCCGTGGCACCGTCTGCCTGGGAAAGAAGAAAAGCGTAGCGTTTGCATACGGAGGAGAGCTCAAACAGATTTCCAGGCCAGGAATAGTAACGGAGTACCTCGCTGCTTGCCTTCAGGCGCTGCTTCTTCCCCTCGGAAGCGATCTCCTGGGCTGCCTGGAAGTCAAACAGCGCAGGAACATCCTCTCTTCTTTCTCTGAGAGAAGGAATTCGTAGGGAAAGGACCGACAGAAGCTGAAAGAGTGGAGGAAATATGCTTTCGGCGGGGCTATTCTGAATCCTTTCTGTCTCCTTCGGGGCTGTATCCAGGATCGTGATGATCCGTGCAGAGAGTTCAACAGGGGTGATGCCGCCGACCCGGAGGAAACTGCTGTCGGAAACGGCCTGGAACAGACAGCTCTGAACGATTTTTGAGGCTAGATTCAGATTTTGCAGGAGGATGGTTCCGTTGCCGGCTGTCTCAAAAAGACCGGGACGAATTCCCTGCGGACCTTCGGTGCCGAACAGGATCTCTGCAGCTTTTCCGTCAGGAATGGCAGCGGTGTTGACCGGGATGCAGGGATCTTTCTTTCTTTTGGAGGAAGCATGGATCAGCCGGGCATAGAAAGTTTTTCCCGTGCCAGACTCTCCCGTGACAAGCAGAGGATAGGCGGAGGAAGCAAAGGTTTTTGATTCCCGGATCAGTGACTTGATGGCGGGAGAATCCCCGATGACATCGTTCCAGGAGCTGCGTACAAGGAACTGTTCCGGCACAGGCTTATCTTCTTTTTTCCGGCGGGAATTGTCCGGATAGAGGGTGGTGAGAACACCTACCACACGGC
>JAEEGL010311896.1_pt1 | contig 10351 bp, 4 predicted proteins | sample 9134231 | NCBI WGS metagenome assembly JAEEGL01 (sample SAMN16246548, study PRJNA631951) | gut metagenome | biome: gut microbiome; feature: rumen; material: fiber-attached | host: Bos | place: Iran: Karaj | collected 2018-10
ACTTGACTCTTCTACCCATCTAATTATAGTATCGTCAAACGCTGATTATCTTAAAGAAGAAACGTCTTCATATGTATATGAGGAGTGGCATACGTTCGTTGAAGAGATCAGAAGTGGCAGGAAGAAGGGGAACATCATGACAATCTTTACAAATGATGTTGACCTTAAGGATGTTCCCATTGCATTAAGAAACCGTCAATCTTTCCCCTTTACGGAATATAGTTCGATTATTGACTACCTGAATGTTTCAGATGATTTCTTGTCAGATAGTACGACCGTAAATAGTTTGCCTAATAACCTGCAGAACGATGACGAATCAGAGGTCATGGATCTTGATTATGATGATGCTCTTGCTTTTTTTGAAAGTGGAGAGTTCCAAGACGCGATGCATTCACTTCAGATTTCCTACGAAAGTGGCAACAATGAAACAGTCAATATCTTCAATCAATTATTATTCAAGAACTTTGGAAATATAGACTGGAATGATGAAACATGGGATTTCCTAAATAAACAGGCAGAAGAGGGGAAATCTTTTGCAAATCTGGCGTTTTTCTATAAATTGAAGGGCAATAAAGAGACATACTCTGAGGCGTGGAAGCACTTAAAGTCTGCACGTCAAGATCAAAAGAATGGCTATGCAATCCTGTGTGAGGGTATTGCTTACGCAAAAGGCATTGGTACTGTACCTAATCTGAAGATTGCCACAAACCGGTTTAAGAATGCGTTAAAAATGGGCATTTGGGATTCATGTAGTTATCTCGCAGAAATGTATCTTAGTGGTAATTCTGGGGCGAGGGTAGACAAAAATGAAGCCATGGGTATTTTGTCAGAAGGGCAAAAACACGATGATGCACGATCTTGGTATGTGTTAGGATCTATATATGAGGAAAAAGCATATGTCAAGGAGAATTGGGAGAAAGCCGTTGACTCATTTAAAAAAGCTGTAGAACTTCACATGTTTGAGGCCTGGATTAATCTGGGAAATTTGTATAACTATAACCGTTTCTCTGGTGATTATAAAGACGAAGCTCTAAGTTGCTATTTGGAAGCATTGAAAAATGGCAATAAAGACGCGCACGCTTATATAGCTATGCAATATTGGGAGAAAGGCAGACAGGAAGATGCGATTTTAGAAGCCCAAAAAGGTGAGAAGGTCGGCAATGTTCTGTCTATTTCAACTTTAGGTAAATTCTACGAGGAAGGGCTGCAGGAAGAAGGCCATTGGATAAAAGAACCTAAGCCTGATTATCCAAAAGCATGGACTTATTATAGGGAGGCTTTTCTGTTAGGAGGAAACGTAAAAGATGCTATTTCCATGGCACGTCTTTTTGTGAGAGACGAGTACATTCCAGATGGTATCTCTTGGGATACAATCCAATGTTATTTGGAAGAAGGTTCTAAAGTTCCAATAAAAGAGGCAGTCGAATTAATGATAGAGGCTCTTAAGAAAAATGGGAAAGAGAAGGAAATACTCAAATACCTTAAAATAGGTGCAGATAGTGGTTGGCTCTCCATGAAGCATGAATATGGTATCCGTCTGTTTTCTACAGACAATGGTACTGCTCTCCGATTAATAGAAGAGGCTGGTGAGAACAAATACCAGCCATCTGTTGAGTGGCTGATAGACTATTATGGGACAAGTCAGACTTATTCCAAGAAGGATTATGAGAAATGGATGGAGAAAGGGGCCGATATGGGTCTTGACGTTCCCCTTGATGACTATATTCCCTATCTTGTAGAGACTAAACCAGAAAAAGCCAATGACTATTTGCTTAAGAAATACGCAGGCAATAATGTCGAGTATTTAAAATGGATATACAAATACTATATCACGCTTGGTATTGATAAGCAATGGCTTCTTGCAGAATTTAAATCAAACTGCAACAAGAGTCAGATGAACCTAGTATTGTTAAGTGAACATTATGCAGATTTCTTGTTGAATAACAGCTTTATGAATGAATATGATGAGTTTCATGAGAAAATATCTTCATTATTTCAAGACGAAGGTCGCTACTATTCTCTCCTGAAAGAAGTTTTTGTAACAAAGGAATTGAAGAAAGAGCTTGCAGTAAAGATAAAAGATTTCAGTAGAGATGAATCTGTCCAAATCGGAGTGAGATTAAAAGGTTGCATACTTCTGCAGTATTACCTATCAAGGAGAAACGGCTCAAAAATACTCTTGGCAGACGGCAAAACATCGAATATTCAACTACTAAAAATCCTATTAACACATGAGGGATATGCTGTGTGTACTACAAATACTGGTGAAGAGTGTATATCGTTAGCACAAAGTGAGACCCCAGATTTAATTCTATTGGATGCGCTCCTTCCAGACATGAATGGATTCGATGTAGCAGTAAAGTTGAAGAGCGACTCTGCAACAAAAGACATTCCCATTATCTTCCTGACAGCCGTTAACACCCCAAGCGATTATATCCATGCATTTAATATTGGTGCTACCGACCTTTTAATAAAGCCATTTTGCAAAGAGGAACTTGTCTTGAAGATAACCCAAGCACTACTTGTAAGTAAACTAATGCGACTTGGTTTGGAATTACCCAAGGATTTTTATAAAGACAAGAAGATATTGCTTGTTGATGATGTTTGGAGTAATGTATTCCTGAATAAAATTCTGTTCTCCAATGAAGGGTATAATGTATGTACGGCAAATTCAGGAACAACATGTATTGAGGTCGCTCAAAAAGAAAAGCCAAATATAATTCTCCTTGATGTTATGATGCCTGACATCAGTGGATTTGATGCTGCTTTTATAATGAAAAAAGATCCTGTGACTTTTGATATACCGATCTTGTTCTTAACTGCATTGAATACTCCCGCCGATTTAGTGCATGGCCTACAAGTAGGAGCATCTGGTTTCCTAGTAAAACCAAGTAGCAAAGAAGAATTGCTCATGCAAGTGAAGAAAATACTTGCTGTTGATGAGATGATTTCAAGATTTTTAAATTAATAAATGCTTCACAATTTCACAAAGAATATGTACGGAACACAAGATAAGATCTACCAGTATTTTGAGCGCGATCCTCAATTGCGAGTGCTCTTCATTTTCAACAATGACTTCATTGCTGATGAATTGGCCAATAGCCAATGGGCAGATGGTTATGAATATGTTGATTTCAAAGGTGACTGGTTTACAATGAAGTATAAACTGGACAATGAGTGGAAGGATAAGAAAATTGTATTGGTGATGCATCAGGTTTCGCCTTTGCAGCAAAAGTCGCTACAAGCGGCATTCCCCCTGATGGATGTACTAACAGCTAACATGGAATACAAGAAACAGGACTATGCAGCCTTTATGCAACAGTATAATTTGCCAGAGACAGACCGTCAGTTGGTGAAGTTCGTGGAGCGGAACATCCAGGCGTTGCAATCGGAGAAGATACACAGGCTCTTTGCGCCATACTATGCAGACAGGAGTATCACGACTGATAAGTTCATACGTGGCTTCATCAGCAACTATATGGGAGTACAACGCATCTTGGATTGGGATGCCATCATCGTGAGGCTGTTGCTTCAAGGACGCGAGAGTGAACGACAGAAACAGACGGACTTCTTCATCAAGTTGCGTAGTAGTAAGGATGCCAGTGAAGCATTGAACAAGAGACTGACGGACATCTTTGGCATTGGCTTTGATGATAAGACGATGGAGAAAGTGGCTGGTGTGGTAAAGGTGTTCAAGTACAACGCCATCACTCAGAATCTGGCACCCATTGCTGCTGATAACTACAAACAGCATCGCATTACGGACGGTCTGGCTCTTCAACAAATGAACCGCATCCTGGAATTGGCTTTGAGCAATGAGAAGACAGCACAGGGCATTCAGGAAGTCTTTGAAGAGTTGGGTGGCGACATCCACGACGAGAATATCATCCAATGGTATGGGACGGATGCAAACTACTATTTCGTTCCAGAACGACTGTGCCAGCCCATCGTCAAGACATTGCTTGAAGCCAAGGTGGACAATGAGCCGGAACTGGTAATCAGTCGTGTAGAGGACTTGCTCATCAAGCATAATGATCACGGAACTATGTCCATGCTGATGGACTATACACTGTTGGTGGCCCGTACCTATAAGGCGATAATGTCGATACAAACGATAAAGCTGAACACGCCAGATGAATATGTGGCTCGCTATGTCGATACCTATTCTCACATAGACCAGCTATACAGACTGTCGAATGAGTGCTACTATAAATTAGACCCCTCGTCGGATGTCTTCTCAACTGCTCAACAGGCAAAGAACCTGTTGGATTTGAACTATGCCAAGTTCTGCAATCGCCTGAATCTGGAATGGACATGCTGTGTCAAGGAAACAGGTGGCATGAATGGGGTACACCTGCTTCGCCAGCATGACTTCTACAAGGAATGCATACAGCCTATACAGAAGAAGGTGGTGGTGATTGTCAGCGATGCCCTGCGCTATGAGGTGGCTCAGGAACTGATTGGTGAACTGGCAAAGTCGCGCCATGTTGCTTCGATAAAGCCAGCACTCGCCATGCTGCCTACGGAAACGAAATACTGCAAGCCTTCATTGCTGCCTTATCACTCGCTGAAGTTATATGGTTCTGGTGACAAACAGGATATGTCTGTCGATGACCGAATCCTTGATACTACGGAGAAGCGGTCGGAGCATCTGCAACGTTATCGTGACGGGGCTATCTGTGTCAAGTATGAAGAGGTTGCCAAATATAATACAGACAAGAATCGTGAGATATTCAAGCACTCACTGGTTTACATCTTCCATGATGTGATAGACCACGATAGTCACGATGGAACTCCCAAGCAGGTAACAGAGAATTGCCGTAAGGCCATTCAGGAGCTGGCCACGATGATACCAAAAATTCATGCGTCGTATAACGTGACAGAGGTGTTCGTAACCAGTGACCACGGTTTCCTGTTCAACGACATGGAGTTTACGCCACAAAACATGCATAAGGTAGAAGAAGAAACGCTGGAAAAGAGCAGCCGCTACTACTTGACACGTTCGGATGCTGACGTGTCTGGCATCATCAAGTTTCCATTGGGTGAGGTGTCGGCAATGGAAAATGTACCAGACGTTTGGGTGGCAGTACCACAAGGAACGAACAGACTCGCAGCCCCATCAGGAGGGTATATGTTCACTCATGGAGGTGCAGCACTACAGGAAATCATCATCCCCGTCATCAACAGCCGTCAGGAGCGTGCTGACAACAAGCAGCCAGTGGGTGTGATGATACTCGACAGGAAACTGTCAATGCAAGCCTCACGCCTGCGCTTTAAGCTATTGCAGACAGAAGCTGTGTCGATGAATACGAAGGAGCGTATCATCAGGGTGGCTCTCTACCACAATGATGAACCAGTTACTCCCATCGTGGAGGTGATGCTGGATAAGACCGCAGCCTCTCTCGATGACAGGAAGATTATGGTTGACCTGACACTCAACAAGAATGTGGATGCCAAGATTCTGCAACTGAAAATCTATGATGTGACGGATGACTTGAATCCGCTCTTCAAGGAGAATGTGACTAATAATACATTGATAGAAAACGATTTTGACTTCTAAGGATATGGAACTACAGCAGAAAGTAATGGATGCCTTTACAGGCAAAGTGGTAAGAAAGGACTTAGCCTTTCTCGTGAAAGGAGGTCTGCCAGTACCAACATACGTGTTGGAGTATCTGCTTGGCCAGTACTGTGCCAGCGATGATGAAGTGGTCATCAACGAGGGCTTGGAGAAAGTCAAGGAGATTATCAAGAACAACTATGTTCACCGTGCAGAAGCAGAGTCGGTAAAGGGAACTATAAGGGAAAAAGGACAACACCGTGTGATTGACAAGGTGACGGTCATCCTGAATGAGAAAAGTGACGAATATAATGCTACCTTCTCCAATCTTGGACTCTCTGGAGTACCCATTGGCACAGAGTATGTCCGTAAGAATCCCAAATTGCTTTCTGGTAACGGCGTGTGGTGTATCGTCACTATCGGCTATATATCAGGTGAGGATGTGAAGGTGAGATGGGAGATCAAAGCCTTGAAGCCCATCCAGATTTCCAATATCGATTTGGAGGAATACATTGATGAGCGCAAAAACTTCACGACTGAGGAATGGCTCGACTTCATGATGCACACCGTAGGTTTGAATCCAGAGCCGATGAACCGTCGTGAGAAGTTTATCACTTTGGCCCGACTGCTACCACATGTGGAGAACAACTTCAACTTCATGGAACTTGGTCCGAAAGGAACTGGTAAGAGTCACGTGTTCCAGGAACTGTCACCATACGGAGTGTTGGTCAGTGGTGGTGATGTGACCTCTGCCCGTCTGTTCGTAAAGATGTCGGGCAATAAGGAAATCCTTGGATTGGTAGGCTATTGGGATGTGGTTGCTTGGGATGAATTCGAGCAGCAGAAAGGGCGTGCCGTGGAGCCGACACTGATTGATATCATGCAGAACTACTTGGCCAATAAGTCGTTCAATCGTGGTAAGGCCACCCATGAGGCATCGGCATCTATGTCGTTTGTGGGAAATACAAAGCACACCGTTCCTTACATGCTGAAGAACAGCCATCTGTTTGAGAGCATTCCAACGGCATTCGTCAAGGGTGCTTTCCTTGACCGTATTCATCTGTATAATCCCGGATGGGAGATTAAGATGCTGAAGAAGGATAGTTTCTCGAAGGGCTACGGATTGATAACAGATTATATTGCTGCAGTACTTCACTCGATGAGAAATACAGACCTGACAGGACTCCTGAAGAACTATGCCCAGTTCGATGGTTCGCTGTCAGAACGTGACCATCTTGCCATCCGCAAGACATTCTCTGGTATGGTGAAACTGCTTTATCCTGACCAGAACTTCACGGAAGAGGAAGCCTTTGAATTGATAGAGTTTGCAGCAGAGTGCCGCAAGCGTGTAAAAGACCAACTCTATGTTATTGATGAGACATTTACTGCGGAACCTGCCAAGTTTGAATATATTAACATCAAGACTGGTGAGAAGCATCTTGTAAAGACGCTGGAACAGATTGAGAATGACTTCGTTCCAGCTCATGAACAGACGTTGCCTGATGACGAAACCTCAGAACTGCCAGACTCAACAGCATCAACTTCTTCGGAAGATAAATCTGATGCGGCAGAGGGAAAACCTACTGAGCAACCCAAGAAGAAACAGTTAGCTTCTAAGTTTATCGAGATTAGGGCCAACCAGTCGAATGTGTCTTACAAAAAACTGTTCGGTGACTATCTGGAAACGGCAAAGCATATTGTCATCACAGACCCCTATATCCGTGCACCATTCCAGATTGACAATCTTGTAGAGCTCATTCAGACAGCCCGTGAATGCAGTGAACACAGTGAAGAACTGAGTATCGAAGTTCACACACAGAATGGTGACGATAAGGTTCCTGAAATGATTGATACCTTCGATGAGCTGAAGGATGAACTGGCTGCTGTTGGTATCGAATTCAGCTATTACTTCGATGCAGACCATGACCGCAATATCTGCCTTGACAACGGCTGGAAGATAACCCTCTCTCGTGGTCTCGACATATTCGAGAAGTTTGGACGATTTTCTCTCGGAAGTGTCCGACAGACTAACCGCAGATGCAGAGCATTCTCTGTAACGTATGTGCAAGAATAAAATTGGGATGAGATGGTAAATAATCATGATAAAGAGATCTGGATATTCCTATCGCACTCTAATAAAGACTTTGCGAAGGTAAGATTAATCAGGAACTATCTTGAAGAGCGTTTCTGTCGCCCCCTTATGTTCTATCTGAAGTGTTTATCAAATGACGATGAGATAGATGACTTGATTAAGAGAGAGATTGACTGTCGAACAAGATTTATTATTTGTGATAGTGAAAATTCACAAGCTTCGAAGTGGGTGAAGTCTGAAGTAGAATACATTAAATCCCAACAACGAACATATGAAACCATAGATCTCAGTAAGAGCGAAATGGAAATAGAGGAACAACTTGATAAACTTGTAAAGAGTACTCAGATATTCCTGTCCTATAGCCGTAGCGACTACGAATTGGTTAATGCTGTTTATTCTCATATATGTAAATATGATATAAGATGTTTTTTTGAAGCAGAGAGTCTGGCATCTGTAAATTTCCAAAAACAAATCAGTCATGCTTTAAGTCTGGCAAAAGATTTTGGATTTATAGTCTTCTTTGCGAGTCAACATTCACTATCCTCACCATATTGTATGAAAGAGGTTCAAGAAGCTGTTGAACTTGGTGCTAATGTCTTCATATTGTTGTTAGATAAATATTCCAAAGACCATATTAAAGAGTATTTTCCACAATCCTGTGATAAAATCCAGCGTGGAGGACACCCTGTAACGGACTCCTTCTTAACAAAAGACATTAGTATAGCTAATTCGGATGACAAACGAATCGAAATGGCTATAGAAGAAATCGTGAATCGGGCATTCCCATTCTGGGATTCTTATACTATGGCCCTTAATTTCCTGAAAGGAATAGACTGTCCTCAGGATATTGATGAAGCTAATCGCCTTTTCTCTATAGTTTACAGAAAAGTTGATGCCTTAGATACAATTGGCTATCCTGGTGGGACACTTTTTCTTGCTCGTTGCGAAGCCAATGGGTATGGTACTAAAAAAGACCTCCATAGTGCATTAATGGATTACCACAACTATATAGGTATGTTTGGGGAAAGTGAAAAAGTACATAAGGAAATTGAAGAGATAAAACGAGAATTGGGAGAAATATAATAATAGTTTTATATGATCTTTAGCTTATTTGTTTATGGGAGTAAGATTAAATAAAGTACTATCAGAACTTAATATAGGTCTTCAGACAGCGGTAGATTTCCTGAAGGCTCATCAGGAGCTTGGTGAAATAAGAGATGATGCCAATCCTAATACAAAAATTTGGGATAGCCAATACGAAGCACTTGTGAAAGAGTTTGGACAAGTACCAAAATTAAATGTTGTAGGGAAAATTGATCTTGATTCGCTAAATCAATCTACAAGACCCAAACCTGGAGTAAGATTGAATAAGGTATTAACAGAACTTAATATAGGCCTTCAAACTGCTGTTGATTTTTTGAAGCATCATAAAGAATTGGGGTATATTAAAGATGATGCTAATGTCAATTACAAAATTTCTATTGAACAATACAATGCTCTCGTCAATGAATTTAAAGATGATGGGAATTTCAAAAATCAATCTGGACAATTATTTCCTAAGAAAAAGCCAAGTCAAGAAGTTCATGTATTGGGGAAGATAGACCTTGACAGCCTCAATCAGAGTAAGCGTCCCCAAAAGAAAAACCTGGGAAGCCGAATGAAAGGGCGTGAAGGACAAACGGAGCAAAGGGTTAATGTAGTTGGAAAGATTGATCTCGCAAGCCTTAATCAGAGAATACGTCCAAAGGAGGAATCGAAGGATGTGCATATAAGAGAGCAGGAGGAGAAGGTAAAACCTGAGTTTAAGCCTATAGGGAAGATTAATCTTGATGAACTAAACAAGAAGAATGAAACTATCGAGTCCAAGAAAGAAACTGTTTCAGGAACATCTTCTCATGAATCGAAAGAGAGTATAAATGATAGCAGATATGATATATTTGTTAGTTATTCCAGGAAAGACAGTACACGGGTTCAGACTATTGTAAATGAACTTCAAAACAATGGCTATAAAATCTGGATTGACAAAGAAGGGATTGAAAGTGGTGATGCTTTTAAAGCAGTTATTGTAAAAGCTATTAAGAAAGCAGAAGTATTCCTGTTCTTCTCGTCTATAGATGCAAACAAATCACCTTGGACAGTAAAAGAGGTAAATGTTGCTGTTTATCTTAAAAAAGTAATTATTCCTGTGAAACTTGACAATTCGGAATACGACGATTCTGTTCTACTCGACCTAGCCGGTCTAGATTTTATTGACTTAACCAATGAAGCAAAACATGACTTTGCGGTTAGCAAACTTGATAAAGCTCTGAAAAAGAAGATTCGCAATATCGCCTCTCAAACCAAATAAATAATGCATTATGAAACAAGAAAAGGAATACTACGCGTTTATCAGTTACTCTCACAAGGACGAAGAGTGGGCGAAGTGGTTGCAGCATGAATTTGAACATTATCATTTACCAACTACGCTCAATGGTTTGACAGGTGTGCCTGATAAATTTCGACCCATATTCAGAGATATTGACGAACTAAGTGGCGGAGAACTGAAACCACAGATATCGTATGCATTAAGGGCATCTGCATATCTTGTGATTATTTGTTCTCCCAATTCTGCGAAATCGCTATATGTGGATGGAGAGATTCGGGAGTTCATTGAGATTGGTATACAGAATGGTATTAATAATATTGGCAATATATTCCCA
>JAEEGL011605523.1_pt1 | contig 10351 bp, 4 predicted proteins | sample 9134231 | NCBI WGS metagenome assembly JAEEGL01 (sample SAMN16246548, study PRJNA631951) | gut metagenome | biome: gut microbiome; feature: rumen; material: fiber-attached | host: Bos | place: Iran: Karaj | collected 2018-10
CTTGCCATGACAGAATTGTGGCACAGTCTGTTGATGCAGAAAGCGTAATTGCGGATAGGAACATAATCATAGGGAAAACTCTTGCAATAGAAGAATCAGCATTTACAAATCAAAATGTGATTTGCGGGGAAACAGCATATGGATCTGGAAGAATTATTGCAACGAGCATATTAACAGCAGAGCCTTTAGACTTAGACGATGGCGAACAAGCGCTGGAAAACCCATATCAGTATTTACCGGAGGTCAGATCATCCGGCGATACCGAGCTTTCAAAAGCATCTATGGAATACGCCCAAGGCAATGATTATGTAGGGTTCATAAACAAGCTGATGGAAATACCTGACGAAGCTATCCAAAAACGACTTAAAGTATATTTATATACTCTCAAGAGCATAGAACTGTCATTCCCGGAGGCTGTATCTGATCTTACAGATTCATGCCTGTTGCTATGTCTTTTGGAGATTTCTCATAGTGAGTATTTTAAAGGATGGAATACTATAACGGAATGGACAGATACTGTTCTAAAACACTTTATAGACATTGCAGAAGGAAGAGCTGTTGGAAAGCTCGACCCAAAGCCTGCAACAAAACTTGAAAAGGATTATATAGTAATCCACTCAAAATATGGAAAAGGTATTGTTTGCTCGACTCAGACGATAACTATAAACGGGAAAGCTTCTCAAATAGTAGTTGTGGATTTTGAAAGCCAAGGAATTAAAAAATTCCCTCTACCGGATTCACTGAAATTCTTTTCCATTTTGAGCGAAGGAGGCAGTTCTCCTATGAACGAAGAATCCTCCATACAATGCAATATTTCAAGCTATTCTGAATGGTTGTCATCTTTGCAGTTGATCGATCAATACAAAGAACTCTTAGGAACAAGTCTCTATGACATAATATATGGATTGCTGCTTGCAAAGCTTGGGTTAAAACCTATGTTTGTAGAAAATCGCTTTAAGGAGAAGGGGTGGAATTGATGGCAAATAACAGAGAATTGTTAGCGCGCGAAATAGTAGACCGATTTGTAGCATCAATATCCGGGTCCAAGGTAGACACGATCGTTAATGACGACCCTAATGATCGGATTTATGTTGGAAAACTATCACCTCAAAGTGCATCAGATTCGATTTCATCAAGTGTCCTGATCAAACAGATTGGGGTTAGTTTTCGTATCCCGAAAGATGATATTGGAAGTGCTGAGATAGCTATTTATCCTCAGGGCAACTTTTTCTTTCGCATTCTTCCAACATATGAGGAGCAAAAAGAAGCATTCTACAAAGATTTTATTGCTACTTTCCCCGAAAAGAAAGTTAACTCTTTTGATGAATTAATAGCTTTGAGAGATGCGGGTAGCTTGTCAAAAGAAATGCTGGATCATAAGGTCCGCCTATTACCGATTTATCATAAGATTGCCATTGAAAGAAAGCAAGTATACTTAACTTTGAAGATTTCCGAGATTTATAACTCGCTGTTTGATTGTGGCAGTCTTTCTCCTGAGTCCGCATTCAAGTCAGAACTACGAGGAATCGTGGATGATTTATGTGAGGAAGTAAAAGCATATCCTGACGCAGTGCCGTGCCAGTTCCGGGATAGGCTTACAATGAATGACCTTTTGTCGCAAGAAGCATGGGAGAAGTATAAGAAAAAGCAGGTTTCTCGAGAAGAAATAGAAATGTTCGCACGCTTTAACTTTGATATAGCGGTTGAAGTTAAAGGTGTAGATGATTGCCTGGATGTTACTATTGCACTGAGTAATGAAACGGCCTTCGGTGATGAAACTAGCGATAAAAAAATGAAGGCTGCGAAGAGCGATCCTTATCGTATAAACACGCTGTTCAACTCTGGAATGAAGGTTAAGTGCAGGAATTGCAAGCTGGTTCCGGTTGAATTGGATTATTTTGCTGATGACTACAAATACGACAAGTATGTTTATGCGACAGGAAACAACTGCAATGTCGAGGTGCTAGAGCAGAATACTGTTATCCAAACCGTTCATGTTCCTGTCTTTATTCAGCATAGGTTGAAAACAAACGACACTTTAGCGGTGAAGTTTAATGATTTGATTCAGGATCCGGTAGACACTCTGAATAACATCCACAGTAAGATGTTAGTGGAACTGACTAAATGGGAAAACGATTATAAAACGCGCGACTCTCTAACTTCGAATGGAAAAAGACAGTTTGAGCAGGAGATTAAAGCATTTAGACTCGAAGTAAAACGGTTTAAAACTGGAATTGAGCTGATCGAAAACTATAATATGATCCGAACAGCTTTTCAGCATATGAATCAAGCGTTCAAGCAATCTGCAAAGGGATATGACAGTTGGCGTCTCTTCCAGATTGTGTTTGTAGTATCACTAATACTAGATATCGTTGCAAATGAACCAGATCTTTACCTCGACGATGAGATTAAAGGAAAAGCGAAAACAGATTATACAGATATTCTGTATTTTCCAACTGGCGGGGGAAAAACTGAAGCATTTTTAGGCATTCTCGTTTTCAATCTGTTTTTTGATAGATTACGAGGCAAAGAATGTGGAGTCACTGCTCTGCTCAAATATCCTCTCAGACTGCTCTCCGTTCAGCAGGTACAACGTGTATCAAACATCCTAGCCACCGCTGAAAAGATACGCATTGCCGAAAGAATAGCAGGAGAATCATTTAGTTTAGGTTATTTTGTTGGTGAAGGAAATACCCCAAATAAAATAGATAAAGAGTTAAGGAAGACACTAAACGAGCTTTCTGACGAAGAAATTGATGAAAAATACCGTCTGCTTGACGTGTGTCCTTTTTGCGGCTCACGTTCTGTACATGTCGTCTATGATGAGGAAGCAAATTCATTAAGACACATCTGTTCAAACCCAGAGTGCTCTTCAAAAGGTTTGCTCCCTTTATTCATGGTGGATGATGATATTTATAGATTCATTCCGAGCGTTATTATTTCTACTGTTGACAAAATGACTGCGATCGGTTTGAACATGAGATTTCATAACCTTCTGTGTGGCGCATCGTTTAAGTGTCCGAAGCACGGGTATACCTCTCTTACGAAATGCTTGGCAGATGGCTGTGTTTGTACTCCGGCAGAATTTGAGCATGTGCACATGAAAGACCCTGCGCCTACTCTTCTTATTCAAGATGAGCTGCATTTGATCAAAGAGTCTCTAGGCGCATATGACTCTCATTATGAGACATTGGTCGAATACTTCATTAAGAATCTTTCGGGTTGCAATCGAGGGATTAAGGTTATTGGTGCAACGGCAACGATTTCTGCTTATGCAGAACAAGCAAGACATCTATATTGGAAGAATGCAATTCGATTCCCGTCTGCTTCACCATACCTTGACCACAATTTTTACTCGTTTGTTGACACCAATGATCTCGGTCGAATCATTGTTGGTTATGCCCCATTTGGAAAAGCAATAGTTAATAGCGTTGCGTATTCTTTGCAGTATCTTAAGCGAGTAGTATATGAGCTTTACCAGCATCCCGAACAAGTGCTTGCCATCCCGGGAATGGCAATTGATGGCTCCGAGGAAGAGAGAGTCGCTGCCGCCCTTCGTTTGATTGAAGACTATTGGATTATTCTTGAATACAATAATGTGAAAATGGAGAGTAATAGGGTCCTTCAGGCATTGGAAGATCCTATCAACACAGAGTTAATTTCGGAAGGGATCCAGCCACTAATCGCAAAAAAGATGACAGGAGATGATTCGTTTCAAGAAGTTCGTGCAACGCTTTCTGCAATCGAACATGCGAAAAATGCAATCACTGATCTTGATTTTAATATGATAGCGGCAACAAGCATGATCTCTCACGGGGTTGATGCTGATAGATTCAACCTTATGCTGTTCTATGGTATGCCAGGAAACACCGCGGAGTACATACAAGCATATTCGCGCGTTGGTCGTAAATATTCTGGTGTCGTTATTGATATTATGAGACCTTCACGCGAGAAGGATCAAAGCTATCTGAAAAACTTTGTGAAGTTTCATGAGTACAAAGATATACTTGTTGATTCGGTTTCCATCAATCGTTGGGCGACAAAAGCGGTTGAGAATACGCTGCCCGGGGTATTGGCCAGCTTGATTTTGAACTATTACGAATATGAACTACAGTACACTATTGGTGATGTTAGCAAGTATGGTTCCCTAAAAACAGCATTGACGACTGGAGCGATTACTGCTGAGATGTTGAAGAATCATGCCTATCAGGTGTACAAATGCTCTGACAATGACAGTTCAATAGGAAAACTGTATCGCATCACAATTGATAGAATAATAAATGACCTGGTTATATCGCTGAAGAACGGTTCCATTGAACCGAAGACGTACCTTACAGAAGCTTTTGATCGGTGTTATTGCCATGTGATGAGTAGTTTGCGTGACACTGACAAGCAAATCATTGTTGAAATGCGATAACAAGGAGGGTAAATATGGCAAGTGATAAAAAAATGCGGCGGGGTGTTCAACAGGCCCTCTATAAGTATTTACCTGGAAGCTGGGTTGATTATACTCAAAGTGGTGGCGGCATAACATATGCAGTCCATGTTGACAATTGGAATAGTATTCAGCTTACGGGCATCAATAATAAACGGCTGCTTCGAATTGTGAATCAACGTGTCCACGAATTTATCGCCCATAGTAACGAAGGAGAGACTGCAGTAGTTGACTTCGCTCCAGATATCAATGAGGAAACTTATGAAGTGCTTACCCCAAAGGTAAGTGATACGATTGCCGCAATTCAAACATCTGTTAAGCCATGGGTTTTTGCTTGTAGTACTTGTGGACGTGTGCATCAGTATTACACCTATGACGAATTCAAACGGCGTGAGCATCAACCGTGTGACAACTGCGGAAAACACATGACCCAGATTCGAATGATTCGTTTCTGCAGATGTGGGTATGCAGATGGTATCTATGTTCCCAGATGTCAGATCCCTGAGCATGGATCGAAATATATGTATCGGCGTGGGAGTGGCACAGATTTTGTGTGCGGTAAGTGTGGGAGAAAGGCAGTTATGTCACGCACTTGCCCTGATTGTCATAATCAGCTCGATATTCGGCCTGCGCTTGACTCGTCCCATTTTATTCCTGCTACAGTAACGTTGATTGATTTGCTTGATAAAAGAAAAGATGTGTTTATTGACCAGGAAACGGAGCATCAAGGAGAGAAAGTAGTTATAGCCCAATACCTTGGCTTAGTTTCACCTGAACAGTACGAGTCAGTGGTTGCCAAAGGCAGCATTACTCGCGAAGATGAATTTGAAAAAGCACTTCAGGACGAAGCAAACAATCTGCGTTCGTATGGTTTAGATGATGCTACTATAGCTACAGTGATCGATGCGAAACGTCGGGGGAATCCAAACAACCAGATATTTGAAGCTACTGCAAGCGTATCGAACTCGCTGTCAATTGCAAACATGGAAGAGTATACGTTAATCGCAGAAGCCATTTTGGAATACGACGAACTAGTACATGCAAAAATTACTCTATCGCTTGAAGCTGCGGCTAATGATGCGGAGCTGATAAACGATGGTATTAGGCCGAATTATCGTGAACTCGCGACACATATGGGATTTTCAAATGCTCAAGTATGCTCTTGCGTTCCAATTGTTTCGTGTTCTTATGGATTTACGAGGAAAGAGCAGTTTGGCGATCGTATTAAACTTAGAGGATTCCCTCGCGAAATGGAGAAGAGGAATATCTATGCTGCTCGATTGGAGACCGAGGGAGTTCTCTTTGAGTTGGATCGTAAAAAGATCATTAATTGGCTGCTCGATAATAACATGATTGAGGAATCCGATAAACCTAAATCAGAAAGCGAATACGATTTGAAGGTCTGGTTCTTAGATAGAATTCAGACAGCCCGCATCACTCCGTTCACTGAAATAGATGACACTGATGACAAAGGGAAGATAACAAAAAATGTATACAAGCTGATTCACAGTATATCTCATGCGTTGATAAGCGAAGCGGCAGAAGTATGTGGCTTGGATAAGAGTTCATTGTCGGAATACATCCTTCCGAACATTCCGGCAGTTTTCATTTACTGTGCAAATTCACAAGGATTCAGCATGGGAGCGTTATACAGTGCTTTCCAGTCACAATTTGACAAATGGCTTAAACATGCTCGTGAGAATTCAAAAAAGTGTATCTTTGATCCTCTTTGTATTAATCATGAAAAAGCATGTGCAGGATGTTTGTTTCTGAACGAAGTGTCTTGCAAGCATTTCAATAAAGATTTGGATCGCAGTTATCTGTGTGGATACTTTGATGTACAGAAACAGGAGAAACTTAAGGGGTTTTGGGAGTAAACGCTATGGCAATAATGCATCCTTCTGACATAACAAAAAGAAAGCATGTAAAATCTGAAGAGAAGTTCTTTATTGCTTGTAGAGATCAGCTAAGCGACAAGTATCATGTTTTCTTTTCGGTGCGTTGGTATTCGGAAGAAAATGGAACTCGTGTAGACAGCGAGTGTGATTTTCTTATTTTCAATCCTGACTACGGCTTTTTATGTGTTGAATGCAAAGGCGGCAGGGGGATTTATGTCGAAGATGACACTTGGTATTTAGAAGAATACAACGAAGATCGAAGGCTTAGACGCTCTCCATATAAACAAGCTGAAGAGAGTATGCGATTCTTCAAACAATACTATGAAGACGAATTAGAAACAGCATATCCAGGAATATTCGGAAATGCTGTAGCGTTCCCTAATTTTGCTGTTTCTTCTCCGATCAATGTTGAATCTCCGCTTGCTCTAACTATTGACTCAGACGATATGGGGAATTTACAAGCTAGGGTTGTCGAGATTTTTCGTTACTTTAATGTAAAACGTGGTGGGCGAACTTCTTTCATGGCACCGGATGCCCAAAAAAAGTTCATTAGTCTAATCAACAAGAGGGTTGCGCTTTCTATTGCAGCCGGAGCGCTTATAGAGGATAAGGAACGAGAACTAGCAGAAATAAATCAAACCCAAGATGTCATAATTGATTTCTTAGCGCATTACCCTAGGGCATTTATAATTGGCGGGGCAGGAACAGGCAAAACTTGGATTGGCATAAAAAAAATAAAACGCTGTGTAGCTACTGGAAAAAAAGCATTATATCTTTGCTGTAACAACACACTTGCAAAGCAAGTGAAATCATATATCGGCTCTGCTGATGCAGATGTGTTTAGTGTTGATGAATTTGCTTTTGCAATTCTGGGGGACATCTGCAAAACCGCTCCGGTAGTGAATGGATGCAGAGAATATGCTGATTTGTTAGAAAAGCATAACGTAAAGCAATATGATATAGTTGTCGTTGATGAGGCACAGGACTTTACTGAGGATTGGGCTTATTGTGCTAATCTTCTGGTGAAGGACAATGGTTCTTTGTATGTCTTCTATGACGAGAATCAAAATGTTTTTTCTCGCAGCTTTGGAGACAAGTTTTATATTGAAGCACAGCCATTTGTTTTACGATATAATATTCGTAACACATCGAACATTTATCAGTACACATTGGACAGGACATCTTTAGGAACAGACACACTGGTAAACCAGATTGAGGGTGTTGAACCAGATGAGAGAAAGTTAACTCGAAAGCAAGCTGTTATCTCATTTGTTGACTCTGTCATAAACAAGCTTGTGAATCGTGAAGGTGTTTCTGCCGACAAGATAACCATATTAAGTAACAGAAGTCTTGATCAGTCAGTCCTCCATGGTGTATACTCCGTTGGTGGCTATCCTATAGTCCCACTTGAAAGCAGAACCGGCAGCACCATTGCTTTTAGTACAGTTGAGGACTATAAAGGTCTTGAATCGGATATTGTGATTTTTATCAATCATACCTATAAAGACGAAGCCAAAACGGACGAGATTAAATCGGTCCAATATACTGCTCTTACGCGAGCAAGATTTTATTTGTACGTAATTGATTACGAGATAAAACTATGAGAGAATAGACCCTGGATTCCTTTGGGAGATTAATCATGGCGGATATACTACTTCTTGAACCTGGTTATTCAAATAAATACCCACCGATTGGCCTTATGAAGATCGCTTATTTTCATAAGTATATTCATCACGATTATGTGAGGTTTGCAAAAGGTGAACTTCCCGAGGCTTTTAAGGAGAAAAAATGGGATCGAGTCTATGTTACCACATTGTTCACGTTTGAGTGGGAAAGAACAAAAAAGGCCTTAGCATACGCATTGTCAGTAGCTAAAGACCCGTATCAGGTTTATACTGGTGGAATACTTGCTACACTAATGCCGGAACTAATTGCCAAGCATTTTCCAACAGTAAAAAACAACCCGGGGCTTCTTAATCACAAAGGGACTTTAGGCCTTGAGTTCGAAGAGCATATAGATACGATGACGCTTGATTACGGCATATTGGACGACATAGCTGACCAATATGTCTATCCTGCTCACGATGCATATTTTACATATATGACACGTGGCTGCGGAATGAAATGTCAATTCTGTGCCGTTCAGACATTAGAGCCAGAGTACATTCCATTCATTTCAATAACAGAGAGTATTAAAAGAATCGATAAGCAATTCGGTCCCAAAAAGGACCTGTTGCTTATGGACAATAACGTATTACGTTCACCTCATTTTGATAAAATCATTGATGAGATCAAGGCGCTTGGTTTTCAAAAAGGTGCAACCTATGTTAACCCAAGATCCGGAAAAACGGTTCAGCGTTTTGTTGATTTTAACCAAGGCCTTGACGCTTTTCTGCTGACCCCCCATAAAGCTGCACGCTTGGGAGAATTAGCACTTAGACCTGCTCGAATTGCATTTGACCATATCGAAGACGCTGAACAATATAAGAAGGCAATTCGGCTTTGCGCAAGAAGCGGAATTACACATATGTCAAACTATCTTCTCTATAATGGAGAAGACTTTACGGGCAAGGGACATAAATACCATGCTGATACTCCGGAAGATCTCTATGAGAGAATGCGGATATCTATGGATTTGTGTGAAGAACTCAATGGAGAGCTGGATCATAAGGTCGCAATCTTTTCTTTCCCCATGCGCTATATTCCATTATCGGATCTTAAGCGTGGATTTGTAGGGACAAAGTGGAACCCAAAGTACCTTCGGGCGCTCCAGCGAATGTTGATTCCAACCCAGGGAAAGGGTGTGTCGTCTCGGTCATTCTTTGAGGCAGACTTCGGGTCTTCACCGGATGAATTTGTTATGTATCTTGCAATGCCAGAAGAGCATCTTGGATGGCGTGGGCATTTTGCAAAAAGGAAAAATGAATCTGATTCTGAAACGGCAAAAAGAAAAATCATTTGGGACGAGAATCAGCAGTACCTCGGTGAGTGGAAACGTCGGTTTTTTGCTTTAGGCGACAACAGGGATAAATTTATCTCTTATATTGGTGACAATGATTATTCCATTGAGAGATATCTTGAAATCAAGGAAACGGAACTAAAGAAGCTATTCATTCATTACTTTACTATTCCAACGCTTCTTAAGGCTTTGACGCTTCCTAATGAAAAAGAAAAACAGATAATTGTCGAGTACATTACGAAAGATTTTCCTCTGATGTATGAGCGTATGGTTCGCTATGTTGTGAACGGAAAGTTGCCATACTCCTTGCTCGAGGGTGCCATGCGCACATATGGTGCTTCCTTTGCTATCAGCGTACTATCCAAAATCGATTATTCTCAAGCCGAAGAGCCTTTTGTAATCAATAATATGATTAAGGCTCAAAAAAAGGCGAAAATGGATGTGTTTAGATTTGAATATGTGCGCAGTTATTTCTTGTATAAAAGCGTAGGTGCGCTGGATAAACAATCCAATAAAACAATTGTCGAAGCAATAAAAGCGCTAGATGGTAGAGCCGTTAGAAGCATTCTTGCAGAGAAGTTCGGAAAATTTAAAATGAAAATGATAGCTAAAGCGACGGAAGGCGAAGTTGGGGCAGCGTATATTGCTGATCAAGTTGGACGACAATTAAATGATTTCTGTAAGCAAATTTCACTATTTGAGGATTGGGAATGAGACAAGAGCTGATTATTGGAAAGTACACACTTGAATCATTAACGAACGGTATGTATGCTTCCCCGTTTGATATGTATCGGGAGTATATTCAAAATGCTGTTGATTCTTTTGATGAAGCGATAAAGAAGGATGTAGAGCACGCTGACAAGCTTCGTATCGATATCTCCATAAATCCTGAAGTCAACTCTGTCATTATTCGTGATAATGGATGCGGAATCAAATCAGTTACTGTAGTATCTACGCTTCTCGATATAGGCAATTCGCACAAAAGTAATCAAACCGCTCGAGGCTTTAGAGGTATTGGAAGATTGGCTGGACTAAGTTACTGCGAAAAACTAACCTTCC
>JAEEGL012518639.1_pt1 | contig 10351 bp, 5 predicted proteins | sample 9134231 | NCBI WGS metagenome assembly JAEEGL01 (sample SAMN16246548, study PRJNA631951) | gut metagenome | biome: gut microbiome; feature: rumen; material: fiber-attached | host: Bos | place: Iran: Karaj | collected 2018-10
CTTTTCGACGTGTTCAGCGTAGAAACCGCGTGCATCTTCGGAGGTCATCTGGTGCATCTTGACGGCGCAGACAGAGAGACCGGCACTGATGTAGCGATCGATAATACGACCAACCAAGCCAGACTTGACAGCGTTCGGCTTGATCATTGCAAATGTCATTTCCATAGTAGTACCTTTTAAGTTAAAGATGTGAGAAATATAGATTTTTTACTCTTCTGCTTCGATTTTTTTCATCAAATCATCGGCGAGTTTGCCGTTGCTCTTGATGTTCTGGACAAGCCAATCGACAGATTCGTTGAGTTCGCTCTTCGGGTAAAGCTTCTTGAATTCTTCAAAGACCTTAAGAGCTTCATCATCCTTGTGCAGGTTTTCGTTCAGGATGAAGCCGCGGCTGAACATGGCCTTTTCAGCATCCGGGGAGTCCGGCCAAGTGCGGTAGAATGCCCTGTATTCACGCTGAGCCTTGTCAAATTCTTCCTTGTCGCTATAGACATGAGCCAGTTCAAACGTGGCCTTTTTTGCCACAGAATCAATGTCAACATAGCGTTCACGGATGCCGTTCCATGCAAGATAAGCCTTTTCAACGTTCTTTGCCTGCGTGTAAAGGGAATCGGCAGCCCTCATGGCAAGTTCCGGAGAAGATTCCTGCGGCAAGAGCGTAATGTTATCTGCAAAGAGATCGACCTTAGCCGTTCCCCAAGAAGAAACGACTTCCTTATCCCAACGGCCAGAACGGAAAACCAAGTGAGCCGATTCAAACACTTGCTTTTTAGCCTGTTCATAACTCAGCGGCAAGTAGTCTTCTTCAGCATAGTAATACGTTCTCTTCATGAGGTTTTCCGGAATGACAAACCAGTCACTCAACTCCGGACGGGATGCTTCGTATTCCATATTCGGATGAGCCGGATTGCCCATACGTCCATAAAGAGCCTTGAGGGAATCTTCAGGAGCAACAACAAGTGTAAGCACTTTGTTCCTATAAAGGCTAATAACATAATCGACATCGCTCTGGCGGCACAAAGCCCTGTACTCCCAAGAGTGGTCCAGCCCAACTTCACGGGCTTCCGAAGCAAATGCAAGCTGGAGAGTAAGAGCTTTTACAATCTGGTCATGAGCTCTACGAGAACGGATCATCGACGGATTATCGTCATATGTAGCAAGGACATCCTTTTCACGGATTGCAGGTTCGCCATTTTTAGTTACAAGAACATAGGACGAATCCAATTCGTAGTTAGCAGTCGTTGCAAGTTCTCGTTCGATAGTTCTACGGACTCGATCAAGCGGTTTGGGTTCTGAAGGAACTGCAGAAACGCGATAGAAGACATGGAAACGGTTCGTCGATTCAGAACGGATAATCGAGGATACGGAGCCATCCGTCAAGCTATCGAGTTCAAAGAACATTCTCGGAACAAAGCCGATTCCATACGGAAGCGCATGGCCGTAAGCAACCTTGCCGACAAAGCCCTTCGCCTTCTTTGTTTCCTTGTTTTCACTGTACTTGAATGCAATTTTCATGAACGCCGGGAGGTCAATCTTCTTGCCTTTAAAGCGCTTGGCAAGTGCAGCAGAGTCCGCCGATTCCACATGATAGACGATGTAGGAATACGGCGTCATATACAAATCCTGATGCTTTGCATAGTAGTCTTCCACCGTCGGCATTTCGATAACGTTTTCCTGGATATTGAACTTTTTCATGAGAGCCGGACCCATTTCGCGCACAATCCGTTGGCGATAGTCCGAGACAAAACGTTCCTTGATTTCATCTGTAATCTTGACTTCACTCGAAGAATCAGCCAAGTTTCTGTGCTGATAGGCATAAGCCTTCAAGGAATCCATGTTCGATTCAATGTACTTGGCATCAGCGATCTTATCACGAAGATTCATGTAAGAAAGAGAATCCGGGAACTGGTCACGATGCTTGTCGTAGAAGAACGCAAGTTCGTCGTCACTATACATCAAGCGGTCCATAGCATAGAGACGCTGGTATGTAAAAGTGAGCAGGTAATTTTCCATAGTCGCACTATGGGCAGCAAGCTTTTCCTTGAGCTCAGGATACTTCTGAAGAGCAACTGCATAGAGGGCCTTGCGGCTGAAAAGGGAACCCGAAGCCTTTCTCATCGCTTCTGTATTGGGAACAATGTTCCCCACACGCATCATAAAAGCGTAGTCTTCCTTGAAAATAGGTTCACCATTCACTCTGGCTACGAGAGTATCCTTGTCTCCAATAGAATTACACCCTGTAAAAACAAGGGCACAGAAGGAAATAACAGCAAGCAAAGCCTTTTTCATAAAGTCCTCATGAATATGTGCGTGTGAATATAACAAATTTTATAGTTAATAGTTACTGGTTATTGGTCATTAGTTATTAGTTACTAGAGATTCTAAAAATGAAGTTTTGGGAACTTGGGAAATAAAGCATTGTCGACCATTGACTAACGACCAACGACAAATTACTTTATTCTAAATAAATAATAATTTACACTTCTATATACTTTCAAGCGTAAGTTCCAAGTAAGCAACCATTTATCAAAAGGGAACATTATCTATATTAGGGGCACTTGAAGAGTATTCTATCAATATTCGCAGTAAAAGCCGTTGTCATAACGACTATCGTGGGCGCCGTTGCACTAGGTGTCTGGTATGTCCATTTTGCCTTAGAAGAGCTTTTATCAAGTCCGCACACGTTTGGCAATGTGACCATAACCCCTTACGGCCACAGACAAAACAACCTACTGGATCATTTTTACGACTCCATCTTGGTAGAACAAGGGCAATCGACCTACATGGTCCGAGGACCGCACCTAGACATCACCCTATTCGGCGAAAACCAGGGTATCCTTCTCGAAGTTGACGAACTGTCTGCAAACCAGGCCCTGGACTCAACCAGCAAGCCCCCGGTTAAAGACACAACAAAAGCCATGGAAGCTATTGAATTTCCCGACAAGATCAGGGTTCCATTCCCGGTGAAATTCAAATTGGGAAAACTAGACTTCACCATGGGTGAAATGGGCTGGCAAGCGCAGAATATACTCCTAAAAAACAACAGCCAAAAAAACATCACGCTTAGCGCAGACAGCATCAAGGGCAGCTATATCAAGGATCCTGTTTCTTTACAGCTAGACGTAGACTTTGCAGAAAAGAACCTTGTCGCCAATGGAAAAATCAAGACAAGGAACGACAACATCGCATTGAACGCCTCCGCCCCAAAACAAGACCTCACCCAGTTAAAGGCATCGACAAACATTAGTATCAAGGATCCTCTTGGCTGGGTTCCCATGAAACTTCCGAAATCGATTCCTGCGATAAGCAACTTGAATTTCAACGGAAATGTTTCGACCTCGCTCACAAAGAACACTCTACAGTACAACTTTACGCTCAAGACGCATATCGGAGAAGTTTGGCCGTTCTTGCCGCTCGACGCCACCATAAAGGTCAATGGTTCACCGAAACAGACCAATATTGAATCCGTATTCCGCAACAGCGAAGGTGGCCACATCAATCTCGACGGCGTGATCAACGACAAGCTGGACTTCGACTTTTCTGGCGAAATCGCATACATGAGTGCCATGTACGGTCCACAGATGATGCCAATGGACATGGACATCCAGTCTATCACCAAAAACGGAGACGTAATCGACGCCTCCATCGAAACGCGTGAAGGTTCTGTCATCAAGGCCCACGTCAAGACAAAGGATAGCCTCAAGGTATTCTTCGCAGCAAACCTTTCCGCCATGGAACCATGGGCGCTGGACTGGGTCAAGGGAAATGTCGAAATCGGGAAAAATCCCAAAATTATCGGTTCGTTCCAGAACAACAAGCTACGAGCCTATCTAAAGGCAGACTCCATCATCAACGCCTACCATTTCAAGGCTGACTCGCTCCGTCTGCAACTACTCCTCGACCTTGACCGCGGCTACATTGAATTTCCTAAAGTAACACTTTACACCCCAAAAGAAGAAATTTCGATTTCAGGCGATGTCGACTACCACGAACCAACGCTTCATACATCCTGGCGTTTAAAACAAAAGAACGGGGGTTCTGCCGAAACAGTTGTCCATGTCGGCGATTCACTTCTTGTCTGGGCGCAAGCCGACCATGCCGAGATTTCCACGATTCCATTCTCTGACATTGAATTGAACGACAAGCTCCAGGGCACCGTTACAGGAACGATCGATTACAATCTTGATTCTCGGGTCGGCGTGGCAGAGCTCGACATCGATGGAAACGTCGAACCGTTCATTCTCCACGGGCACACGAAGATCCGCGAAAACGGAGACACTGTAATTATCGACACAGCCGTATTTACCCATAACAGCAACAAGGTGGCGATGGAAGGCTCGTTCATATTGCCGAACGACTCGAACCCGGATTTCAAGCCGACTGCCATGCTCCCCATCCAAGTCTTGCACGCCTGGGCCTCGGCTGAAGATTTCAACTTGCCGATTCTTTTGGAACCGCTTGGCGATACTACGCTTTCTTCGGGAAGCTTCAACGGTGAATTTTCGTTCAAAGAAGAAACAGGCATCCTCGGCAATATCGAATTCAAGGACCTGAAATTCACCAACATTCCTCCAGAGCTCTTGAATCTCAAGCAGCTAAACGTATCTGCAAAGAAAAACAAGATTGAGCTGCTAACCAATTTCGACATCATGAACGGCGTCTGGACGGGCAACACGAATATTGTTGTCGATGACGTTTTCGAAGACAGCAGACAAGTGAGCCTCACCTACACCAGTCCCAACGGCGGTTTCATCAAAGGTAAAGGAACCATCAATAACGACCTTGATTTCCTGGGTACAATAAATCTTGGCGGTACATGGCTGATTCCAGAAACGCGTGCCGAAATTGAAAAGACGGACTTGAGAGTCGATGTCCAGGCAAAGCTTCGCGAAGGCCTGCCGGGAATTGCAGCAAAGCTTTGGTCCGATTCCACGATAGTCCGTTACGGGACTCTCCCCATGGATTTCCCTCTACGTGTCAGAGGAGACATCAAAGAAGGGCAACTTACAATCAACGAGATTTCGACACAGAACGAAATCGGCGACTTGCTTTTTGCAACTTTGCTCTACGACTTGCAGACCATGCGGCTAGAAGCCATCGACATCAGCACCGAGAAATACACGCTCGAAACGGATAACCATACAGTCACCTTACGCAACGTGACAAGTCATCTTGAAGATTCAGAAGACCAGATGTCCATTGTCGCCAACATTCCTTTAGTTCAGTACAAGTTTAATGACGAGACCTTCGGCACGGCAAATCTAAGAGGAAAGAGCGATATCACGCTCAACATCCCGCACACGCAGGATAGACAGATCAAGAACAAGAGCATCAACGGCAACTTCATCATAGACAAGCTCGTCTATAGAAAGGATTTGGATATCGAAATCACCCCAAGTTCGCTCGACAAGCTCTTATCGCTCTTCAACAACGCCATTGCAAATCTACGCAGCAAGGAAAAGACCGAAGCCAAGATTTCTGTATCAAGTCCTATCGACTTGTCGTTCCACATCAGCGACTCCCAGAGCGACTCCGTCGAAATCATCACTCCGTTTGCAACATTCCCGCTCACGCTCGACATCTGGGTGCTCGGCACAACGGCTAGACCGATTCTGCGCGGAGACGTCACCAATGCCGACAACGGATTTATCGGAGTCAAGGACATTTACGAATTCGAGCTCAACAGTTTCAATATTTCATGGAACGATGTCCCCTGGCAGCAAGGCATTATCGATGTCACAAGCACGCAGGAACTCCCCTACTGCTCTGTCTCAGAAGAAAACGAAAAGGAGACCTGTCCGGTCAACCTGGACATTCAAGGCACTATAACGAACCCGCAACCCATACCGAGTTCCAACTGCGGAACGGAATCGACCGCAGCAGACACGTACCGCAATATTTTCCTCGGATGCGTGGCTACCGAAGATGGCGTTTCGACAGACTGGAACAAGCTTGCCGGTAAAGCCATCGGTAAAGTCATTTCGTCTACAGCCAATAAGACTCTCGGCGGCGACTACATTGGCGATATCGACATGAAAGTGATGTTGTTCGATAACTCCGGCAACGACAAGGACTCTTCGTACGTCAAGGTTCCTATTTCTCTGGATCGCTGGGTCAAGAACTTGAGCTTGATTTTCGGTTACACGCAAGACCAGAGTATCGACCCGGTTTACGAACAGGCACTGCAATTCGGCGCTACCTACACGCTCCCGGTATTCCAGGAAAAGGAATACTCGCACAAGAACCATTTCTCGCCATCGCTTTCTCTGAACGGGCTTCTCATTTCGAAACAATACGCCTCTAACTCTGGTACAGAAACCAACAACGAAAGCCGTGTCGAAAAGAATATCGGCATCAACTACACATACAAATATTGGAATCCATGCATTTTAGGCATAGGACACTGCGAAACGGTGCGCCCGCCAAAAGCGATGCGCCAACCGAACGATCCATCAATCATCGATTCCACCATTTCAAGTAAGTTTGGTCAAAAGAAGTCTAGCGATACAAAGTCCACGGAGAAAGCAAAATGATTTTATTGATTTGTGCATTATTGTTTTTTTCGTCGATTGCATTTGCGGATAACGATGATAAAAGCCCATGGTCTGTATCCATAGAAGGCAACAAAATTTTTTCGAAGTTCCAGTTAAACGAACAGCTTGATATTCCTGATGAATTCGGACAACTAGACACCATCAAGCAAGATTTTTTGATGCGTCTTTCTTCGGAAAACATAAAGGCTCTTTATTTTTCCCGTGGATATTTCAGCCTCGACCTAACGTTGGAAATCCAGCGAGAACCATTATCTGAAGGCAATATACAGCGCAATTACCTCATTACAGTAAATGAAGGCGAATGCTACAGATTCAATGACGCCAAAATCATTTCGGCAGGTGATGAACCCATCCCTATAGATTTGTCATCGCTGAAAATTACAAAGCACAGGTATTACAACCAGGAAGATATTTCCGAAGACTTGCAAGAAATCCAGAAAGCCTACCGCAAACAAGGCAATTTGCACGTTTACATTTCATCTGAAGAACATGTCGATACGACTGCAAAACAAATCAATGTCATCATCAATGTGAACCCAGGCCCAAAAGTCTTGATGGGTAACATCGTCAGCACGACCCAACGCGTTATAAACAAGAACGAAAGGAAACAGACGCCAGAACAAGGCCTCACGGATACATCATGGCTATCATCACTTTGGCGAATTCCCAAAGGCGAAATTATTGACGGTAACCAGTATTTCAACTTCAAGAGCAAGCTCTATTCTACGCAATTGTTTACGCAGGTCAAGTTGAACGATTCACTTCGTGAAGACGGACTTTCGGACGTTCATCTCGATGTGATTGAACGTGTGCCTGGCGAAGCCCGCTATGGATTTTTCTTTGAAGAAATGTACGGCTTTGGCGCCGTGGCTTACGCCGACCACAAAAATTTCTTTGGAAAGTTCAATGAATTTTCTACGAGCATTCAAATCGCACAGCATAAACAGGAAATCACACTTGGTTACGCAAACCCGCTTTTATTCGGAACGGCCTTCACATTCATTCCGACAGCAATCCGCTTTGTAGACCGTCTCTCATTTAACCACGAAAAAATCAACCCTCCCGCCTACCCCGACAGCGTTGAAGAACGTTACGAAATTATCAACCGTGGAGACTTGACCTTCGGCATTACGAACAATATCAAATTCCGCGGAACAATAGATACTCGTTACGTGAACAAGAACGAAGATAAGCTGTTCAAGCTCAAAGGCGAAATAGGCCTAACATTTGACTACACGAACGACTACTTCAACCCAACGAAAGGCATACGTGTATTCCCCACAGCAGGCCTTGGAACAAACTTTAGCGGAAAATCGGATTCAGAAGACGGGCACATTTACACTTACGGCGAAGGTACAGTCAACCTGTACACGCCTCTATTTTGGACATTTTACGGAGCACTCAGCGGAAGCATTGGCAGATTTTTCAACAAAGCCATCGAAGATGACGCCCGTGTCTTTTATCAGGGTGGTTCCCGTTCTGTACGCGGGTTCCGCTTCCGCAGTATTTACGCCAGCTACGACAGTACCTACACCCAATACAACAAGAAAAAAGACAGAGAGGATACCATCAAAGTTACCAATACGGCTCTTACACCGATGTATTACCGTATAAACGAAGAACTTCGCTGGACACTGCCCTGGAAATCGCTTAGAGCTTGGCAAATTGTGCAATTCTGCGACTGGGCAATGGTTATGGACATGGATTCCAAAAACAAAAAATACAAAGACAAGCAAGATGGAAGCCTTGGGCTTGGAATCCGATACCATTGGCAGTTCCTAACATTCCGCCTCGATTACGCATTCAAGAAGGGACTTACCGACTGGAATAAATCCGAAGGTTTTGCCTGGAGTCGCTTTGCGTTCGATTTGTCGCAAGCTTTCTAATTAATTCGGAAGTAGGAAGTCGGAATTAGGAATTGTCTTCCTAAGACTTTGTAACGAGAAGTTATATTCAGTGAATTAAATCTCTATAAATTTTTGATAGAGACATTTGCACAGAATTAACATCAGCGGAGATGCCTGCAGCATCAAGAGCGGCACGGATTTGTTCTAGAGTCGCGCCAGTTGCATTTATCTTAAACGAAGCGGTATCGGCTCCGACATCGGCTACTCGCCCACTTTTCAAAACGCGACCACAGTCGATAATAGCATAATCCGTGGCCCACTGGTCCATTTCGGCAAGCACATGCGAGCAGACAATCGCCGTTCCGTTTTCTTCTTTGCGCCATTCATCGAGCAATTGCCAGACCGTATCTCTTGAAATCGGGTCGAGATTTGCAACAGGCTCATCGAGAATCAAAAGTTTCGGGCTATGCAAAAGCGCACGGACAATCTGCACTTTTTGACGGTTTCCGAGAGAAAGCGTTTCTAGGCGCTTATCGAGAGACGGCAACTTGAGGCGTTCGGCAAAAGACTTGCAACGATACAGCATGGCACCATTTTCGCGCCAATCCTCTGCGCCAAAGCCATAGAAGCCCGTAAAATACTGGAGATATTCCTTGATAGAAAGTTTCGGATAAACGCCCGGATTTTCGAGAAGCACACCATACTTTTCGGCATTCAGGAATCCCGCTGAATTGCGCAAAGACTCATCGATTTTGACAGAACCTTTGAATGCGCCTAAGCGCCCACAAAGCAAGCGCAATAAAGTCGTCTTGCCGGCACCATTCGGACCAATCAGCGCAAAGAAACTCCCTTGCGGGATATTGAGAGAAATATTAGACAGAGCTTCTGCCGTAGATTTCGGATAACAGAATGTCACCGAATCGAGTTCTATCACGCGCAGAATTCCTTGACAGCAGGAGTCGGATTTTTAATCAGCTTGATGGCATCCTTAGAAGCCTTGACCGCTTCCATCTGCACCTTTTCGCTAGCACGCTGCAAGTACTGGATGCAACGCCAGTCCGTGCGCACGGCGGAGAGCTGCCCCGGTTCAGTACGGAGGCGGACGCTAACATATTCAAACGCATGATAGTCCTGCTTGACCGCAGCCACAACGACAGCTGCCGTCGGGACTTCGATTTCCTGGATGTACTTCCAATCGCGTTCCACTGCAGCAACAAGCACTTTTTCTCCGGCATTGTGAATAAATTTCAAAGCGTCCGCACTCTGACGAACGGCCTCGGCCCAAAGTTCATCGGAGGCGCCTTCGATTTTGCGCACAATGCGCCAGTCCTGCGACACCGCAACCTTGAGAAGAGCTGGATTCGTAATAAACTTGAGCAGGTTCGGTTCTGCCTTGAATGCAGCAAGGAACTTGACCTCATCCATGGAGTTAAGCGCCTGCTTCAAAGCTTCGCACGGACCGCATTTCACGTAAAGAATGGCTTGCTCATTTTTTTCAAATGCAGCCTTTTGCACTGTTTCAGTCGGATTCTGGATGAGACTGATGGCATACCAGTTCAGCTTAATCGCTTCAAGCTGCTGTTCTTCTGTGGGGTTTTCAATATTCTTGATTTCGGTCCAGGACTGCATAAAACCTCGTGTTTATGATACAAAGATAGTTTTTAGACTAGAGACTAGAGACGAGAGACGAGAGATTTGTAATAAAAAAGCCCACAAGCGAGTGTCGCAGCGGCAAACTTGTTTGCCGATATGACCGAACGCAGCGGCGGACGCCGTAGGCGTCAAAAAGAAAGCCCCCGGCTTTGAGCCGAGGGCAAATTCTTAAATAAGCGCGAAGCGATTACTTATACAAGGGATGCTTCTTGCAGAGAGCCACGATTTCTTCGCGGATCTTGGCGAGAGCGGCATCGTCGTCCTTGGCCTGGATGGCGCGGTCGATGATGCGGGCCA
>JAEEGL012535484.1_pt1 | contig 10351 bp, 5 predicted proteins | sample 9134231 | NCBI WGS metagenome assembly JAEEGL01 (sample SAMN16246548, study PRJNA631951) | gut metagenome | biome: gut microbiome; feature: rumen; material: fiber-attached | host: Bos | place: Iran: Karaj | collected 2018-10
AGGCGTGCTCGGCAGCTACCCATGCCGCTCATACGTATTGAGTTTCAACAATATAGCACTTTTCTCATGCTATGATGTGCGTACTTTCTCTTCGCAGATAGTCCTTTACGAAGGCACCAATATCATCGACATCTACCTGCGCGATGCTCCCACCTGCCTCGACTGGAACAGCGGCAATGGTGTCATAGGTATCCAGAACAGCACGGGAAGTGCAGCCACTGTGCCGCCCGGCCGCAACACGGGTGCATGGACGGCCCACAACGAGGCATGGCGCTTCATTCCTAATGGCGGAGAACCCGTTTACACCGTCACTTGGTATGAAGGACAAGGCACCAACGGTCCCGTGGTGGGCACCGGCGATGTCATCACCATCACCCCTGTAGGCACCACCTACTACACCGCCCGCCTCCAGTACCATGCCTGCAACGGCGATGAGTTCGACATTGTAAACTACTGCCATGTCACTATGAACAACAATGCCGAGCCGATTACCGTGACCGCCTCGCCCGACTTCCTCTGTCCCAACGCGCCCACCACCATCAGCGTGAACGCGCCTAACGCCACCGGCTACCACTGGAACACCGGTGCCACCACCTCCTCTTTCGTGGCACGCCCCAACCAGAGTCCCACCACTTACAGCGTCACCGTGAGCTACGGTAACGGCTGCAGCTCTGTCGGCAGTGTCACCGTGACCCTCGACCTCGAACCACCCGCATACAGCGGCAATGTCGGTCCACAAGATGCCAATAACAACAACTGCGTGTTCACCGTCCCCGACCTCACCTCCTTGTTCAGACCATACGTGACCGACAACTACACCAGCAATCCCAACATCACGATTACTCAAAGTCCGGCGGCTGGCTCGGTCATCACCACTGCCACTACCGTCACCATCACCTTCACCGATGAATGCGGCAACAGCAGCACCACCACTGTTGTGGTCAACGCCGACAACCCGATGAACATCGGCATAGCCAACACACAGCACATTCTCTGCTACGGAGACACCACTGGTCTCGCCGCGGTGACCGTCAGTGGAGGGCAGACGCCTTACACCTACTCGTGGAGTTCCAACAACGGCTTCCCCACCAGCTCGTTCCACGGGGCCAGCGCATCACCACTGATGGCCGGCACCTACACCGTGACCGCCACCGATGCCAACGGATGCCACATCACACAGACCATCACCCTCAACAACCTCACCGACCCGATGGTGGCAGGAACGGTCAGTTCGGCACAGGACATCTGTCGCGGCACCAGCCCAGCACCCTTTACCGTAACGGGATGTTCTGGTGGTGACCAAGGCCACTATCAATGGCAACAATCCACCGACAATCAGAACTTCACCGACATATCAGGAGCCACCTCTACCACCTACACGGCTGGAGCGCTCTCCAACAACACCTGCTACCGCGTGGCTTACATCAGCGATGCGTGCGGCACGGTTTATACCAATAGTGTATGTGTAACCTTGCACGATCCCACCTCCTCGGATGTGTACGACGAAGTATGCCAAGGCCACGCATACAATGCCAATGGCTTCAGTTTCAGTGCAACAGAAACCCAGACTCCCGGAGTGTTGGAACAGACTGCCCAGCTCCAGAACGCTTGGGGCTGCGATAGCATCGTCACCCTGCACCTGACGGTACTGCCCAACAGTACCGGGACCGATGCGCAGACCATCGTGGAGAACAACCTCCCCTACACTTGGAACGGCGTGACTTTCACGGAGGCTGGCACGCAGACCGCCACGCTAACCGCCTCGAACGGCTGCGACAGTGTGGTGACCATGACACTGACCGTCATTCCAAACATCCACACCGGTGTTGACACCACCGTATGTGAGAACGAACTTCCCCTCACCTGGCAGGGACATACCTTCAACACTGCAGGCTCGTTCGACCTCGTACTTCCCGCGGCCGGCGGCAGCGACAGTATTGTCACGCTGACCGTTTACACCATCCCTGCACAACATGTGACCGTCAACGGCGAGACCTGCCAGCACGAAACCTATAGCGGGTATGGTTTTACGGTATCTGCCGACAGCACAAATGAAGTTGGTGTGGTGCAGCGCATTAGACAACTGCAGACCGCACAGGGCTGCGACAGCACTGTCACCTTGCTGCTGACCGTTCATCCCGTGTATGACCAGACCTTCGACGTGGTGGCCTGCGACAGTATGGTATGGAACGGCATTGTCTATCCCGAGTCGGGTACCTATACCCAGCAGTTCAGCAGCGCACACGGTTGCGACAGTGTGGTGACCAAGAATGTGGAGGTCGTCAACACCGATCTGGTGCTCACCAACCTCACCGAAGACTTCTGCGAGGATCTGACTGCGGTGCTGGAGGTGACCACCGAACTGCAGTATATACATTGGAATACTGGTGAGACCACCCCGCAGATCGAAGTACACCGCGCGGGCACCTACGTGGTGACCGCCCATACAGCCCAATGTGAGGCCTTCGCCCGCGTTGACATTCACCCCTGCCCCTTCTATATGTATTTGCCCAACGCCATCACACCCTCCATCTCTACTGGAGAGAACGACGAGTTCCACGTGCCGGACGGCATCGCCGAACAGCTAGAGACTTGCGAAGTGTGGATTTACGACCGCTGGGGCATGTTGGTGTACCACTCCACCGACAGGCATTTCCGTTGGGACGGGACGGTGAACGGCAAAATCGCCACCAACAATGTGTTCTCCTACCGGCTGAAAGTGTCGGTGTTTGGCGGCGGCAACTACCAATATACTGGAACCATCACCGTATTGTAACAGAAATATATAACAACGAAGAGGCCGACATGCATCAGCATATCGGCCTCTTTTGCTACGTGCTTCAATCCGTTAATTATTGAGAAGGACCATGGTACCACCAATGACAGTCAGCGAACGGGAATAGTTCAGCAGGTTGTCGATAATGAACTTTCTCGGGGAAAGACGGCGCACGTTTTTTCTTTTTTTCAAAGGGGTAGAAGTTTGTTCCATAGGCGAAATGCTTTGGTTGTCAATCAATTCACATAAGAATAACGCAACCATTGCGTATTTATTGCGCAGGAACAAAGAAAAAGTTGAAAACGAGTTGAAAACTACACCAGAACGTTCTTCTCCTTAAGGATTTTGCGGAGATTGATGAGCGCATAACGCATACGACCGAGGGCAGTATTGATGCTCACGTTGGTCATCTCAGCGATGTCCTTAAAGCTGATATCCTGATAGATTCGCATCTCAAGCACCTCACGCTGTTCGTCAGGGAGGTATTTCACCATCTCAGCCACCTCGGCATAAAGCTGCTCAGTGATCATCTTCTGCTCAATGGAGGGATCTGTGCCGTAAATGATATCAAAAATATCGAACTCGCCGTTGGACTCGAAAGCGGGCATCCGCTGCATCTTACGGAAATAGTCGATCTTCAGGTTATTGGCGATACGCATCACCCACTGCACGAACTTGCCCTCCTCATGGTAGTTGCCCGAACGCAAAGTGTTGATTACCTTAATGAAAGTGTCCTGGAAGATATCCTCAGCCAACTCACGATTTTTGACAGAGAGAAGGATATAGGAAAACACCCTCTTCTCGTGACGTTGGATTAAAATCTTAAGTGCGGATTCATCACCATTGACATAAAGAGAAACCAGCTCATTGTCAGATAACGCTATCTTTTTCATAAGGCACTCCTTTCTATTAGGTTAATAATCAAAAAGATAGAATGTTTACTCGATAGCGTCCCTCCTATGTTTTATTGTTATGAATTTGGTAATGTTTGGAGTTGCAAAAATACAACATTTTTTTAATGGCAATACATTTTTGAAATTTTTTTTGAAAAAAATTCAAAAGCAATCATTTTCTTCTATCCCAAATGAAGAAGAGGAGTCTTCGTCGTTTTAAGCACCCGCCGGATCTACTTTTTCCGGACCGGCTCACAGGTGAGCCCTATCCCTAATTTTTTGAAGATCTTTTGATCCACCTCACTCAGCATCGTCGTACTATGCACCTGACAGCCATTCAGCTGCGGCAGGGTGGCGAGCGCGTTACGGCAATTCTCATCGTTGAGACTCAACATGGAGAGGGCGACAAGGACTTCGTCGGTGTGCAGGCGGGGGTTGTTGCCACGCAGCAGCGACACTTTCATCCTTTGGATGGGCTCAATCATCTCCTGCGGAATCAGCTTGACATCATGGTCAATATGGGCCAGATGCTTGGTGGCGTTCAGCAGCAGAGCGGCGCTGGGGCCGAGGAGGGTGCTGGTTTTGGCGGTGATAATCGTGCCATCGCGCAACTCGATGGCCGATGAACTCGTACCCGACTGCTCCTTTTTAAGACGGGCTGCCACTACCACGCGGCGATCTTCGGGCTCAATCTTAGCCATCTTCATCAACAGGGTAATTTTACTCACTTCACCTTCAGATGCCTTCCCGTCAAGCATGTTACAACGGGTAGTGAAGTAGCGGCGGATAATCTCCGCACGGGAAGCCTCGCAGCACACCTCATCATCGCAAATGCAAAAACCCGCCATGTTCACTCCCATATCGGTGGGTGACTTATAGGGATTTTCTCCATAAATACCTTCAAAGATGGCATTCAGGACGGGGAAAATTTCGATATCGCGATTGTAGTTGACAGCGGTTTTACCGTATGCCTCCAGGTGGAACGGGTCGATCATATTGACATCGTTGAGATCGGCGGTGGCGGCTTCGTAGGCCATATTCACCGGATGTTTGAGAGGGATGCTCCAGATGGGAAAAGTTTCAAACTTGGCATAACCGGCCCGCACTCCGTGCTTGTTTTCCTGATATAACTGACTGAGGCACACGGCCATCTTGCCGCTACCAGGTCCGGGGGCGGTTACCACCACCAACGGACGCGAAGTCACCACATAATCATTTTTCCCGAAGCCATCCTCCGAATCGATAAGGTTCACATTATTGGGATAATCCACAATGTTGTATAGATAATACACTTTGAGTCCGAGACGTTCCAAGCGTTCGCGGTATGCCTTGGCGCTGGCCTGTCCGTTGAACTTGGTAATGACCACCGACTGGCAGAGGAGTCCCCGCTGGGTGAAAATATCCTGAAGGCGCAGCACATCCTCGTCGTAAGTGATGCCGAGGTCGCCCCGAACCTTGCTCTTCTCGATATCGACCGCACTGATGGCGATGACAATTTCGGCTTCATCTTTCAGTTGCATCAGCATACGCAACTTGCTATCAGGCTGAAAACCAGGCAAGACCCGACTTGCATGGTAGTCGTCATACAATTTGCCGCCAAATTCCATATACAACTTGTCGCCAAACTGTGAAATTCTCTGTTTGATGTGCTCCGATTGGATTTTCAGATACTTTTCATTGTCAAAACCAATTTTTTCCATACCAATAAAGGCTTAAGTCAATAACAAAGTAATTGACAACAGGTTCATTCTCAAATAAATATAAAAGAAGAGCCGATTTTCAATCGGGAAGCGAAAATACAAAAAAAAATTACACAAAATAAGATTAATGCGAAAATGGGTAAAAAAAATTTTTGTAAATTTGCACCCGTTATTAAAATATGTAGAATGGCTACAAAATACGTATTTGTTGTAGGCGGTGTGGTGTCAGGGTTAGGCAAAGGCATCACGGCTGCATCCTTAGGCAGACTGTTGAAATCCAGAGGATTAAAAATTACGATGCAGAAGCTGGACCCGTACCTGAATGTGGATCCTGGCACGATGAACCCCTACCAACACGGAGAGGTGTATGTGACGGAAGATGGCGGGGAAACCGACTTGGACATTGGCCACTATGAACGTTTTATTGACGAGAGTCTGAACAAATACTGCAATGTGACGGCCGGAAAGGTGTACTACACCGTCATCAACAACGAGCGCAACGGGGTGTATGCGGGTTCCACCATCCAGATGATTCCGCATATCACCAATATGATAAAGGAGAAAATACGGTTGAACGCCACGACCAACGAGGCTGATGTGGCCATTGTGGAGATTGGCGGCACCGTGGGCGACTACGAGAGTCTCCCCTTCCTGGAGGCCATCCGTCAGTTTGCTGTGGAGGAAGGCCAAGCCAACTGCATGTACATCCATGTGGGGCTGGTGCCTTGTATCACACCCAGCAACGAACTGAAAACCAAACCGATACAGCACAGCGTGAAAGAGCTCCTCGGATTGGGCATCCAGCCCGACATCCTGGTGTGCCGCTGCGATCGTCCGATTGGCAAAGACATCAAGGAAAAGTTGGCCCTTTTCTGCAATGTTAAATATGAAAATATCATTGAAAACTTGGACATGCCCTCGCTGTACGAAATTCCGTTGGCATTGGAGGAGGAAGGTCTGGCAGAGCAGGTCATCAAGCGCTTGCGTTTGCAGTGCAAGGAGAAAGACCTCTCCGACTGGCAGGACATGGTGCAGCGCAGCAAGAAGGTGGACCACGATGTGCACATTGCGCTGGTGGGCAAATACATCGAGTTGCAGGATGCATACCTGAGTGTGGTGGAGGCCTTGAAACATGCCGCCATTTTCAACCATGCGAAGATGCACATCAAATGGCTTGATTCCGAAGAGATTACGGAGAAGAGCGCCGGTTTGTTGCTGCGCGATGTGGACGGCATCCTTGTTCCGGGCGGTTTCGGCTCCCGTGGCATTGAGGGCATGATCAACGCGGCCCGCTATGCGAGAGAGAACAACATCCCCTACCTCGGTCTATGTCTCGGCATGCAGATCGCCATCATCGAGTTCGCGCGCCACGTATGCAACATGGAGGATGCCAACAGCCGCGAAATCAACCCCAACACCCATTATCCTGTCATCGACTTCCTGCCCGGGCAGAACGAATACAGCATTTTGGGCGGCTCGTTGCGGTTGGGCCGTTATCCCTGCAAACTCAAGAAAGGCACCAAGGCATTTGAGGCTTACGGCTCAGAGGAGATTTCCGAACGCCACCGTCACCGTTACGAGGTAAACAACGAATATCGTGAAGCGTTGGAGCAAAACGGTATGGTCATCTGCGGTACCTCGCCCAACGGCAGCATCGTGGAGATGATGGAGTTGCCCAACCACCCGTGGTTTGTGGCCTGCCAGTTCCATCCGGAGTTCAAGTCACGCCCCAACCGACCGCATCCGCTCTTCTTCAGTTTCGTGAAAGCTGCATTAAAAAACAAGCAACAATAAAACAACGTCAATAAGAATATCATTAAAAACACAAAATATGAAAAAAATCACCTTACTCGCAGTCATTGTCTGTTTGTGCATGAGCGTTTTCGCACAAAAAGACATCCGTTCCATCAAGTATGAAGGGGCACTCACCCTCTTCATCACTCAAAGTGAGTATGACCTTCTTCTACGTGAAAGTCCGATGAAATTGTTCACCTATTATTACGAGGCGACCCAATTCTGCTACATTGACAACAAGGTGCCCGTCAACACCCGCTTGATGGGTGACCTTTGCGAATACATTTCCGATGGGAACGTTTGCGATGCCGCCGATGAGCTCGTCAGCAGCAAGCAAATCTACCACAGCAAATACAGGATGGAATATGATGAGCTGCGCTATTCCGCCTACGCCATCGGAACTACAGGCTACTATGTCATCGTTTATCCGCACAATGTATATGAAGACAGATACAAGGCGATGCGGAAAGAATACGGACTATAGATTTCAGGCATTTTGGTTGTATTTTGAAAAAATATTGAATTATGAAAAAAATAATTTCCTTACTTGTTTTAGTGTTTGCAATTTGCACAATGTCGTTTGCACAAACTGTTTACACACTGGGCACGAGTGGCTCTGATATCACCACCTGTAATGCCTACGTTTACGACAGCGGCGGCGAGAACGGCTTTTACAGTGCCGGAGAAGACCTGTGGATGACCATCCATCCGAACAATGGTGCCGTGGCCATCATTGTTGATGAATTTGACGTTGCGGAAACGGACACGCTTTACATCTACAATGGCACCGATCCGAACAATGACACGATTCCCTTTATGGTCGGTTCGCTTGCCACCAACTGGCTGAACAACAGCAACAACTTCATCCAGGGCGACTTGCAGATAGCGGCCACCATCCAAAACCCGACGGGGGCCATCACCATTCATTTCAAGTCAGCTGCCTCATCGCAGACTGGCGGCGGTTTCAAGCTCACCGTCTCCTGCCAGGAGCCCTGCCAGCGTCTCCACGCCAGCATCGACTTCGCCAACTCTGTACCCACCCCGCACTTCGACACCGAGCTCAACGACGGGTACTACTATATCGACTTCTGTCCTGGCGACACCATCCATTTAGCAGCTGATGTCACCTATCCCGACAACGACTTCAGCTACCATCAGGATCCGACCACGACCTATTTCGACTGGAGCTTCGGCACCAGCGGCTATGGACAAACCACCTTCGACTATGTTTTCAATCCGGGACAAGGTTACGACCTGACCCTTGCCGTACGCGAGACCCACAACGGCAACACCTGCTACGGACAGACTCCTGTGGCCATCCGTGTAAGAGGTTCGCGTGACCCGTTTGTTCACGCCGACCTGCTGGACGACGTGTGCCAAGGCACTGAGGTGCCGCTGTTGGTGAGTATGGACAGCGCGGCCACCATCATCGTGGAGCCGGTAGGTAGCATCCAGGAGTCCAGTCTTAGTGTTGACTCCACCGTGTTCATCCCTGACGGACCGCAATGTGTTAACGTGCTGGGAACCCAGTGCTTCAGCTCCTCTGTCAACTTCACGGCATTCCCTCCCGGGGCCACCATCACCTCAGCTGCTGACATTTTGGCCGTGCGTATCAATCTGGAGCACTCCTACATTGGCGATATCAGCATTGCCTTGAAATGCCCCAACTTGAACAGCGTGCTGCTGATGGAACAGCCCTGCGGTGCCAACAACGGCAAGTTCTTTGGCGAGCCTTTCGGATACACCAACCACGGCAGCTACGATGAAACCACCTACTGCGATGAATCCCACAATCCTCCGGGAACTGGCTGGAACTATTGCTGGAGCGACAACACCAGCTATGCCCAAATTGCAACCGGCTATTGCTACAACCACGTGGCAGGCGGCAGTTTTACCAGCTCCATCGACTCCTCCAACGTGGCCGCCCGTACCAACTACTACCACCCCTACCAGACTTTTGGAAATCTGATCGGATGTCCTCTGAATGGAGTTTGGCAGATTGAGATTTGCGACCAATACGGTATCGACAACGGTTATATCTTCAGCTGGGAACTTGCATTGGATCCGGCTTTGATGCCGCAGGACTGGACCTACAATGTTGACATCACCGGCATCAACTGGTCGGGCGGCAACATCGTGCCCACCTCCGACTCCACCGCCGCCATCATCACCGACCAGCCCGGCGACTACACCTACGTCTTCACCATCGTCGATGAGTTCGACTGCGCCTACGACCACGACATGCAGCTGAAGGTCGTGCAGCAGCCCGAGTTCCAGCTCACCGACCAGAACATCTGCGTGGGTGAGATCGCCACCCTCGACCCGCAGTTCAACTATGTGGGCACCCCCGGACTTGACGAGTACATCTGGAATAGCGGCGAGTCAACCCCCGCCATCAGCACCACCACAGCCGGCAACTACTCCCTCACCATCAACGCTTACAACAACGACCACTCGCTCGTGTGTACGTACAGCGACAGTGCGCAGGTCATCTTCAACCCGCAGCCTATCGCCAACTTCAGCGCCAGCAGCGTGGAGAGCTGTGCGCCCCTCAACACCACCCTCACCGACCTCACCACCTACACCGACGGTGAGCAGCACCCGGAGGTCACCCTCGACTACTACTGGGCCATCATCGACGAGGGCAACGAGGTCGTGCTCACCTCCAACAGCGCCAACCCCACCTTCTCGGTGCAGAACGGCGGCGTATATAGCGTGCTGCTCATCGTACACACCCAGGACGGTTGCGGCGACACCATCCTCCAGACCAACTACCTCACCGTATATCCCCAGCCCATCTCCGACTTCCTCTCCAACCCCGAGAGAACCAACCTCGGCGAGGGCGGCGAGATCGCCTTCATCAACATCACCGACGTCTCCGTCTTCGGCGAGAACGACGTGGTGACCTGGACCTGGAACTACGGCGACGGCGGCGATGAGACCCACGACATCAACGGCCTCCACACCTACGACACCTGGGGCGAGTTCGTGGTCACCCTCTCCGTGGAAACCGACCAGGGATGCGCCAGCACCGTCTCCCACACCGTCTATATCGAGGCCGACCTCGAGTTCCCCAACGTGATGACCCCCAACGGCGACGGCATCAACGACGTGTTCGCCATCAAGAACATGAACCCCATCCTCCCCAACAGACTCAGCATCTACAACCGATGGGGAAAGAAGGTGTA
>JAEEGL012831964.1_pt1 | contig 10351 bp, 8 predicted proteins | sample 9134231 | NCBI WGS metagenome assembly JAEEGL01 (sample SAMN16246548, study PRJNA631951) | gut metagenome | biome: gut microbiome; feature: rumen; material: fiber-attached | host: Bos | place: Iran: Karaj | collected 2018-10
ATTTTACACGTACTCACCAGACGGATTTCCATCCGTCTATTTGTGGTGAAAAAAGACATGGAAAAAGAGGATGCTGAAACAATTTCAACATCCTCTTTGATTCATTTTGCCCCAGTCCCAATGTTAACTTAATGACATTGCGCATTCTCCCCCGGCTCAATTTCCTTAAGCGCATCGAGGAGCGGGCAGATAGGACTGAGAGTGTCGAGAGCCGTCCTGTTCTGCAAAGTGAGACAGTAATCTTGAGCTTTTTTCAAAACACCATCCGCATCGCAAATCTGGGTCTCAAGCACATACTTTCCTTTATCCAGATAATATTCCGATCTGGCGGTGTGATAAGAGGACAGCAGATAGCAGGAGAATGACAGCTCCAGCACCTCTGACTGACCGGGCTTCAATAGACCGGTCTTAGCAAAGGCCACCATGCGTCTAAGCTCTTTATGTCGCTTTCCTTTAGGAAGATAGCCAAAGAGCTGCACCACCTCGCGACCGGCGACATCACCGGTATTTGTCACTTCACAGCTAAGGACAATCCTGTCCCCATCTATGGATAATTCATTCTGCTTCAGTTCAAAAGTGGTGTAGGAGCGACCAAAGCCAAAGGGATATCGCGGTTTGACGCCGAATGTGTCAAAGTAGCGGTATCCGACATAGATTCCTTCGATATATTTTTCTTCTATTACATTGCCGTTGTTGTGGCTAAAGTCAGCGCTGCCGGGATAGTCAAGATAGTGCATCGACCAGGTGTCTGTCAGCTTGCCGCTGGGATTGATCCTGCCTGTGAGCACATCTGCCAGGGCGTTGCCGCCCTCCATTCCGGCCTGGGACATGAGTACCAGTGCGGATATCTTGAGTTCATCCATGAAGGAGAGGTCGATGATGCCGCCCACATTCAGGATCACGATGGTTTTAGGATAAAGAGCAGTAATATTTCTAAGACTTTCCAGTTCGTCCTCTGAGAGTTCATAATCCCCGGGAACGACTTTCCTGTCCGCGCCTTCGCCGGAGATGCGGCTGATCACATAGATGGCGATGTCAGTATCCTTTTTCACAATGGGATCGCCCTTGGGCATGGGCATGGGGTTAGATGCGTGGGCGCTGTATAGCCCGTCGAAATTCCCGGGAGCTCCGGACAGATCGTATATTCTCTGCATCCAGGCATTGCGGCTGGACTCATACTCAGCCTCATAGGCTTCAAGCCAATCTTCATTCAGAATGTCGAGACCGGCGGCTTTTAAGCCCTCAGTTATGCTGACATTGTCGCGGTTATTCACCATGCCGGAGCCTGTGCCGCCCTTGACGGTATAGGATGAGCCTCCGCCGTAGAGAGTGATCTTTTCATCCTGCTTAAGTGGCAGGACGCCGTCGTTTTCTAATAGGACAATTCCCTCTGCAGCGGCTTTTCGTGCGATTTTACGGGAGTTCAGCTCCCTTTCGGATACTTCAAGAGAAGTAGTTCCGGGTAGTTTAATATTATTTTCACTGCTCATCTTATAATCCCCTTATTTTCTACGTGTTTTTTGCTTTTTTCATTATAACGCATTCATTTAGGAGTGTACTAACAGCCGCAAATTATGAATATTTTGGTACTATTATAAAAAAACTATTAAACGTCAAAAAGCAAACTTAAAAAGAGTTATAATAAGCTCAGAAATTTCGGTTTTTCTTATGAAGGAAGGAGAAATACTATGTCTGGATCAACCGCTGCTAAAAAGAAAGTAAAGTTCTATAAATCCATTCCGGTGCAGATCGTTTTTTTTAACGTTCTGATGTTGATCGTCTTCAATGTCGTAAGCTATGTAGTCAATGATGGAATCTCTTCTATGACGACAAGCGTACAGGACATCATGTCAGGAGTGTCTTCGCTGATTACCAGAGAAGGAACAGTTAAGGAAGATATGGCCAAGCTTGATGGTCAGATACAGAGTGCAATAGGCCTGTGGTCATACTATGCTGATTCTGATAAGCAGAGGATCGAAAATGATATTAAGACATACGAGAATGAGATCACTACACTTATCCAGGGCATAGGAGATGAGTTCGCACAATATGGTGATACCAATGCTACTACACAGCTGGCATCATCCTCAGCAGCTCTTATCAAAAATGTGGATGAAGTTCTCAACATAATGATGACTTCTGGGGATGGTCAGGCAGCATCAGTTATCATGACCGGAGAATATGCAACCAACAAGGCTGGCGTTGAGTCAGGTTTTGACACACTTGATCAGTCAGTAGAAGCCCTTCAGGGCAATGTAGCTACATATATTAATCAACAGAGAAGCAAGATCACAACCATGAATGTCATCGGTATGATCGTGTTCGTAGTATGCCTGCTCATCAACCTGTATGTATCATTTGTACTCATCACCAAAGTCATAGTATCTATTTCCAATGAGGTTCAGGACATTATCGGTGATATCAATGCCGGCAGGGGTGACCTGACCGCCAGGATCAAGGTAAAGACAGGCAACGAGCTTGTTTTCATAAGAGATGGTGTGAATGAGTTTATTGAAACCCTGCAGGGCGTAATGAAAGATGTAAAGGATGGAACCCTGATCCTGACTGATTCTGCAGATAGGATGACATCTCAGATCGCAGCGGCCAACGACAATATCACCAATACATCCGCTGCTCTGGAAGAGCTTTCAGCCAGCATGGATAACGTATCCACAACAGCAGCACATATCAGGAATCAGCTCACAGATGTTGAGGGTGCGGTTGCCAGCATCAATCAGGAGGTTGCTTCCGGAAAAGAGCGTGCCGATGAGATCCAGAAAGAAGCAGATGCCATCAAGAACGAGGCAATGCGTAAGAAGGAGAACACAGGCGCAAGAGTTGAGGCTCTCAGTAAGACCCTCGACGAGTCTGTAAAAGACAGTGAGCAGGTTAACCAGATCGGCGAGCTTACCAAGGTCATCCTTGATATCGCATCACAGACCAACCTGTTGGCACTTAACGCAAGTATTGAGGCTGCAAGAGCAGGTGAAGCAGGTAAGGGCTTTGCGGTAGTTGCTCAGGAGATCAGCGCACTTGCTGATAACAGTAGACAGACAGCGGGCAACATCCAGACCATCAGTGAAAACGTAACACAGGCGGTTAAGGAACTGTCCAACAACGCTATAGAGGTTGTAGATTTCATCAACAGCACTGTTATCGCTGATTATGAGGCATTTGTTGAGACCGGAGAGAAATATGAGAGCACAGCAGGCATCATGACCGAGATCCTCGAGGGCTTCACGGAGAAGGCAGACTCCCTCGATGAGACGATGCACAGCATGGCAGATTCCATCCTGTCCATCACAGATTCTGTTGAGGAAAGCACTCAGGCCATCAGCTTGTCTGCTAACAACTCCACGGAGATAGTCGGAGAGATCCAGGAGATCGGAGAAGCTATGGACAGCAACAACCAGGTAACAAGCCAGCTGAATGACAGCACGAAGAAGTTCGTCAATCTGTAAAATTTTTATTAAATTGAAAGAAATTGCAAGCCGCAGGGTCGAAAGATCCTGCGGCTTTTGTGTGACAGGGGGGAGACAGGGGAGACAGGGGGACGGTTCTTTTGACTCATTGATTCCAATGAGTCAAAAGAACCGTCCCCCTGTCTCCCCCTGTCTCCCCCGTCCCCTCAGCTTCATTTTCTGTGTGATATTGGAACTGCTAATATAAACCCGTAAAAAAGAAAACGACGAACACTTATGAACACTTATGTATGAACGAGAGGGGAAAGAAGAATGCCTAAGAATGGAACAGTTTTAGGGACAGCAAACCTGCAGAAGGCTGTAGAGTATGGAGCAGCTGAGCATCAGGAGGTGAAGCTTAATGCCAAGAAAAATGCTGCAAAGGCTAAAAACGCGACTGCAGTATTTACCGATGCACCTGATCTTAACAACGCGGAAGCTGCAGAGTGGATTGTTGGTCTTAAGGCTAAAGCAAAGGCAGCAAAGGGACGCTTTAAAGATTCCGCTCAGTACAAGAAATTCTATGATAATGTGAAGGTTACAACTGAGCTGGCTACGAAGCTGTTGGCTGCTAATACCAGGAATCTCAAGAGTCTTCCGCTGACAGGCTTTGATGCAAATACAAAAAAACTCCTGTCAGGCAAGGCAGTTAACGGTCAGGTTTCGCTGGACGCTCTTAAAGAGGCATATCAGTCCTCCTGGATAAACGTTCAGAACAGCGCTACCACCTACGAGAAATACAAGTTCGAGGAAAAGGGATTCACAAAGAACCCTCAGACCAAGCCCGGAACATAGTTCATACTTTTTTAATAATTTGAAATTTCGAATAATGGTATACTCTATTTGGGGAAATTCTAGTATACATTTACTTTTTTCAGTCATTTCAAAATTCTATTAAAAGATAAAAAACACCGTGGGATTTTTGTTGGTGAAGCAAATACTATATTGAAAACAAAACCAAGCGTGAAGGGACACGCATTCGAACCACATAAAGCGAGGATATAGAGATGGCAAAACCCGATAATAATGAAAAGAAGAAAAGAGCACAGCTTAAAACCCAGGCGACTAATATAATTGGTGCATTTGATTATAATGCGGACATGGAAGAGCTCACGAAGACATATGTAAAAGGAGCAAATGGTCATGATAATCAGAGCCGTGTTGCATTACGAAAAGCTTTGCTGAAGATGATGGAGTGTGACACTAACTTCATGAGTTATAAGGATGATACGAATTTCCTTAAGCATGCCGATGAGACCATGAAGGAGTTGGATATATATGCTGCGTTATCACCTGTTTTACAGGATATGAAGGACCAGGAGTACGAGGCACTCAATCAGCAGTCAGGTGGAAAACTTCCATCTCTTGAGAAGCTGCGCGATAGGTCAAATGCATATACATTTACCCGTGATTATGTTCAGGCGAAGCTCAATCTGATATCAACTGATGCTTATGTAAAGAGTGATCTAGTTGAAACTTCCAAGAAAAAGACAACTGAGCTTGAAACCTTAAGAAATAATGCTGTAACTGCCGGTAAGAATGATGAGGCAAAATACTATGACAGTCATCTCAAGATGAAGCAGTCAATGTCTCTTGGCATCAAGCAGACTTACACCACAGAGGACAGAAAATCATTTGCGACTTGGGGCAATTCAGGCAGAACCCATCACAGATGGAAAATTGAATTAGGATCACGCAAAGGTAAGTATGAATTACCAACTCGAGAGACTTTCAGAGATCCCATGAAACGAATGAAGTGGTTCACATCTCTGGATGCAAGCTCTAAGGCAACCGTGCTGAAACAGGCTCAGCTTACAGAAAAGGATGTCGCAGAGGGTAAACTGCAGGAAATGAAAGGTCCTGATGTTGATAAACTGTTCGATAGCCTTTTAGAGGTTAACAAGGATATTGCTTCTGCTTCAGGTAAGTTTAAGACAGCAAAAGGTAGCTATAAATATAAAAATGGAAGATTTAACTTTGATATTAATGCCAGTGTAGGTGCTGCTAAAGGTTCCGCAAAAATCGGTGCAGGATTTAAGGGCGGAAAACTCTGGGAAGTAGGTGCAAAAACTACTGTTGATGTATCCGGAGCAGCTGCTCAGGGTCGCGTCAAGATGGGTTACAATTGGTCGAATTTCGGTATCAATGGTAAGGTGAGTGGAAAAGCCTTTTACGGTTCAGCTCAGATGTATGGCGGAGTTGGAAGATTCACCTACACGGATAAAAATGGAGATGACCAGACTGTTACCGGTGTAATAGGTATGGTGTCTGCACAGGCAGCGGCTGCTGAAGCAACTGCCGGTTTCGGGATTACCATTTGCGGTATCAAGATCGGTGCTTCAGCTACTGTACAGGGCGGCGGATTTGGAGGCACACTCGGCGGATATGCTAACACCAAGAGTATCGGATGTTCGTTTGGTGCACTGGTTGGACTTGGATTCAAGCTAGACCTCTCAATTGATTGGGGTGGCTTTGGTAAGTGGTGGCAACAGCGCAAAGAGAAGCAGGCCATTAAGAAGGCGCAGCGCGAGGAGATGGCGAGAAGAAATACCATCAGAAAATCTGCAAAGAAGAAGATTAGTGGCGGTGCCAAGAAGGCCGATTCCAACAAGAAGGCGCCTGATAATAAGAAAGATGCCAATAACATCCCGAAGGTAGTTGCTCAGAATAATAAAGGTGCAAAAGATGATAATGATATTGTAAGAAAAACAACTATTGATAATCTTAAAAAGAAAATTGGTGGAAATAAGAAGGAGGATACAAATAATGTACAAAGATCTTTTACCAATCGGCTCGGTGGTGCTGTTAAAGGAAGCGGAAGCAAAGTTGATGATAATAGGAAGACTATTAGCAAGTGAGGATATGGACCAGGTCTATGATTATCTGGGAGTTTTATATCCTGTTGGAATCACTGCTGAAGATGATCACTATTTCTTCAATCGCGATGCTATTGCAGAGGTTTATCATGTAGGCTATATCGATGACGATGAGATCGCTTTCAAGGAAGAAGTTCTTAGCGAACTCGGAGAGCTTGAGATTGAAGATGGTGAGATTGTTCCCAAGGCATAAATAATTTGACGGCATTACCCGTCGTAAGTTCATAAAAAGTGTTCATTTTCCCCCCTGTCCTATTGATATGGCAGGGGGGTAATACGTTATATGAATGAGCCAGGGGACGGGTGGTGGTCCATTTTTTCCACACCCAAATGGTCCTGGGAGACGGGGTGGTCTATTTTTCGGGATATTAGTTCCGGCTCAATGTCTTTACTTCTCCGATGAAATAGAGATAGTCTGGGGTAACTGCGTTTTTGAAATAGACTTCCATAATGAAGAATTCAGGTCAAGATCTCAAATTATTGCTTGGAAAAGCTTTTCAGCAACAAAATCGACAAAAATCTTCCAATTTATTGTCCGAAAAAAGATTATGGACAACAAAACAAGGAAAAACCATCGAAATTATTGTCCGTGAAAGAAATCCAGACAACAAAACAGCCAAGAATCCTCCAAATTATTGCCCGGAAAAAGATTATGGACAACAAAATAAGGAAAAACCATCGAAATTATTGTCCGTGAAAGAAATCTGGACAACAAAACAGCCAAGAATCCTCCAAATTATTGTCTGTGGAAAAATACCAGACAATATAAATGTCAAAATGCAGAATATAAAATAGATATTTGCATAAAAACTGCAAAAATGCATTTTATAATTTGACTTTCATAGATTATAAGCATATACTCAAACTAGAAAGGGTGGTTTGGGGATATGCTTATTCAGTTTTCGGTAAAAAACTTTATGTCGTTTAAAGAGAAGGCAGTACTTGCCTTGAATCCATCAATAGATACGGAACATCCGGAGAATATAAATGATCAAAATGGGTATTTGGCATCCAAGCTGGCGGCAATTTATGGAGCAAATGCGTCCGGTAAGACTAGTCTATTTAAGGCAATGACAGTTGCACTTATATATATTAAGAATTCTAATCTTATCCAGGTAAATCAGCCCATGACAGGGATAGTTCCGTTCAAATTTGATGAAAAGACAGCTCATGAGCCGTCTGAGTTTGAGTTTATCTTTGTGGCAGATGATGGAAATAGGTATGTTTATGGATTTTCTGTCGACGCACTACAAGTTCACGAGGAATACTTATATAAGTATTCTACCCAAAGGCCTACATTGATTTTTGAGCGGAAAGGTGAGAACTATGAATTTACATCGCAGAAATCAGTGTTGGAGCCACTTGTAAGGTTTAATACGCAAAATAAATTATTTCTTGCAACGGCGACCAATTGGAATACGGAATGTACGACGATTCCATATAAGTGGCTTACAGAGAAAATGACCACATTTACAGATGCTCAGAACATAGCCAATATTTCCATGGAACTGTATAAGGGTGCCAACAAAGAGGAATACATTGATTTTACAGAGCTTCTGCTTCAGGTTGCAGACATCAATATTTCTAAAATTAATATAGAGGTAAAGAAAACCAGGCTAGATACGCCAATAATGATGCCGTTGCCACAGACGATGGTTAATGGACAACCTGTACAAACAATGATGACTCAGGAGCTTGAGCAAATAGATGTACTAACAGAACATCTTATAGGCGAAGATGGCGATACCAAGAATTATCAACTTGGTCTTGCAGAAGAATCGTTAGGTACGTATCAGCTTTTTATTTTGGGACCTTTCCTGAAAGATGCATTTGAGAAGGGAATTACAGTAGTTATTGACGAGATTGATAAAAGCCTTCATACATTTATAGTCAGACATATCATCAATATGTTCAGGGATAAAGATATAAATAAGGCCGGGGCGCAGCTGATATTCACTACACATGATACGTCTCTGTTATCGCTGTCCACATTTAGAAGAGATCAGGTATATTTCACAGAAAAGAATAATAAAACCGGTGTGTCGGAGCTTTATTCACTAGATGAATTTCCTGTTAGGAAAACGGATAACATTGAAAAAGGATACCTTCTTGGTCGTTATGGTGCGATTCCTTATATTCGCGGGGAGGAGCTTTAATGACCAAAAGAGATATATCTCTTAAGAAGAGAGGAACTAGGAATAAGAAGGAAAGAGCTACATATCTGGTTGTAGCTGAAGGAAGAAACAAGACCGAAACTTTATATCTATCGCATTTTCAGGTGCAGGGGAAAGACTACTATCTACGCTTTGTAAAAGCAGGCAGTAAGACAGATGCAGAATCTCTATATAAGACTCTTATGGCAAAATGGAAAGAGCTAGGATTATCACAGGCAAGTGGAGACAAGGGATTTATTGTGCTCGATATTGATAATGATCCGCAAAAGGCGGAGAAGGTGCTTTCATTAATCCAAGCAAATCGGAACGAAGCAATATCATTTATTGTATCCAACCCGGTTTTTGAGGTGATGAAAAATCCGGAAAGCTTTATTCTTTTTTTAGTGCTGTTTAACCAATCTTTAATTATTCCAAAACCTATAAAACGAAAAATGATGTTAATCAAATGATATAATTGACTTCAAAAGGGGGATTCAGCCCCCCTTTTGTTTTCACGATTTTATTAAAATATCACCCTAAAATGCTGGTTCTTATCTGTATAATGGAATTTTTAAGGGTTCCCGCTTTTTCTTTAACTGAGGAGGTATTTCTATGAATACTAGAAGGTCTTTTCGTAAGTGTCCGCTGGTCATATCGTTAATTTTCATGGTCATGGGGCTGATGTTCATGGGCGCTGTCGTCCATGCCGCAGAAGATTCGTCTTCTGTGGAGGGTGATTTCGTCACGACCGAGACGACGACAATTGAGACGGAGTATACCACACTCATCATCGATCCTAATGTTTATGTTGTCAGTAATGTGACAGAGCGTGTGGATGCTGTTTGTTCTGCCCTTGAGAAATGTTCCGGGCTTAAATTTTCCGAAGGAAGATATAATGAGGGGAAGATTAGTGTTTAGGTCCGTAAGGGCAAGAATAAAAAAGATCCTAAGTCAGAATATAGTGGAGGGGCCTTTGCCTCTTGGGGTGAAGCAAACGTCTCCTCCGGTGATCTTTTTGTCTGCGGTTCCTATGCGATAGTTCATGAGCTGGCACATACACTTCATACGCAGTACGGCAGAAGAAACTTGGGAGATGTCCTTACAGAGGGGTTTGCTGAGTACACTACCTATAAAGTCCTGAAATACTTCCAGAAATCAAGCCCGTCGAATATGTCAGGTCTCTCTAGTGCGCATCATGTCCTGTGGAATGACTATTTTCCGGTATCTACCATTACTAAGCATAATATGAGCTACTGGTTTAAGTTTAAAAATCCGGAGGGTACGAATCTTCCTTACTGGATAGGCCTTAACTATATGCAGTACCTTGACAGCAAATATGGTAACTATAGCGACTGGATCAAGAGACAGGATGAGGTCATTCCGACTGTCCCGGTTGATGGCAATATGGATTATTCGGCTTTTCCCGGTTCCAAAAAGGTCACCAATCTGATGACTTCCACTTACGATTCGAAAGCTGTTTCCGGCTTCTACACATGGCTTAATAAAAATAGCAAGAAGATGAAGCGCGATGCAGGGGACTACGTTCCTATAGATTATACGCGGTTTTCCTATATTGATATCCTGCCGGAATACGGCTATGAGTGGCGCAGTTTCGTCCTTGGTGATTCCTTCGATGCGGGGATTAAGTATAAAAACCTCACAGTCGGCCTGGATAGGGCGAGAAAGTACCTGAAGGTCTATAAAAAAGAGAAGAAATCCAACTGGAAGCTGCATGTAAGCCCCAAGGTAAAGGTAAGCTTATATGACTCATCAGGCAAGCTTGTAAGACGTTCTGTAGGAAAAGAATATATTTCATTAAAAGGAATATCCAGTTTCAAGCTTAACGGAAAAGGTACTACAG
>JAEEGL014195905.1_pt1 | contig 10351 bp, 8 predicted proteins | sample 9134231 | NCBI WGS metagenome assembly JAEEGL01 (sample SAMN16246548, study PRJNA631951) | gut metagenome | biome: gut microbiome; feature: rumen; material: fiber-attached | host: Bos | place: Iran: Karaj | collected 2018-10
GATGTTTGGCAACCCCGAAACCACCACCGGCGGCAACGCGCTCAAATTTTACGCTTCATTGCGTCTCGACGTGCGCCGTATCGGTCAGATAAAAGACGGCGACGACATTACGGGTGGCCGCATCAAGGTCAAGGTGGTCAAAAACAAGGTTGCGCCGCCGTTCAAGAAGGCAGAGTTTGACCTGATGTTTGGCACGGGCATCTCGGCAATCGGCGAACTCGTTGACTTTGCCGTTGACCTCAACATCGTCAAGAAATCGTGCTCGTGGTTCAGTTACGGCGACAGCAAACTCGGTCAGGGTCGCGACTCCGTGCTCAATCTTCTTGCAGAGGACGAGGCTCTCCGCTCCGAAATCGAGGCAAAAGTTCGCGCCGAACTCCGTGGCGAGACCTACAACCCCATCGAAGACCCCGACAGCGATACCGAAGAAGGTATGGCGGCTATCGCAGCGGAAGGGAAAGAAGTAGAAGAATAATTGTGCTTTCTACGAAACGGTATTAAAGTCCCTGTCGGTTCTAATCACCGGTGGGGATTTTTTGTTCTCAAAAACTTAATATAATATTGTTGAAAATCAATGGAATAGTTTACAATTAAAAAAAATATACAAAAAGTTTTTTTGTATATTTTTGTTTTTTCTATTTTTGCAAATAAAACGCAATAGGAAAAATCTATACCGATAAGTATGAGATACCCATTATACAATATGAATTGTGATGACTTTGAAGCAATGGTCATTATGATATGCAGCCATATACTTGGACCTTCTACTATCCCATTTGCCAAAGGTAAAGATGGTGGTAAAGATGGCAAGTTTGTTGGTAAGGCTAATTGTATTCCAAGCGAAGCCAAGCCTTGGGAAGGGAAAATCATAATACAGGCCAAGCATACAGAAAAAATGAATGCGAGTTGTTCAGATGGCGATTTCAATAGGAGATTAAAAAACGAAGTAATTCCTGCCGTAAAAAAATTGAAAAAAGATAATGACATAGACTATTACATTCTGTTTACAAATTGTAAATTGACTGGTATACAAGATACTGAGATTGAGAAAAAAATCAAATCAGAAACAGCGGTGCCGACATTGTTATTTGCAGACGAAAAAATACAGGATATGCTTAGGAAATACCCTGATGTTGTCAGAGAGGCTGAATTGAATAGATTGTTGTTGCCGTTTGAGTTTGATGATACCGATATTGAAACGGTTGTTACTTCATTGAGTGAATATGCTCATAAAGACAAAGTGGCTTTTTATGAGGAAATATCGTTTGAATATCCAGGTCTTGAAAAAAAGAATGAACTCAACAAAATGGGGCAACAATATTTCGAAGAAATCATTCGAGCATCAATGGACGATTTTTATAAAATTCGCAGATTCTTGTCTGACCCTTTAAATGATGGAATTGGGGATGTATATGAAGATGCTGCAAATGAACTTAGAGCCAAAATAACATTGAATAGGAATCAGTTTTACGAATTTGAACAAGTCATTGAGACAATTTACGACAGGGTGGTGAATACCAGCGCTTCTGTTTTGCACGGCAAAAAGAGATTGGTAAGAATATTGTTGCATTATATGTATTGTAATTGTGATATTGGAAAAAAATCATGATAGCACCTGATAAACATACAGATATTGGCACTTCAGTACCATACGTGGCCGCTCTTGCTTTGAAACAAATAGCGGCAAGTGGTGTCATATCTTACGATGACTTAAAGAAGTACCTGTCCAAAAAGGTAAAGCATGGTTTGGGCGATACATTTGTGTATTCACTTTCGTTCCTATACCTTCTTGGTCGCATATCATACAATCAAATGTTGGACTCTTTTACTGCAAAAATATGAAATTAGAAAAAGTGTTCTCAGAAAGTCAATTTAAGAATGTAAACTTCAACGAAGGTTACAATATAGTTTTGGCGAATATACAAGACACGCGAAGCAAGAAGGACACTCACAATTTGGGTAAGACTTCTTTGCTGCACGTGATAGATTTCTTATTGCTTAATAAGTTCACCAAAAAATCTGTTTTACTCACTAATCCGGTATTTGAGCAACAGATTTTTTATCTTGAAATTAAATTGAATGATGGTGGGTATCTTGTAATAAAAAGAAGTGTGTCCGAACCCACTAAGATTTCTTTCAAATATAGTGCGTATAAACTAACAGATTTCACTCCGCCCACAGTGTGGGACGAAGAAAGGGTATCCTTTGAGGCTGCAAGAGAAAAATTAAACTCATATTTAGGTTTTGATGTACTGACAAACTGGTCATATCGTAAATCAATAACATATTTCTTACGTACGCAGAAAGATTATTTGGACGTTTTCCAACTTGACAAGTTTACAGGCAAGCATATCACATGGAAACCATTTGTATTCGACCTTTTAGGCTTTGATGGAAATCTTATAATGGAAAAACTTTCAAAAGACGATGATATTGAAAAAAAGAAGGGAGAAATACGCACTTTACAGAAACAAGCCAATGTCAATGTGGCTGAAAGGGATAAAATAGTAGGTCTTTTGGATGTTAAAACACAAGAAAAAAATAAAACAGAACGAGAAATAGATAGATTCAATTTTTATTCTCAGGACAAAAGCGTTACCAAAGAACTAATTGAATCAATTGACATTGAAATACAAAGGCTTAATGCCGAAAGGTATCGTCTTTCTCATGAGATAGCCAAGATTAACGAATCGTTGGCTCATGTGCAGCCTGTGGTGCGTTTTAGCAAACTTAAAGATTTGTACGATGAAGTTGCGCTTTTTTTCCCCGACAAATTGGCAAAGAAATTTGAGGATTTGGAAAAATTTACAGACTCAATTTCTTTTGAAAGACATAAGTATCTTGCTGACAACCTTGTCAAATTACAGGCTGAACTTGCTGATATTAATGAACAAATCCAACGCCAACAGGCTATTCGTAGCGAGAAGATTGCGTTGTTGACGGATGCTGACGTGTATGATAAGTTTAAGACATATCAAAAACAACTCGCCACATTGGAAGGAGAACTGAATCTTCTAATGGAAAAACTGAAACTCATTGACAATTCCTCTGTAATTAATTCTGAAATAGAACAGTTACGTAATGAGCGCAAGAGACTTATTTCAGCGATAGGGGAGGCTATTGATGAACGGGCACATGCTGAAATAAACCGCATCTTCAACCAAATAATTACTGAGGTAACGGGAAACAATGCGATAATTTCCATAAAGCAAAATGCAGAGGGGAACATTGAATTTCACGCTGATTATCAGACTACTACAAATATTACCACTTCTGAAGCGGAAGGAACATCATACAAGAAATTGTTGTGTGTCGCTTTTGACTTGGCTCTTCTTATCCATAACGCAAATCATTCGTTTTATCGTTTTGTGTATCACGATGGTGTAATGGAAGGCTTGGACGACAGAATTAAGGTAAGACTATTGGATGTAACACAGCGTATTTGTAACAAATACGATATTCAATATATTCTAACAATCATTAACTCTGATATACCATCCGTTATGAACGGGCAGATTGAACCTTTCCCGTATAATTCGGTTTGTTTGGAGTTGAACGATGTTGACGATTCGGGAAAGTTATTCGGAATTAGTTTCTAAAAGATGAATTTACAAAATCTAACATTTTTTTCACATCATCTTTATACTCTTTTTGCATTAAGGTGCTATCTTTGTCGCTGATAACTAACAATAAAACAGCGATTATGAAAAAACATATACTTACAACCATAATGGCAGCAATTGCCATCAATGCCGCCGCGCAGGACTTCAATTGTGCGAAGGAATATTCTATGTACAAGGAGTTTGTGAACGTGGAGGCGTACAGCGAGGCGAGGGAGTCGTTTTGGAAAGTGTTTAAGAATTGCCCGCAATTCAGCAAAAACATCTACATCGACGGCGTCAAAATTTACCACGACCTGATGAAAAAGGTCGGCGAGGATGACGACGCACTCGCCAACGCATACGTCGATACACTCGGAATGATTTATATGCAGAGAATCAAAAATTACGGCGAGGAGGCCAACGTGCTGAGCCGTTACGGACTCGACGTGATGAAATACCGCCGCAGCGACACAGCCAAATTGGAGGGCTACCACATCATCGGCAAGGCAATCGCCGTCAATCCCAACGACCCCGACATTGCCGCAACCACCACATATATGCAGACGGCTTGCAACTTGCTCGCGAAAGGTCAGATTGACAACCAACAGTTTTTCAACGACATAGCGCCGTTGATAATGACCACATACCGCCTGCGCCCCGCCAAAAGCGAGAAGTACGGCGAAAACATCGACCTGATGCTCGCCGCCGTCAAGAGGGTAGCCGCGCAGAACGCGACATCCAAGCCCACCTACGACGAAATGTTTGTAAAAGCGTACCGCCTGCCCGAAAACATCAACGAAGTGTCGGCACTCACCAACACGATGAACGTCTTCAACGCTGACGGCAACGACCTCTACGCACAGTGCGCCGAGCGTCTTTACAAGCAGAACCCGACAGCCGAGGCCGCCGCGTCGATTGCCCGTTATAACCGCAAGAAAAAGAACTTCGACGTAGCCGCCAAGTATTACGCCGAGGCAGTCACGATGGAGCAAAACTCCGAGAAACAGTCCGACTACCTCTACGAGTCAGCCACTGTCGCCAACAACCTCAAAAAATACCACGAGGCAATCTCGTTGTCCAAAAAATCCGCCGCCGCCAATCCCAAAAACGGCGCGCCGTTGCTCCTGATAGCCGCCATCTATATGGTGAACGCCAACAATTTTGGCGACGACGACTTCGCTCACCGCACAGTCTATTGGGTGGCGGCAGATTACGCCGCACGCGCCAAGGCAGCCGATATGAACCTCACCGAAGAATCCAACTCGCTGACAGCCAAGTGCAAGCAGCAGTTCCCCAAGAAGGAGGACGCCTTTATGCACTCGGTAAAGCAGGGCGACGCTGTCACGGTGAAATGTTTTGACAACGAAACCACCACGGCAAGGTTTTAACCACGGAAAACACGGATTCACACGGAAGTAACAATACACTTACAATTCCGTGTTTTCCCGTGGTTTCCGTGGTTATGGAAAAAAAATTCAAAAAAGTTAAAAAAAAATTTGCATATAACAGAAACCTACATTATATTTGTGGCATAGAAAACACGAACCGCAGTGATTGCGCCGTTTTCTTGCCAATGCCGCCTACGATGCGTGTATTGGCGATAAACTAAAATTGTTTTCATATCTTGTTTGATTTTAAGTGTTATTTTTTGAAAAAAGTCCGGTCTTTTTTTACCCCCGGACTTTTTTAATGTAAAAAATAACCAGAGAAAACTAAAACTAAAACACGTATGTACACAGAAAACGATATCAAATGTTTCGCCGAGCGCGGAATAGCCACAGAGGAAATCGACCGACAGATCGATTGTTACAAAAAGGGGTTTCCATACCTCGCAATCGTAAGGCCCGCCACAGCCAATGACGGCATCAGGTGCCTGAGCGAGGAAGAAATCAACAAATATGCCCAAAAGTACGCCGACGAAGCGGACGGGATGAGCATAGTAAAATTTGTGCCGGCATCGGGCGCGGCGTCGAGGATGTTCAAGGACTTGTTTGTGTTTGCGTCGGAGTACAACAACACCCCGGAGCAAAAACAGAAGTTCAACGACCCCACCAACCCCGCACGCCGTTTCATCGACAACATCGACCGCTTTGCATTCTACGACAATCTCCAAAAGATTGTCTATGGCAAGTATGGCAAGTCGGTGAAGGAGATGTTGCAGGATCACAAGCCCAAGGAACTCGTGGAAAGCGTCATTTCCAAGGACGGGCTCAATTACGGCAACCTGCCCAAAGGCCTCATAGAATTTCACCGTTATAAAAACACCTCGCGCACTCCCGTGGAGGAGCATATCGCCGAGGGCATTCAATACGCCAAGTCGGGCAAGAATGTGAGGATACATTTCACAGTGTCGCCCGAGCACCTGGGATTTTTCACAGCGTTTGTTGACAAGGCGAGGATTTCATTCGAGGAAAAATTCGACTGCAAACTCGACATCAGTTTCTCGACGCAGAAGGCTTTCACCGACACCGTGGCTGTTGACGACGACAACAACATCTTCCGCAACGACGACGGCACTCCCTTGTTCCGCCCCGCCGGACACGGTTCGCTCATCGAAAACCTCAACGACATTGACGCACGCATTATATTTATAAAGACAATCGACAATGTGATGCCCGATTCGCGCAAAGCCGCAACGGTGAAGTACAAGATGGCTCTCGCGGGCTACCTATTGAAGACCAAGGAAAATATCGCCGATTATATAAAGGTGTTGGAAAACAACCCGACCACACAACAATTGGACGAGGCGTACATTTTCATCACCAAAAAACTTTGCTGCGAATTTGACGAATCGTTCCTCAACCTCTCCGATGCTGAGAAGGCTCAGGTGATGCTCGCAAAACTCCGCCGTCCGCTGCGCATCTGCGGCATGGTGAAGAACGAAGGCGAGCCGGGCGGCGGTCCATTTTGGGCAAAGAACTCCGACGGCACCACATCGTTGCAGATTGTGGAATCGTCACAAATCAACAAGGACGACCCCAAGAGCGCGGAGATAGCATCGAAGGCAACGCACTTCAACCCCGTGGATCTCGTGTGCGACGTTACTGACTGCGAGGGCAAGAAGTTTGACCTCCGCAAATACACCGACCCGCAGACTGGATTCATCTCCCACAAGTCCAAAAACGGCCGCAACCTCAAATCCATCGAGCGTCCCGGACTTTGGAACGGCGCAATGTCGGATTGGATTACAATCTTCGTGGAAGTGCCAATCGAGACATTCAGCCCCGTGAAGACCGTCCTCGACCTCCTCAGGGAACAGCATCAATAATATCACAAAAACATTGTAGAGACGTGCTTCGGTACGTCTCTACCCATAAATATCCAACCCAAAATGTCGTTGATACTCAAAAACGGAACTTTCATCAACCACGACACCCTCGAATTCAAGAAGGCGGACGTGGTGGTCGAGGAGGCGAGCGAAAAAATAGCCTTCCACGACAATTATGAACCGCAGCCGGGCGACACGCTTGTAGATTGCTCAGGCAAATACATAATGCATTCTTTTGCAGACGCTTATATGCGCCCGGGGCTTTCGCTCGCGGCGCAGGCTAAGGTGTTCACCAAAAAAGAATCCACGTATTTCCGATACGTCAGCGACATCCTTTGGAACATCGACAAGTGCATCGACAAGGAATTGTTGTATGCATCGGCACTCTACGCCGCGCTCAACGCCGTGCGCAACGGCACCACGTTCGCCATCTGCCGCAACGAGTCGCAGACCTTCATCGAGGGTTCGCTCTCAATCATCAACGCCGCGTTCAACAAGTTGGGCGTCAGCACGTTGCAGAGTTTTGCGGCATCGGAGGCCGACGGATACGCCATCGCTGAGCGCGAAATCAAGGAAACCGCCAACTACCTCGAATCCAACCAAGGTCTTATGGGCATTGCGGCGTCGTACCTCGCGAGCGGCGAACTCGTCAAGGAGACCGCCAAACTCTGCCAAAAGTACCGCACGGGACTTCTCGTGAACGCCGCCGAGGACAACATCGACCAAACCAACACGATGCGCGACCACCGGAGGAGCGTCATACTGAGGTTTTACGAGGCGGGGCTGATGGACTATTCATCCACGATTTTGGCAAACGGCAACGCAATTACCGACACCGAGCGCGACTACATCAAAAACAAGCCGGTGTGGATTGCGCACAATCCGTATGGCAATTTCCAACGCGGCATACAGCCTTTCAATTCGATTTGGCTCGACGACATTGTGATGTTGGGTTCGGATTTTTCGTCGGTGTCGATGCCAGACGCAATGAGGCACGCATATTTTCAGGCAATCAGGACAGACAGCGAAATAGACCTCCGCAATGCATACAAGCGTCTCAACGCCGTTCACAAATATCTGAAAACCAACGGCTTCAAAGGCGACGGCGACAACAACCTGATTGTCTTTGAAAACAATTCGCCCTTCAACCTCGACAAGGACAACTTTGTGAAGCACCTTATGTACAACAAAGACGTGATGGACATAAGACTCGTCATCGCAAATGGCAAGATTATTGCAAAAAATGGTCATACAACATTGGAGGACGAAAAGGAATTATTGAAATTTATCGCCGAACAGGCTAAGAGAATAAGTTGTTAACAATTTGACTACAAGAATTAAACGGACAAGGAAAAACAATTAATTATTTTAATCATTATTTCAAACGTATTTAAGAACAATTATAATAACTTGGATTTTGACGAATTAGCGGATTAAAACGGATTTGGTCATCCAAAATACGTTTTAATTCGTCCTAATTCGCTTAAATTTTTATTTATGATTCGCAGTTTGCTCATACCGTTTTCCTGGATTTACCACGGCGTAGTGTCGTTGCGTAACTCCTTGTACGACAACAAGGTATTGAAGTCGTATAGGTTTGATGTGCCTGTGGTTTCCATTGGCAACATCACGGTAGGCGGCACGGGCAAAACTCCTCATACAGAACTCATTGTAAAGATGTTGGAGGACGATTTTAAGATAACGATCCTCAGCCGTGGCTACAAGCGCAAATCCAAAGGCTTTCACCGCGCCACGCCTCAATCCACTGTAGCCGAGATAGGCGACGAGCCAAAACAGATGGCTCAAAAATTTGCCGGCACTGCCGACGTCGTAGTCTGCGAAGACCGTGCCGAGGGCATCAGGCGAATCACCGAAGAAAACAAGGTTGAAAATCAGATGATTATCCTCGACGATGCGTATCAGCACCGCAAAGTGTCGCCCGCCGTCAACATATTGCTCATCGATTACAACAGACCGATTTTTGAAGACCACTTCTTGCCGTGGGGCGACCTGCGCGAATCCGCCAAGGAAAGTAGCCGCGCCAATATTGTAATCGTTACCAAATGCCCGCCCGACGTCAAGCCGATAGACCGCCGCGTATTTGCCAAGCACGTGGGATTGTTGCCAAGTCAGTCGATTTTTTTCACTAACTTCAATTATATGCCGTTGAAGGCGGTATTCCCCGACGGCGACGCCACGCCAAACGTCACGGAGGCTACACAAATTTTGCTCGTTACGGGCATCGCAAACACCAAGCCGCTCGAAGAATACGTGGCTAAATCATTGTCCAAAAACATCACACACATTAAATATAAGGATCATCACAATTTCAGCAAAAAGGACGTCGCGAAAATCAGCAACGCCTTTGCCGCACTACCGGGCGACGACAAGTTGATAGTTGCCACCGAAAAAGACGCTGTACGGCTCAATGAAATGGATTTTTCACCCGAACTGAGGCAGCGGATGTACTTCCTGCCGATAGAGGTGAATTTTGTATTTGACGACGAACACGAACTCAAAAACGAAATATTGAAATATGTTACAGAAGATAAAAGAAACTACCGGCTACATACGACAGTGCGTCAATTTTGAGCCGGAAATAGGCATCATCCTCGGCACTGGACTCGGCAACCTTGCCAACGACATCGAAGTCGTTAAAACCGTGCCTTACAAGGACATACCAAACTTCCCCGTATCTACGGTACAGGGACATAAAGGTCAACTCGTATTCGGCTACCTCGGCGGCAAAAAAGTGGTCGCTATGCAAGGTCGTTTCCACTATTACGAGGGCTACACAATGCAACAGGTAACGTTCCCCGTCCGCGTAATGAACGAATTGGGAATCAAGTTGTTGATTGTATCCAACGCATCGGGCGGCATGAACCCGACATTCAAGACCGGCGACATTATGGTAATCACCGACCATATCAACCATTTTGGCACAAATCCCTTGATTGGCCCCAACATCGACGAACTCGGTCCACGTTTCCCCGAAATGAGCGAGGCTTACGACCGCCGCTACGTGAAATTGGCGTTTGAAGTGGCTGAGGAGTGTAACATTCATTTGCAGAAGGGCGTTTACATCGGCGTTACAGGCCCCACATTTGAGACACCGGCAGAATACAGATTCTTCCACATCGCCGGAGCGGACGCCGTAGGTATGAGCACCGTGCCGGAAGTGATTGTGGCAAGGCACAGCGGACTGCCTGTATTTGCGTTGTCGGTAATCACCGACCTCGGCGGCGGCCCCATCGCCGAAAAACCCACCCACGAAGAAGTGCAGCAAGCCGCCAACGCCGCAGAACCGCGTATGACGTTGGTAATCAAAAAAATGGTGGAACGCATCAAGTTTTAACGTGAATTTTTTGCAACGCCTTGCGGCGTTGAGGTTTTTATAAACGAAAATTACCGTGAATTACACGTCAATTATCGTCAATTTTTTTTTAGAAATTGATGGTAATTGACGAAAAAATTGACGGTA
>JAEEGL014903018.1_pt1 | contig 10351 bp, 9 predicted proteins | sample 9134231 | NCBI WGS metagenome assembly JAEEGL01 (sample SAMN16246548, study PRJNA631951) | gut metagenome | biome: gut microbiome; feature: rumen; material: fiber-attached | host: Bos | place: Iran: Karaj | collected 2018-10
ATCAGCCTGTCACTGACCGGACCGATACTCAATCCATAAAGCAAAACCGGCAACCATATCAGCCAATATTTCTTTTTTGTTTTACAGAACAGCAGAACCGTTGCCAGCCCAACCAGCAAAAACAGAGCCGGCGGCATCACCCATGCATACAGCCATTTAATTACGTAAAGCATAATAACAAGCAAGAAGGCTCCTAAAGTTCCAGCTTAACCCTGAAAAATTTTAATAATACATTTTAGTTTTTATATGTTAACATATTAAGTTTGAAAACACAATCATACAATCGTTGAAAACATAAATACATCGTCTAAGTCAGCACTTGGAATTTTAGCCTTTAAGGGACATGCGGATAAAAAAAGCGTTAACAAAACCAGTTCATCGCAAGGGATTTAACTTACTTCTTCAGCCTGAAACTCCTTGTCCACGTAATCGTCCCGCTCGTATTAAACCCTACCGTTACTGAAGTAATATTATACTCTGAAGGCAACGTTCGCTCAAACACCCTGTATTTTCCACAACGCATTTTTTTCGTAATCTCATTTTTAGCGCCGGAGCGGAAACCAAGATTGGCAAACTTATACTTTCTTCTTAGATCCGGCAGCTTTTCCGGTTCATTGGTATGTAAATGGAAAATGATTTCAGTACGCTTATCTACCGGCGTACCGATAAGCCAATATAATACGTCATTACACTGATAAACATAGACTTCATATTCCGGGACAAACGCTTTTAATACACCCTTTTCCACAATACTGTTCAAATCCGTTCCATCTGTTTCAGGTACAATGACTTTTCCGCTAACATATTCCACTTTATCGTTGTTAACGTATGTAAAAGAATTCATGGGATTATAGCCCTTGAACTTAACATCTGCTTCAAATTTTTCAGCAGTTTCAACAGACACAACAGCATTAAAAGAAGAACTTTTGAAAACTGTATCCGACTTATATACCTTACCAGTTTCTTCACCCTTCAAATATATCTGATAAAGAGGCGTTTCCCGATAATAGGCATTACAATTGCCTTGCAACGAAATGGTTCTGCCATCGGAAACAACATGCTTGATATCAAAATCAAATTGATCTACCGCCTTGTAGTTTACCGATTTCCCCGCACTATATGCCATATTGCATCCTGCAGCCCCTGCTATCAAAAACAAAAGTGACAGACAAAGTTTACACCGCTTCAACCATTCCTTGCTGCAATAGTGAACAAAAAGTATATAAATGATAATGCCTAAACATGCACCCAGCAAATTATGTACTAGATCATCCAAGTCACAGGTACCAAGGCCTTCAAAATACTGAACTGTTTCAATTGAAACTGAAAGGAAACCACTTAAAAGTAAAGATATGATTTCTGCTCTTTTTAAACTCCAATTCTGCAACACATCTATAAGGAAATAACCCAAAGGAACAAATAAAGCTATATTAAACAGTATTTGACTGTTCCATACAGCACTTCCCCTGTACCATTCTATATAAGACCAAAAGGGCTCCAGTTTGCATAAACGCAGCAAACTGGAGCTTCTGGAAAGCAAGGTAATATAAACAATGATCAACAGATAAACAACCACAAGAATCAACGGTGTAGTTTTATCTTTACCCAATTTTATCATGTAGTTGTACCTTTCTGTATTGTAAAAGTGTTCTTGACGTACATTTCAGTTTTAAGAATACAGAACTGTTCGACACATCCTTCTATACAACTGATTCATGAAATATAAACAGCCAAACACAAACGGATTATCAAACTTAGACATAAAGCAACTTACTTTCAAAAACAACGGCCATCCCTTTTTGCCAAACCACGGTAAATGCCGACGGGAAAAATCTCTCATTTCATCCAGATAAGATTGATAAAGTGGCTTTTCCTTTGCCGGGCAACCATACGCCCATCGCCATGTTTTGGAAATTGCTATCGCGTACCAGTACATTAATCTATCTAATGTTTCCTGAACCACAGCTAAGGAACTTTGCTGTAGAAAATAATCAGATCTTTCTTTATAGGCCAGCCAGTAGTCTATAAGATGCTTCCAGGAATGAACTTGAGTAATAGCACCTTTTCGCATCCTGTAGTGATATAACGGTTTTGAAATACTCACTGCCGATGTAGCATTAGATATCATTTTATACGTCGTTGCAATATCTTCAAACTCACGTCCTTCAGGGAAGAAAATGCCTTCAAAACAAGATTTACGGAAGAGTTTATTCCAAACAACATTATTCAAACTACCATAAATCAACGCCCTAATCATTTCATCTTGATTATCAAAACGCTTATCAATAACAGCTTCCTTTACTGAGCTTTTCAAATACTCATAATAAAAACCACAAGTCACCATATCAACATCTTTATCTTCAATCTGCTTAAATAATTCTTCATACATGTTGGGCTCAATCCAGTCATCGCTGTCAACGAATCCCAAATACTCGCCATTAGCCCTGGCAGCACCATAATTTCTGGCTGACGACAATCCAGAGTTTTCTTTATGATAAACTTTTATCCTTTTATCTTTTTCTGCATATTCATCACATATCGCACCACAAAGATCTGATGAACCATCATCGACAAGTATGATCTCCAAATTCTTATACGTCTGATTGATGATACTGTCAAGACACTGTGGCAGATATTGTTCCACGTTAAAAACTGGAACAATAATACTTATCAAAATACTTCACCTGTTTTCTCAAATGCCTCCAAAATATTTAAGTGCATTAACTACACTAACAACGTATTGCAATCGCCACTAATTTAAGTCCTCACTCTCTATTGGTTAAAATGTGTGCACATTAACATAAGCAAAATATTTGCATCTTTTTTCTCGAAACAAGTTTATAATCTCCACCACTTCATTCCAGATGTTCTCAAATCTTCAATTCGATAGATTCCTTTAACATCAATAAGAACCTTCTCCTCATCTGGTACGTTTTTAAAGAATCTCTTCAACGTTGGAATTGACAGTTTACGAAACACATCATGGGCAACTGCTATAATAACACAGTCGGCATCATAAATATCATCTATTGAGGTAAGATTCAAATTATATTCGTGCATAGCATCAGTTTTAGAAGCCCAAGGGTCAACGACAATAGGGCAAATGCCATATTTATTTAATTGTTTAATTACATCATCAACTTTACTATTACGTATATCCGGACAATTTTCTTTAAATGTCAAGCCAAGGATGATCACCTTACTTTTAATTGGCGCTTGGCCCGCTTCAATCATTTTTCTGATGGCAGCCTCAGCCACATAAGCTCCCATAGAATCGTTGACAATTCTACCATTTAGAATTATCTGACTATGATAACCGAGTTTTTCAGCTTCATAGGTAAAGTAGTAAGGATCTACACCAATACAATGCCCACCAACAAGACCAGGTCGGAATCCTAAAGCATTCCACTTGGTATTCATACCATCGACGACCTCGTTTGTATCTATGTTCATACGGTCGAAAACCATAGCCAATTCATTCATGAAAGCAATATTAATATCTCGCTGACTATTTTCAACGACCTTAATTGCCTCTGCTGTCTTAATACTGGATACGGGATATGTACCAACCTCAATTACAAGATCATAGACCTTTTTAATTTCAGCACAACACTCTGCAGTCATACCTGAAACAATTTTTTTAATATTCGCTAGACGATGAATCTTATCACCTGGATTAATTCTTTCAGGGCTGTATCCTATCCAAAAATCTTTTCCACATTTTAACCCTGACTCTGCTTCAAGAATCGGAACACACACGTCTTCCGTTACGCCCGGATACACAGTAGACTCATATACTACAATTGCACCTTTGCGAAGATTCCGGCCTACAACATGACTTGCTCCTTCTACAGGTGTAAGATCTGGAGTATGATCTGTATTTACTGGTGTTGGCACTGCCACAATAACAAATTCAGCTTCTCTTAGTTTTGTCTCATCACAAGTAAACTCAACGGTCGTTGCTTTTACGCCTTCATTTCCGACCTCACCGGTAGGATCAATTCCATCTTTATAGAGTTGAACCTTAGTAGCATTTATATCGAATCCGATAACATTGACTTTCTTTGCAAATGCAACGGCAATTGGCATTCCAACATACCCAAGCCCCACAAGTGCCAACTTTGACTTTTTTGTAATCAGGTTTTCATATGCTGTCATGGTTCTATTTACCTCCAAACTTCACTAAACTGTTTTCAACAATAAAAGACAATATGAATATTTAATTATAAACAATAGACTATTATGACAAGAAAATATATGATTAATCTATTCTCTTGGAAAAATAATAAAATACAAGGTTTTTGATCATAGAAAACAAATCTTTTAAAACACTTTTGTACAATAACGAAATAACAAAAACAGAAACTATAGCAAATAGGACAAAAATAAAGGTAACATTAGTAAAACTTGCGTAAATTGCCATTGCATATAAAACAATGCAAGAAACATAAAATTTTAATAATTTATAATTAACTGGATAAACTTTATTTGATAGAAACGTTCTAAGTACAAAAAACACTATGTATGCTATACCGGTAGAAATTGCAGCTCCTTTAGCGCCATATTTAATAATTAAAAAATAATTGCAAACGGCGTTTACCACAGCGCATATAGTGGATATAAATATATGAAATTGGGAGCGTTTAAGAAAATTGATACCAATCCCTGTGGTTTCAGAAACAGTATACATTATTGGCATAAATGACAAGAACGGAAACACATACACTGCATCCCTATACTTTGCGCCTAAAAATAAAATTATTAAGTCCTTTGTGCATAATAACAAGATAGCAATAATGAGCATACAATAAGAAATTATTTCATTTACATGTACAAAAAACGCCTTGTCTTCAGGATTTTTAGAATAATGCTCATATGCAACAGGTATCCAAAACGTTGTAAATACAGTCTGGACATGTGTTAATAAACTAACTATGCTTTGAGCCCCTGCATAAATTCCAATTTGATTATAGTCTGATAATGAATTTAACATTAACTTGTCAGTAGAGTGAAAAATAAGCGTGATTGTAGTGGAAAAAATAAATGGAAAGCCATATTTAAGGAGCTCAAATGTTGAAGTTTTTAGTTCTTTTATATTACTCTTCCAATTTCCTTTATCAAAAACATATGCTACTCCCATAAGAACAAATTCAGCAATTGTAATACTAGTTATCAATGTCCAGTAACTATCTCCAAAAATGGTATAAAATAATAAGACAGCAAATAACAAATAAGAGAGTTTCCGTAATACATTCAAGGCACTATATGTTCCAGCCATTTGACTCATTCTAAATTTTAACATCCAAAACTTGTCAATGACAAGACCAATTAAATAAATCCCGAATACTACGCACAACAAAAAAGAGTCTTTTCCCACTATTATTGAAGAAAATCTTTTATAAAAAAAAGTTATTAACAGCATAGCTGCAATTGACAACAATAAAGGTATTTTCAAGCACTTGTTTAATAACTCAACTCTTTTATTCTCTTCTTCTTCATAAAAATAGCGAACATACGACTGATCTAAACCAAGATAAATAATTGAAGCTATCAGACTACCAATGGTAAAGAACATAGAATACTTACCCATTTCGACAGTAGATATTAAACGGGTAAGAATTGGCGTTGTAATTAAGCCTGTAAGCAGAACCATCAAAGAACCAACCGCATATTTCGAGAATTGTTTAATCAATTTCATAGTATTAATAAATCAAAACCTGTAAACTCACCTATATTCTACATAAAATCCTATTTTTACAAGAAATGAAAAGAATATCAGTTTTCTATTACTGAGCATGTACCAAAATTTCCGCACAAAATATATTGTTTAATATTTAGAAAGAAAAAACTGAAATATCTAACCACTATTGGAAGAATAAATGATAGCAATTAATACTGTATTATCATTAATTCCCTTTTTCAAAGCCAAATCCTTTTTGATATAGGTCCCTTTTCATTTCCCGGAGTTCGTTTAAAGTCCGAACAGAATAATGTGAATTATATACATGACCTTCACTCATTAGATTTCGTTGCTTTTCAATGTAATCATCGTATTTCCCTATTATCTTAGCCGGATTACCTGCAACAACTGAATTGTCTGGTATATCTTTAGAAACGACAGAACCTGCAGCAACAATAACATTATCCCCAATCTTTACATTTGGAAGAATGATTGCATCAGCACCTATAAATACAAAGTTACCTATTGTAACACACCCAATTTTAGAATATCCCAACTTGTGAATTGTTGTAGCATCATGTAATAATATTCTAGCATCGCTAATTGTGCAGTTATTACCAATAGTCAGTAGATTTGCATGAGCAAGATCAATTTTCCTAGTATAAATTGCAACATTATTACCTACAGTCCCTCCACGTCTTCTAATATCATTAGATGTAACAAAAGACGTTCCAGCTAGTTTACGAATATAAAACAGTAGACCCGATTTAATACTCATAATTAAACTCCTGTTATCTAAATTGTATTATTCATATCAATGCTTTTCAACAAAACACCTTCAACTCTCCGTATTATGATTTTTGCTGAATAATTATATCTACATTTTTTTGAGATTAAATCTAAATCATATAACCTAAAGTTTTCATATATATAGCGCATTGCCATTCCAAGCGCTTTTTCATCGTTTACTGGTACAATTTTACCGAAATTATCTTCCCACCCTTCTCGTATGCCACCGTTATCAGTAGCAACTATAGGTCTCCCTACAGCCATTGCTTCTCGATATGCAATACCAAAAGATTCATGTTCACTTGCTAAAACAAAAGCATTACATGAAATATATTCTTTTAGCATTTGTGTTTTATCACATCTGCCAAGTAGTGTTATCCTGTCATTTAGACCTCTTTCTCTAATTATTCTTAGTAAATTATCTTTTTCAATTCCATCACCAGCAATTCTTAAAACTACTTTATCATTATTAGTAAAAGAATTTCCAAAAGCATTAATAAGGATATCCATTCTTTTAACTTTATACAAATTACCTGCAGAAAAAAAAACAAATTTATCTTTAACAGTTGGTTTTGCAAAAGAATAATCATCGCTTATCATATTAGGAATAACTATTATTTTAGATAATTTACCTATGTATCTCTCAATATGCCTTTTTTGAAATTCGGAAACACAAATTAACGCATTTGATTTTAATGAAACATATTTTAACCACTTGCTAAGAAATGGTGAGTATTGTTTGTTCATAACTGCCCCCCCATGTTCTATGACAACTACAGGGATATTTTCATGGTTTCCAATTTCACATGCTGCAACACCAGCCCTAGTTGCAAAATGTGCATATAGTACATCTGGCTTTCCTTCTATATTCATTACATATGAATACAATTTTATCATTCTTTTAACATACAATGCTTGATTTAGTGTAAGCAATTTTGTCGTAGCAAGACCTGGTGTATAGTGTGTATATATTGTTATATTATCCAATTTTCTTTTTACTACATTCCATACAGCATAATCAAACCACTGGGCAGGAACAACAATGCTTGGATCAAGTACAATGACATTATGACCCAATTTTTTCAACTCTTTACATTGCTCATGAACAAAAATGCTGGCTTGCGGATTCCTGTTGTTTGGGTATTCCGATGTTAAGACAAATATCTTCATTAAAAACCACCATCTCATATATAAACGAAAAAAGAAAATTTATTCATTAAAACATTCCTGTGTATTAATCTCCCTATTCAATTGGGTATACTGATTAATAAGAGGTATTATTACAAATAGAGCAAGATTACTTGCAAAGGAAATAAATGGATTAAAAATCACCAACATAACAAAACATACTATTACGCCTAAGTGATTAGTAGCAATCCGTTTTACACCACAAATGTAGACATACAATAAAGGAAAAAAACCTAACAATCCATATTTGGCAAAACTATCAAAAAGTTCCGAATGATTTCCAATTCCATAAATTTTACCTGCAGAAAATACATTCCCATACTTATAACCATTTCCGACAAGTGGGGATTTAAAGAATAATTCAATAGATTGTGTAATCAATCCCGTTCTTTCATTAAAGTGGCGGCTATTAATCCCAAGAAAAACGCTATTAACTACTTCACGAATACGTCTAAAGATTAATATATCGCTTTGCGAATTTAACCAGTTAATAATCAAATACACGTTCCTGTGAATTTCAATGTAAGTAATTAGTAATACAATTGAAATCAAAAGCAAACAAAAAATAAATCTAATATATTTATTTATTCCACTAGCTCTCCTTTCAAAAACTACAGTTACAACAATACCTGTAAGCATGGCGAACGTTGTTAATGTTGATTCAGTTAAATAAACTAAAGCCGCCAAAATTATACAAACAATTGTCGATATTGCTCGTGTTTTCTTATCTTCTTCCATATCAATTATAATACCAAACAAATATGTGCATAACAAAGCAGAACCATAAGATAGAGAATACCCTCCAATGATGCTCCCTGAATATGCATCTCCATCTTGCGCTAAATTTCGTGCAGCACCTGGATCATTAATATAAAATATTATAGAGATGACTGAAACTGCTAACCATATAAATGTAAATACCAAAAGCTCGTTTTTAAATACGTCTTTACCCATATTCTTTTGTGTTACAAACGAATAATATATAACCGGACTAAAGACCAGTAAATAATATATGGTATATTTCAAACAATAATTAACATCTAATTGAGGTAGTGATGAAAAAACATAAAATAACAAGAAATAATAAACACATATTTGTTCTTTTGTAAGAGATGATTTTATGTTCAATAATAGTAAAACAATTAGGATAGCAAAGGACGCATAATTTGCAAATCCTTTTATTCCACTCAACATCAGAATAGAAATAGACGCAAATAAGAAACGATTAATTGTTGTCCACGAAACTGTAGTTTTACTTTTCATTTTTACACCATAATTATAATCAGACATGACTTTCTTAGCTGCCATATTTACGTTGTAGCAAAAACCTACATTTATTCATGATAATCTTTTTAAATAGCCTTTCTAAAACATAGTAGGCAATTAACGGATTAGAAAGCAAACCGATAATCTGCCGTACACCCTCCGCTTTTCGCCTCTCTCTCAAGAAAGCATTGGCAATCTCCATTCTATGCATTGATTTAACAATCTTAATTTCTGATTCCGTAAGAGTATTTAATAAATCATTAATTGAATGAAAATACGCTTTTTTAATCGCTATCAAATTTTCTGCTGATGGTTGATTTGAACGATCTTTAAGTTCAATATTATACAAATACCGTTTAATTAGCCTAATTTTGTATTTATACGAAAGTCTGGCAAATAGCTGTAAATCCTGATGTCTGCTCAATCCTTCATCAAAATAGCCACTGTCATCAAGCGCGCTTCTTTTAATTAACACTGAACCCATCGTCAAGCTGATTCGTCGTTCGAGTATTTCACGGAATATAAAGCCACTTTTATGTGGCAATGAGCACCTTGTCAAAAGCCCATTTTTATAGGCTCTGTTAAGACATGATACTGCCCCCCATTCAGGAGATAAACTGTTTAGCATGGCAACTTGGATTTCAATTTTATCTTTTTCCCAGTAGTCATCATCATCCAAAAAAGCAATATATTCACCAACAGCTTTTCTTATCCCAACGTTACGTGCAGCAGCACCATTAATATGCTTATCTTGTTCAATTAAAAATAATCTCTTATCTTTAATTAAACTAATAATTCTACATAGTTCTTCAGAATATTTATCGCCTGGTATATTATCGTTAACAACTAAAACCTCCAAATTTGTATAAGTCTGCCCAAGCACAGACAAAATCGCCTTTGACAAAAATTCAGAACGTCTGTAGGTTGGTATTATGACACTTACAAGACCATCTATATACACTATCATTCACCCTTAAAACATTGTTACATAATCAGTAATATAATTTAACTCAATTCTATTAGCGCCGGGAATTTTTAGCCACTAAAACACCGGCGAGAATAACCAATAATAGCCGGAATACTTTGACCAAATTTAGCCGAAATAAAAAACCATTACATTATTCTTTCAAATCCTTTACACTGTATGTGCCAACAACTCAGTGAGGGATGGTTAATAAAAGAGATTGTAATAAGTAATGGCTTGTATCCTATTATAACACAAGCCTTGGAAGATATGAAATCTGAGCAAGGCAATTCTTTCCGGCTTGAGAAAGTAAACCTTTCAGAGTTGGAACGGCATACCAGAATATCCAGAGCTAAGCTCCGCAGGCTTAAAAAAAATGGATTTAAAGCGGTACGCCCCCCCCCCGCCAAGAAACTATTTTCGTTGGCTGTGAGACAATAATTGCTAACCTGTTGATTCCGGAC
>JAEEGL015535423.1_pt1 | contig 10351 bp, 8 predicted proteins | sample 9134231 | NCBI WGS metagenome assembly JAEEGL01 (sample SAMN16246548, study PRJNA631951) | gut metagenome | biome: gut microbiome; feature: rumen; material: fiber-attached | host: Bos | place: Iran: Karaj | collected 2018-10
AATGGGAGAGTGCAAAGAAAGGGTAAAAGATTTTGCAGAAAGCATAAATAGGCCAGCATATGTATGTGACTATATAACAGATGCAACAGAAAAAGCTTATGAGGTTTCAGAAGAAGGAGATGTAATATTACTATCTCCAGGATCAGCTTCATGGGACCAATACAAAGAATGTGAAGTAAGAGGAAGCCTTTTCAAAAAAGAAATACAAAAAATAAAACAGAGATAATACTCTGTTTTTAAATTATATTATTATTGAAAAATAAGTATATTTATGATAAATATTTCAAATGTTAATGTAGAAACGAAAACAACATAAATATGCCTTTTGGAAAGAAATATGTAATTTCTACTAATACAATAACACAGGACACTATATATAAGTTTACCCCTAAATGTGATTAAACAGCTATACAATTTAACAGAATAAAAAAGAGAAATAAGTTATTTCTCTTTTTATTTTCTTTTTCTAACATGCATTGCTTCAATTTTTTCAATGGTATCAGGATTAATTCTTTCTTTTATTTGAAATATTTTTTCCATGAAACTATCAATGTTATCAATTAAAACTTGATTTTTAAACAATTGTTCATCATACATATTAAGCATCCAATTTAACCAAAAGTTAATTACTTCATTATTATCATGATTTAAATCAAAATATATATTATCTGGTCCTTTTATATAAGTATATTTATATAAATTTATACTTTCAGATATATTAACAGGAGATATCTTTAAGTTCATCCCATATATCTTATTAATTATCTCTGTAAACTTGATATTATGAAGCATCCTTGCAGTTCTACCATTACCATCTGTATATGGATGGATTCTTAAAAACAATAAATGTATTAATGAACTCTTTAAGAATGGGTTAGAATTAAGTACTGAAGGACTATTAGATTTATAAACTTCTAAAAAGTTGTCCATAAAGTTTTTTAAATCTTCAGGTTCAGCACCATACCAAAATATTTCTTTTTTATCAGGATATAAACTACTTACTTCAACAGGAGTTTTTCTATAACTATCAGTTTTATGAACCTCTTCATCATCAGAAAGCACAAATTTATGAAGATCATGAATTCTTTTATGACTAATACTTAATTTATCCATAAATAAATTACCCATAGAAAAATCAAAGTTTTTTATATCGTGACATTCAATAGAATTACTATTTGTAACTTCATCATAAAGAAGACTTATCCAAAAGTATATAACAAAGGCATCATCATATTGAGCAAGTTTTTGGAAATACTTATCAAAGTTTTGATTTGTGTCTTCCATATGCTCTAAAACACGTGAAGAAAGTCTGATTTTACGGGCAAAATCAAACAAATCAAAATATTCAACCTTTTGAGCTACATCATGCTTAATTATCTCCACAGCTATCACCCCTTAAAAGTTGCGCTATATTATACCACAAATAACAATTTTTGTAAATATCTTGATAGATTTTACATTTTTTGATATAATTTATGTGGCTTTACTATATAAAAAAATTATGAAAGGAGTTTAAACAATTATATGAGTAAAATAAAACTTTTTGCCCTTGGTGGGCTTAACGAAAACGGCAAAAATATGTATATTGTCGAAGTAGACGATAATATATTTGTCTTTGATGCTGGATTAAAGTATCCAACTGCAAATATGCTTGGGGTAGACTATATTATTCCAAAATTTGATTATTTAATAGAAAATAAAGAGAAAATAAAAGGGATTTTTTTAACGCATGCTCACGATGGTAATATTGGAGCGATGCCTGATATAATGGCAATGCTCCCAGATGTACCAGTTTATGCTACAAAGTTTACAATGATGGTTTTAAAAATGGAGCTTGAAAAGTACAATGTAAAGGCTACTAATTTAAAAGAAATTAGACCACATTCAAAAATAGATGTTGCAAATTTTTCAATTTTCCCAATTATGGTAACTCATTCAATTCCAGAAACAGTAGCGTATGTACTATATACAAATGATGGGGCAATAGTATATGCAACAGATTTTGTATTTGATTCTGCGATGCTTGGGGCTTATAAAACAGATATAGGAAAGCTTGCTTATGTAGGAAAACAAGGAGTATTATGCCTTATGGCTGAATCAAGTTATGCCTATAGAGAAGGGCATACTAGTCCATATCATAGAATATCTGATGAAGTATGGAATCTATTAAATAAAACTGAAGATAGAATAATTATTAGTTTGATACCAGAACACGTATATAGAATTCAAGAAATATTTAATGAAGTAGCTAAAACAAAAAGAAAAATAGTTCTAATGGGGAAAAAATTACAAAGTTTAGTAAGTTACGCTGAACAAGAAAACTACTTAAAATTTGATAAATCAATTATCGGAGATTTATCAAATATAAATGATAAAGATGCAGTAATATTGACATCAGATGATAAAGATAAAACACTAGTAAATTTGGAAAAAATTATAAGTAGATATGATAAATACATTACTCTACAAAAAGGAGATACAGTTTTTATTGCAGAACCAGTATATCCCGGAGGAGAAAAGAAAATAGCTAAAATAATGGATGATTTATCAAGATTAGATGTAAATGTAGTAACATTATCATTTAATACACATGTTATGCATCATCCTTCAAGTGAAGATCTAATGCAAATGATTAATTTAATGAATCCTAAGTATTATTTTCCCATTAAAGGAGAATATAGATATCAATACATGAATGCCGGTGTAGCAGAAAAAGCCGGAATGAATAAAAATAATATACTTTTAAAACTAAATGGTGATGTTATAACATTATTAAATGGTAAATTAGTAGATGAACCAGAACACATTGAATCAGACGAAATACTAATAGATGGAACAAATGCTGATGATATCGGAGATTTAGTATTAAAAGATCGTGAATTGTTATCAAAAAATGGTATTGTAGTAGTAAGTGCTACTATTGATAAAAAAACAAAAAAAATAATAGCTAATCCACAAATATTAACAAGAGGATTCATCTATGTAAAAGATAACTTAGATATTATAGAAAAAAGTGAAGCCATTTCTAAAGAAGTAATAGAAGAGTGTATAACAGGCAAAAAAGTCGATTTCTCGGCAATTAAGCTAAAGATAAGAGAAAGACTAGGAAATTACTTTAATGAAGAAACAGGATCTATTCCAATGATAATAACAGTTATTTTAGAAATATAAAAAAGAATATCAATCGATATTCTTTTTTTAATTACCATTTTCAGGATTCTCTGGATTGACAGGTGGATCTTCGGTTGGTTTTTCAATACATGAGCCACCTTCTTCTATTTTCCCTTCTGGACAAACACAAGTTCCAGTTCCATCATCAACATATCCTTGATCCGTCTTATCACAAACAGGATAAGCATCTTGCGGCTTTTCTTCTGTGGTATCTTTATTCTCTTCAGTACTTTCATTAGAGCCACTTATCTTAGCAACAGTAAGCGTAATTGAACCAGATATCATATCAATACGTTTACCGGCAGGATAACTTTGATCAATTACTTGTCCATCGAAATATCCATCACTAGCACTTACTTCTTTTGTTTGAGTTGTAACTGATAATCCAAGTTGTCCTAATATACCTCTAGCATCTGATTCGCTTTTACCAACAACACTAGGAAGCAATGAATATCTAGCAGCTCCACCATATACTCCAGCACCAATTGTTTTCATTTCAAATGGCTCTTCAATATTAAAATCAAATTTCTTAATCATAGATACTTTCTCAAGTCCTAGATTTTCTTTCATTGCTTTAACTATTAAATTTAAACTTTCTTTACTAGGAATATAATTATATAAAACTAATCCTATTCCTTCATCATATATCATTTGATCAGAACCACTTAAATAAAGTTGAGTCATATTAATAATGCTATTTGAATTACTACTGGTTTTAATTAACTTTTTAGCTATATCATAGAATGATAATATTTGTTTTGTAGTAAAGTTTGTATCCATACTTTTACTTACCGTATCAAGTACTTTAAGTAGTTGAGTTGTACTTCTTACACTTTTAATTTTATTTAGTATACCTTGAACTACTATTTGTTGATTGACACCTCTTTGAAGGTCCCCGGTAGCTAAAGTCTTTCTATGTCTAGCAAGCGCTAAAGCTTGTTCTCCAGTAAGCTTTTGTTTTCCTTTCTTAAGACATATTAAGTCTTTTTCATCAGTAGATCTATATGCATTAGATTCACAGAATTCAATAGGAACATCTACTTCAATTCCTCCTAAAGAGTTAACTAACCCTATAACTCCTTGGAAATTAATTTTTACATAATAATCAATATCTATACCTGTAAAGTTTTCAATTGTTTTAATCATACAACTTTCACCATTCCACGCTGCATGAGTTATTTTATTTTCTCTTTGTCCTGAAAAACATGCAATAGGTACATAAGTATCTCTAGGAATACTAAGTATTGTAGCATTAAGTGTATCAGGATTAAATGTTACAAGCATTAATGCATCGCCATTACTAGTAACATTCTTAGATAGTACTTTTTCATCAGAATCAACGCCCATAACGAGTAGGGTAAAAGGTTTATCAATTTTATCAGAAGTATTGAAATTAGTTGTTTCTTCACCAGTATATTTCTTTGCTTCTTCTTTTGTTAAAGTTTTTGATTTAGAATAAATTATTTTTGTATCAGATTCAATATTTTCATATGCCTCAATGCTTTTAAACATAGTAGGATAATTTTTGCTAACAATCATCGCATCTATTTTTTTGCTATACAAATCTCTAACCATTTCACTTACATTAGAATACTCACTTACTTTATTATTACTTTCTAATTTTTGCTCTTCAAGTATTTCTATTCCAATTACATAGCCATCAATAGAAGTTTCATCTACAACAATACCAATTCTTTTATTTTTTAAATCGGTAATTGCTTTGATATTATCACTTGCTCTAGTAGCTATTACAGTAGTATAAGTAATTTTATCTTTATTCATATTATTAACAGAAGAATATGTTCTGTAGATAAAGTATCCTACAAAAGCTTCTCCCACGATTATTAATAAACTTATTATTACTGCAATAGCAGTTTTCGTTTTGGAAGGTTTCTTAGTAAGGACTCTTGTTACTATAACTAATAAGATATCCATAAAAGCAATTACGCCCATCGCTATATATCTTATTTTGTTTTCTATTCCGCTTATTTTGTAAATATTATATATTAAGAAAACTCCAACTGCTATGATAATAAAATTAAGTAAAAAAAGGCTAACTTTTTTAAATGTTGAATTTTTCTCTGGTTCTTCTAAAAAAATCTCATCTTCCATAGCCATCCTCCTTTATAAAGACTAATAACATTATATAATATAAAACACTAATATTCAAGTAAAATAAAAGACAGATTTTTTAAAATCTGTCTAATAAACACTATGGAGTTACTGGCTCTGATGGATTTGTTGGTGGTGTAGGGGGTTCATTACTTTTAACTGTAATAGTAGTTTTAGCAGTATCTGTTTCACCATCATATTTTACAGTATAAGTAATCGTATAATCACCAGCAACACTACAGTTTTCTGAAGGGCCAGAAACAGAATGAGTAATTGTAGCAGATGCTGTTACATCAACTCCATTTTCCTTAACCGTAAATGGATTAGAATTAATTGGACAACTATCTGCAGGTGATATTGAAGGAAGCGAATCTTCAACATTAGATATAATAGTTATTTGTTGACTAAGACTCTTACTAATACCACCACTCATATTATCAGTAGTGTTTCTATATGCAGTTCTAACAGTGTAAGTACCAAATGGACTAGAACCAGAATACGTATAACGTGTACCAGTTGTAAATCCAAGTAATCTTCCATTTAAATATACATTATATCCGAAATCTCCAAATGATTTATCTGAATCTTTAGGTCTCGCAGCTGGTGACCAAGATAACGATACAACACCAGAATTGAAACTTAAATTAAGATTTGATGGATTAGGTAATGTTGTATATTTAGTAGTTGTTTCTTTTGGAGTAAATCCGCGTTTAAATAATTCAGTAATTATCATACTAGATGGAGTGCCAGCACCAGGTAATTGTTCAGTACCTTTCACAACTTTAACTGGTATAACACTAGAAGGTCTTACGAAACCAGTTCCATTATTATCAAATAAAGCTCTAGCACATGATCTAAATAAACTATTTCTATGGCCATACATTTGACTCATAGAAAGGTATCTGCCATATTTGTTTTCAACGTAACCGGTCCACATAGCAACAACAGTATTTGGAGTGTATCCAACAATCCATCCATCTGGAGCTGCATCACTAGAGTATCCCCAACGAGCAGCAGTTTTTGTGTCATAATTTGTAGTACCTGTTTTCATAGCAACTTGACTAGTAGATAGTCCAGTAATACCATTATGAGGTCCAACACCTTTTAAAACATCAGTTATCATATATGCAGTAGAATCGCTCATAGCTTTTTCAGGCTCAGGTTTAAACTCTACCTTTTCATCAGAATTTCTAAGAATAATTTTATTTACTGAATATGGTTCACGATATGTACCACCATTGCTAAAGGCTGCATAAGCACCAGCCATTTGAAGTGGAGAAGCACCACTAAAAGCTCCAAGAGCATGTGCTTGATGAATATATCCAGTAGAATCGATTTCTGGCTTAATTCCAAGACCTTGAACAAATCCTTTAATTCTTTCATTGTTTACTGATTGAAATGCAAGAACTGCAGGAACGTTTCTCGAATCCATTAAAGAATATCTTAGTGAAATATTACCCATATAAGCACCGTCGTAGTTAACTATCCTTTGACTTGTTCCACTATAGTATATAGCATGGTCATTAAAGATATGTGCAGTAGAGTAGTTATTAAATTCTATTGCAGGGCCATAATCAAATAATGGCTTTGCAGTTGATCCAATTTGTCTTTCAATATCAGTAGCATAACTAAATGTAAGTTCGCCAGATCTATTTCTACCAGCACCAACTGCTAAGATTTTACCAGTTTTACTTTCAACTGCTACTGCAGCACCTTGAATAGAATTATTATACCAATCATGAGTTTTTCCACTCATAACATCTTCAATAGCTTGTTGTCTTTTTTGATCTAAATTTGTATATATTTCCATTGGTACAGCATATGGATCCATACCAGTTTTATTTTTAATTTCTTGAACAACTAAATCAAGATAACCTTGATATTTATTAGCGCTTTGTTTCGAAGATTTAGCTAGTAAATCTTTAACAGGAATAGCTTCAGCAATTGCCTTTTCTTCTTCAGTAATATATCCATGTCTTACCATAAGTGATAAAACAGTAGAACGTCTTTTAGTAGCAGCTTCGGCATCAGCATTTGGATCATAAGCACCAGGAGCTTGGAAAAGACCAGCTATTAAGGAAGCTTCAGAAAGATTAAGTTGTTTTGCATGCTTTCCAAAATATGTTTGAGCTGCTTGTTCAACCCCATAAGAATTACTTCCTAAGAAAGGTTCATTAACATAATATTCAATTATTTCTTGCTTAGTAAAAGCTCGTTCTATTTTAAATATTGATAAGTAAATATCAGTGAATTTTCTAATTATACCTTTAATACCACTAGCTTCACGTGAAGTAAAATTGTTTTTAGCAACTTGCATTGTAAGAGTAGAACCACCACCTGCATCAGAAGCTCCCATTAGTTGTCCAATAACAGCTTTAGTAAATCTTGGAGCATCAACACCATTATGTTGGAAGAATCTAGAATCTTCAGTAGCAACAATAGCATCTACTAAAACGTTAGGAAGTTCATCATATTCAAGTTTTTCACGCTTTTCACTACCTATAGTAGCAACAATTTCGTTTTTACTATCATATATTAATGTTGTTTCATTTCTTTCTAGTTTTTTAACATCAAAATCTGGAGATGAAGCAATAACTGCTATAAAGAATAGAATAAATGCTAAAATACCAATAATTCCTAAGAATAATAGTAATAGGAACAATACTTTAGCTCTTCTTCTTTTTTTACTACCAACAGGATATCTGTCAATAACTCTAACAAGAAGGAGTACTAAAGAGTAAAGGAGAGCAAATGCAAGAGATAACCATATTCCAAATATAAAGTATCCTACTACGAGAAAGAGTAATATGCTAGCTGCAATACAAATCTTAACAGCATTAGGACTTTTTCTTGGTTTTAATAAATCAGCTCTAACTAATTTGTTTTTCTTTTTTTCCTTCTTTTCTTTTACCTTGATTTTCTTTTGTTTCATAATATACCTCCATATTTATCAACAATTTCTATATAATCAACTTTAGGCATTAGTTTATCTTTAATTAAATGACCTTTTTCCACAAAATAAGAATGTGGCAGTGATTTTCTACTATCAGTATTTATATAATTAATAAAATCTTTCCCGAATAATAAATAAGTTTCATTTATTTTGACAAATCTAACTATCAAAAAGCAAATACCACCATGGTTTAAAACGTGTTCTATATGCTTAATTTGATGGGCATGAATATTAGCAAGAGGAAATGACATCCTAGTTGTTTCTTTTGCTTCAAAATCAATATACTTTCCTTTATATAATCCATTATAATCTGTAGTAGAAGGCTTTTCAAAATAAGCATCAACAATTTTAGCGTTAACTTGTCGTACTACTTTAACAGGAGTAGGTTTTTTATAAATAACTGCTATATTATTTTCTAAATAGTATCTATTAGAATCATTAAGTTCTGCTTCTAAAGTCATACCTCTGTTTCCGTAATACTTAAACTTAGCTGTTTTTTCTATTTTATTCGGGTACTTTATCAAAAATCATCACCGTACTCAAATTATACTACAAAACATGAAATTTATCAATAATATAAAGTGAATTAAGAAAACAATTAAAATAACCAATGTAACCTTTTACAGTAAAATGTAAACAATATACAAAAAGTCTCTGTAAACCCAATAAAAAACAAAGAAATATGGTTGAAAAATTAAGTGAATATTGTTAACATATATAATAGGGAGGAGTATATGGAAGAAAAAAATAAAAGCACTAATGAAATAACTGTATTACTAATTGTTATAATAATCGCTCTTGTCGGAGGACTAGGTTATGGCTACAATAAATACACTGAATTAATTAATCAATATGAAGAAGCCAATAGTTCATCTGAAGATACAGGTAATGACTATGACAAGTTTGTAAAACAAATGAAAGAAGAAAGAACAAAACTAGGAGGAACAAGTATCACAGTTACTTTTGAAACACCAGAAAATTCAATGGTTGAAGGTCTTGATGAATACAACGTGTCTTTAAATAAAGATGGTATTTTAATGGTTAACAGAAAAGAAATTGATAAAGATGTCTTGTTATATAGAGTTGCAGCATATGGTAATGGCGGGTATAAAGGACTATATTACATAAAAGAAAACGGTAAAGTCTACTTTGCCAATATCGAAGAAGCATTAATAAATAATAAGACTGCTCAAATTAATGAATTAAAAAATTTAGAAAAAATTGTTAATATTATACCTGCTAGTCATATAGATAATAGTGGTGGAGGAGCACAACAGCCAGTATTTATAGATATTGATGGTCATATACAAGAATATAATGAATAGAGCTAATTAGCTCTTTTTTTGTCAAAGAAAAACTACTTTTGTCGAATAACACACAAACATAAAAATATTTTATATAATTAAACAGGTGATAATATGAATAATGAAAATCTTATGTATATAATCAAGGACATGAAAGACAAGGCCAAATCTATTAAAGTTAGTTATAATCTCGTTGTTTTAAAAAGAAATCTTTAGTTTAATATCATTGACAAAATCTGATTTTTTTTTTAAAATATACATGAAGGTTGGTGATTAAAGTGAACCAAGATTTAAATTTGACACAAGATGATATTTTGGAAAAAGAATTTAAGATTGATACTAGAGGCTATCGTTTAAAAGAAGTAGACCAATTTCTTGACCTAATCATTGCAGATTATGGAACTTTTTTAGACGTTATCAAAAAACAAGAACTTGAAAAAGATAGGCTTACAGAAGAAATAATTAAGTTAAAACAACAACTTAGAGATGCAAACGTTAACATGGAAATAGCTAAAGCTGGTGCTCATAGTGCTAGTAGCACTTCTGTTAACAATGTAGATATTTTAAAGAGAATATCTAATCTAGAACAAGTAATATTTGGAAAAGAAGAGTAAAATAACATTTTAGGCAAACGCTGCAGATTCTGTAGAGGAAAGTCCATGCTCACAAAAGCTGCGATGCTTTTAGTGATTGTGCTAAGGGAAAAAATAACCTTAGGTAGAGTAATCTAACGGCTTCGAAATGACCTAAGCTTAGGTATGGTCAAATTAGATATAAAAGTGCCATAGTGACGATACTCATTAGAAATGAT
>JAEEGL016132639.1_pt1 | contig 10351 bp, 3 predicted proteins | sample 9134231 | NCBI WGS metagenome assembly JAEEGL01 (sample SAMN16246548, study PRJNA631951) | gut metagenome | biome: gut microbiome; feature: rumen; material: fiber-attached | host: Bos | place: Iran: Karaj | collected 2018-10
ATCCGGGTTGTCAAGCGATTTAGTACGGCATGACAAGCCAGTCAGTATGGCATGAGCAAAATTGACAAGCAATTCAGTTTAACCTGCAAAAAATTGTCAAGCGATTTCAGGAAAACACATTTAGTGGTTTCCCCTTGAGTTCTCCATCAGTTGTTCGATAGTTCTTCGATAGTTCTTCGATAGTTGTTCGATTTTTTATCGAAGAACTATCGAACAACTGTCGTGGAAAAAACGCAGAAATAGGCAGGAGAATAGGGGGAGAAATGTTAAAAAAAAAATTATTGCTTGCATTTCTCGGAATGGTTTCGTAACTTTGCAGTTATGTTTTGAACAGAATTTCTGTGGCAAACAACTGTAAATTAAATATTAACAAAAATCTTAACCCTATGAAAAAGCATTTATCATTGCTGATGCTCCTTGCGGCGCTGATTGTGCCGTGGATGAGCAGCGCACAAGATTGCACACAGACAGTACCTTACATCGAAGGTTTCGAAGGTGTTACCGGTACTGCCTACAACACAGCAGGTACCTTGCCGGCTTGCTGGAACGGTTATTACAATGGCACGACAGCGGCCTATGTACCTCATGTCGTGACAGGTACCGGCAACTACAACTATCAGCATTCAGGCGTCAACAGCCTTGTGATGACCTCTGGCTCCGGTAGCACCTACGGCAATACCAAGATTGTCATGCTGCCGCCGATGGCTGTACCTCTGAACCAATTGCAGCTTTCGTTCTGGATGTGCACGGAGAGTGCCTCCTATGGCACCCTGTATGTCGGTTATGTGACATCGAACGACACCTCCTCTTTTGTCCCCATTGCCTCCTATCCGGCAAGTTCGGCAACGGTGCACAGCGGCAACGGTTTGCAGCCTGCAAATGTGGGACAGGAAATCGAATTACCGCTGGACACAGTGCCAACCACAGCCACACGTTTGGCGTTTAAAGGGTATCACAACGCAACCTACTATTCATGCTGCATAGATGATGTGGTTGTGGGTTATCCGCCCACCTGTCCGAAACCTTTCTCGATGGCGTTCAGCAACATAGCCGCAACAGAGGCTACCGTTTCGTGGATTCCGACCGGCAGCGAGACGCAATGGGAAATAGTCTATAACGGACAAAGCGTTATCGCCAATGACACCACCTACACCTTTACCGACCTGACCCCCAACACTCAATACGATGTCGCCATTCGTGCCATCTGCAGTGCAGCTGATTCCAGCTACTTTATCAATGGCAATTTCCGCACACCCTGCGCGGCTATCTCTTCCCTGCCCTACCAGAACGGCTTCGAGGACGACCCCTTCTACCTGTCGGGTGTCACCGCCTATGCTGATGCATTCCCCAGCTGCTGGACACGCATCAACGATGCATCGAGTGCTTCTTACAACTACTATCCATACATTTCCACAACGACCAGTTATGTCCACAGCGGACAGAATGCCCTGTACTGGTATCACACCACCACCACCACCTATGCCAACAACCAGTATGCAGTGCTGCCACCGGTAGATTTGAATGCCTACAGTATCAGCGACCTGACTTTGGCGTTCTATGCCAAGACCACCAGCTCATCCTATCATCCCCAGCCCATCGTCGGCGTGATGACCGACCCGGGCGATGCCAGCACTTTCACTGCTGTCGAGACCTTCAGCGACTCAGCCATCACTACTGAATGGAAGCTCTTCGTCGTGCCGCTGGCAAGCTATACCGGCAACGGCAACTACATTGCCATCAAGTGGCCACGCCCCACGTCATTGTGTTATATGGCTATCGACGATGTTTTCCTGACCGATGGATGGTGCGACGCACTGGAGGGGGATGTACAAGCCGCATCGACGTCCGATGAGATTACCTTAACCTGGAGTTCCGACGATGCCACCAGCTTTACCGTATTTGTCGGCACAGACACCGTCACCAACGTCACCGACACCTCCTATACATTCACCGACCTCACTCCCAACACCGAGTACAACTATGGCGTGGCCGCCGAGTGCGCCTCGAGCATCAGCATGTTCGTGGGCGGTTCCATCTACACCCAGTGTGTTCCCGTCGACAGCCTGCCGTGGGCCTACGGCTTCGAAGATGCCACGGCCAATGCCGCCACGGCCACTTTCAACACCTGTATGGGCCGCTACCGCGAGGGTACCACCACGGCCTATCCCTATCCCAGCGCGACGCATCACGGCGACGGCGCCCACAGCCTCTATATGTACAGCACATCGTCCGCACACAGCTGGATCACATTCCCGCAGTTCGAGGAGGAGTGGAGCAACCTCTCGCTCACGTTCTATGCCTACCGTTCCACCACCGCCACCTATGGCCACTGGGCAGTGGGCGTGATGACCGACCCCGCCGACATCACCACCTTCGACACCGTCGCTTCGGGCCAGGTGAGCAACAACAGCATCTGGGAGATTGTCGAGGTGACATTGAGCAATTATACTGGCAACGGCCAGTACTTGGCCATCCTTTGCCCCAAGGGCAGCGGCACCAACTACACCTATATCGATGACATTACGGTCGACTTCCTGCCGCCGTGCCCCACTCCTACCGACCCCGACACCCTCAATGTCACTTCCAACAGTGCCGAATTGGTGTGGAATGCGTCGGCCGACGAATATATCATAGAGTACGGTATCCAGGGCTTCACGCAAGGCCAGGGCAATGTTGTCAGCGCCTACTCCAACTCCGTAAGCCTTGAGAACCTGGTGTTGGGTACGACCTACGGCGTCTACATCACCGCCATCTGCGGCGAGGACACCTCCAACCCCATCTACACCTCGTTCACCACCGGTTGCGCAGCCCTTACACAGGACGACCTGCCATACTTCGAGACCTTCGAGGCCTACGGCACCGGCTCGTCAAGCCCCATCAATGCCTGCTGGTCAAAGGGTACTAGCAGCAGCACCGCCTATCCTTATCCCTACAGCACCGCCGCTATCACCGGCAACCGTGGTCTGTACCTTTACGGATACTATCCTTCGTCGACCTCGTCGTCAATGGTATACAGCTGGGCGGCCCTGCCTCCAATCGATGAGAGCCTCGACATGAATACTCTGATGGTGACATTCAACGTAAAACGCGGTACTACCGCCACCAACTATTATACTACGCTTCTCTATGTCGGTATAGCCGACGATGTGACCACCCTCACCAACGCGGCTGCCATCGACACGACGGTCACGTGGATCGACACCCTCGACTATTTCTCCGAGCCAGCCTCCTCTGTCCATAGTGCCGAGGTGAGCTTTGCCGACTACATGGGTACAGGCAAATATGTGGTGTTCTATGCACCAATCCCCCCGCTGGTTGGCTCTTCCACCTATGCCTACAACTATGTCTACCTCGACGATGTTGCCCTCCGCACCATCCCCACCTGCTTCTGGCCCACCGAGGTATCGCTCGACAGCATTACCAGCGACGCCGCCGCCATCTCGTGGGTGCCCGACACCCGCACCCCCGACCCGAGCGGTTGGAACATAGAGTATGGCCTTAAGGGCTTCACTCCCGGCAGCGGCGAGGCCACCACGGCAAGCGACACCACAGCAGTGCTCACAGACCTGCTGCCCAATACAGAATACGACGTCTATGTCTCCGCCGACTGCGGTGGCGACGTGTCCGACCCGACCGTTTTCACCTTCCGCACCCTGTGTGAGCCGATACCCACCGATTCACTGCCCTATTTCGAGGGCTTCGAAAACTATGCTACCGGCTCGACCAGCCCCATCAGTCCCTGCTGGTACAAGAGAGTCATGGGCTCCACAACCAACTATCCCTACCCCAACACTTCGGCAGCCGTGACCGGCAACATTGGCCTGTATGGCTATGCCTACGGTACTATCTACGAGTATGCAGCCCTGCCTTTCTTCGAGGAGAGTCTCTCCAGCCTGATGCTCGACTTCGACCTCAAGCGCGGCACCTCCTCCGGCTCCACCTACCACACCATGATATATGTGGGAGTCATGTCTGTTGCCGAAGACCTCGCTACCTTCGACACGATAGCTTTCTTCGACGATTCTGGCAATCCTACTTCGTCAGTCACACACCACCGCGTCTCCTTCGAGGGATATGAAGGCACAGGCCGTATAGCATTCCTGTGGCCTGCCCCATCGACAACGTCGCACTATAACTACGCCCACATCGACAACGTGGCTGTCGACCTGCTGCCCGACTGCCGCTGGCCTGCCCAGCTGGCTGTCGACAACACTACCGGCACCAGCATCGACATCAGCTGGGTCAGCACCGAGGGTTCTGACTTCCGTGTCGTTGCCACCAATGCCGCCGGCACTGTCATCGACTCGGCCGATGTCACCACCACAAGCTACTCCTTCACCGGTCTCACTCCGCAGACTAACTACACCATCCGTGTTGCCACGATTTGCAGCGACACTATTTCGGAATGGGCCACCCTGACTGTCAATTCCGGCTGCACCACTATCGATTCGCTGCCCTGGATCGAGGACTTCGACAGCTATGCTGCCACCTCCTCTGCCACCGATATTCCCTGCTGGGCTCACCTCGGCGCTGGTTATGTCAACTTCTACACCACCAGCGGTAACCACCTCTATTCCGGCACCTCGCTGCGCTTCTATCCCAATGGCAGCACATTAGGCAATATCCTTGTGTTGCCGTCGTTCAGCACTCCTATCTCCGAATTGGAGATTAGCCTTATGAGCAAGCCCGAGGGTACCTCGAGCGGATCGTTCAGCGTCGGCTATGTCACCAACCCCACCGATGCCGCATCGTTCGTCGAGGTGCAGGAGTATCCCATCAGCTACTTCCCGGCCACCGGTTCAGTGGCATATACGCTTGTGACCAACACCTTCGCCGGTGCACCTGCCAATGCCCGCATCGCACTGCGCCACAATGTCGCCACAACATCGTGGTACTGGTTTATCGACAGCGTCAATGTGCACGCGGCTCCTGTCTGTATGCCTATTGGAGCCATCGAGGCCACAACCTCGACCGACAGCATCGTCCTCACCTGGAGCCACGTTGAAGGCCAGACCACTTGGTATGTCACCTGCGACAATGGCTACAGTGCCGTCGTCAACGACTCCACCGCTACCATCACCGGCCTGACGCCCAACACGCTCTACACCTTCGAGGTGTCAAGCATCTGCGGCGAGGGCGACACCAGCAATGCCACCTCCATCATGGTACGCACCGATTGCGCTGCGATTACCACGCTGCCCTTCGCCGAGGACTTTGAGAGCCAGGCCACCGGCACCTCCACCACAGGCTCGGCGTTTATCCCCTGCTGGGGACACTTGAACAACGGCACCTCCTACGGCGGTTACCCCTACGTCAGCTCTGTCACCACCTACAACCACACGCCCGGTGGCTCGAAGGGTACGTACTGGTACGGTGCTACCACCACCGGCTCCTATGGCGACTACCAGATAATCATCCTGCCGCCCATCGACACCGTTGCCAACCCCATCAACACCTTGCAGTTCAGCTTCTGGACACGCTCCAGCAGCACCTCCTACAACCCCGTGTTCTATGTTGGCGTTATGACCGACCCGACCGACCCGACCACCGCCCAGATTGTCGACACCATCAATGTTGGCGGCAATACAGAGTGGGCCGAGTTTATCACCACGTTTGAGAACTTCACCGGCCATGGCCAGTATATCGCCCTCGGCGCCGACCGTCCCTCCAGCGCATGGTATGCCTACGTCGATGATATAGTCCTCGATGCCATTCCCGCCTGTCCGAGGGTTGAAAACATCACCGCTACCAATGTGTTGGTCAGCACCACTACCATCAGTTGGAGCGACACAAGCGACAACGCGTCATGGTATGTCGAGTACGACAATGTCGAGTTCACTCCCGGCACCGGCCACATGACAGCCCTGCACGTCACCGACACCTTCTGCAACCTCACCGGCCTCGACTCCGGCACGGTGTATCACGTGTATGTCTATCCCGACTGCTACGACACCGGCGTCTATGCCCGCCACTACACCTTCTACACCCTCGCCGCCTCGCCGGCCTCGATACCCTATACCTGCGACTTTGAGGCCACTGGCGCCAATGGTTGGGACCTCGTCAACGGCGCCCAGGTCAACCACTGGATGGTCGGCGACGCCACCAGCAACGGCGGCAGCCAGTCGCTCTACATCACCAACAACGACCAGAACAACTCCTACACCATCACCAGTGCAAGCATTGTCTTTGCAGTACGCAGTGTCAACATTACCACTTCTGGCAACTACATATTCTCATTTGACTGGAAGTCTGGTGGCGAAAGCAGCTATGACTTCATCCGCGCCGCTCTGGTGCCTGCCAATACGGAAATCATTGCTGGCGACTACAGCGGCTTCAACAACACTTCGGACATGCCCGAAGGAGGTATTGCCCTCGACGGTGCTTATCGCCTCAACCTGCAAGACACCTGGCAGACCCAGGTCAGCGAGTTCTATGTGGCCAACCCCGGCCTCTACAAGATAGTCTTCCTGTGGCGTAACGACGTCAGCAGCGGCACCCAGCCCCCTGCAGCCATCGACAATGTGGTGCTCCAAGTCAACACCTGCCCGCGTGTGGAGAATGTCACCGCCGTACTCAACAGCACCAGCGTCGACTTGACCTGGACTCCCGGCGGTACCGAGACCCAGTGGCAGGTCCAGTTCGGCACCACCACGGCGATTGTCAACACTCCGGCCTACACCGCCACAGGTCTGACACCCGACAATGACTACACCTTCAGCGTCCGTCCGATTTGCGGTGCTGGCGATACCGGTGTGTGGCACACTGAGACACTCCACACTCCGTGCAACGCCGTCACCCTGCCCTATAGCGAGAACTTCGATGCCATCACCACCAGCACAACTGCCGCCACTGGCGTCCATGTCGACTGCTGGAACTACGTCATGACCGGCACCAGCACCTATCAGGGTACAACCTACCAGCCGCAGGTTTACTACAGCAGCACCAACGCCCACAGCGGCAGCTATACTCTGCGTCTCTATGGCGAGAGCTACACCATGCTGCCCCTGATGCCTGTCTCGCTCGACAGCCTGCAGCTCACCTTCTGGGATTACAACACCGGTACCAGCTATCTGTTCGAGGTCGGTGTGATGGAGGGCAACAACTTTATCCCGGTACAGACCATTACATCCAACGCCTCGACCCACGCGCAGCACACCGTGTACTTCGGCAGCTACACCGGCGACAGCCGCATAATTGCCTTCCGCAATTACAACAGCTCCGCCACCTCCTATATCAGCACCCACTACATCGACGACGTGACTGTCGACTATCTGCCCAGCTGCCCGCCAGTTACCAATATCGAGGCTGTCTCTGCAAGCACCAGTGATATTACTGTCGATTGGATCGAATTGGCATCCGCACAGTCGTGGCAGGTCAGCTACCGTGAGCATGGGACCACTGCCTACACCACGATCAGCACCACCAGCCATCCTGTGGCCATCACCGGCCTCGACACCTTGACAACGTATGACTTCATCGTGCGCCCCATCTGCTCGGCAGGCGACACCGGCGAGTGGAGCCAGGCTGCCCTGCTGTCCACCGAGTTCTGCGATGCAGCCGTTGTTGCCTCTACTGGCACACAGACCGGCACCGGGTACACTACTCCTGTGAACAACTTGTACAAATACACTCTCACCGAGACCATTATCGACAGTGCCGAACTGGTTGGTCTTGGCGATATCGAGGCCATTGCCTACAGCTATGCCTACTCCTCTGCCATGACCGACAAGACCGATGTCACCATCTGGCTGCAGCCCACCGCCAAGAGCGTGTTCAGCAGCAACAGCGACCTTGTGACCCTCGACACCACCATCGCCGTACAGGTCTACCAAGGTAATCTCAACTGCTCGCAAGGCTGGAACTACTTCGTATTCGACGTCCCGTATACCTGGGACGGCCACAGCAACCTGCTTGTTATTGTTGACGACAACTCGTTCGACTACAACTCCAGCTCCTATACCTTCAACACCACCTCCTGCTCTGGCTACAAGACCCTTGCATGGTACAGCGACTCGCAGAATCCCGACCCGACCAGCAGCACCTTCTCCGGCACGAAAGGCTACTACCAGTATCGTGCCACGATGAAGCTCGTCAGCTGCGGTGCAGCCTGCACGACGCCCACTGTCAGCGTGACCAACGTCGATGCCCAGAGCGCCACTGTCACTGCCTATGGCACTGGTATGAATTATGAAATGCAGTACGGCATCTCGAACGGCGACTTCGACCACACCCTGACCAGCGCCACCGGCGTGTTCAACCTCACAGGCCTGGAACCCGAGACACAGTACTTCTTCTCTGTCCGCCAGCAGTGCGACACCAACTTCTGGAGCAACTGGTACAACGGCACCTTCACAACCGACGAGCTGGGTTGCATGGCCCCGACCGCTCTCGCCGTGACCGCCACCGACTACACCAGCGCCAGCTTGAGCTGGACCGTCGGCAACGAAGAGACTGCCTGGGAGGTTCATGTCTTCAGCAACACAATCGACACACTCGTCAACGTCACAACCACCACTCCCACCATCGGTGGTCTTGCCGCCGACATGCCCTACAGCGCCGCTGTCCGCGCCCTCTGCGGTGTCAACAGTGACATTCCCGGCCCGTGGAGTGACACTGTGAGCTTCACCACCGCCGCCTGCGAGGCTGTCACCGATGTGAACGTCGTACCCGGCTCCACCACAGCCAACGTCAGCTGGACTGGCACCGGCGCCAGCTACCGCATCATCTGGGGTCTGTTGCCCTTCAACCAGCAGGATCTTGAGGGTGAAGCCATCGTCAGCACCAACAGCTACATCATCACCGGCCTCGATGAGGAGACCGACTACGCTGTGGTTATCTACAACAACTGCGCCGAGGGTATCTCCGTGCCTAGCACTCCTGTGAACTTCACCACCACTTCCGGTGGCGTTGAGCCGACCATCTACACCGTCACCGTCGTGTCCAACAACCCCGCCTGGGGTAGCGTGACCGGCAGCGGCCAGTATGTCGAGGGCACCACAGCCACCGTCACCGCCACCGCCAACGAGGGCTACCACTTCGAGATGTGGAGCGACGGCGACACCAACGCCGTGCGCAGCTTCACCGTCACCGGCAACGTGAGCCTCACGGCCAACTTTGCCGAGGATGGCAGCCAGACGACCTACTACACCGTCAGCGTCAGCTCGAACAACGACGCTTGGGGCACTGTGACTGGCGGCGGCCAGTATGCCGAAGGCACCACCGCCACCATCAGCGCCACAGCGGCCAACGGCTACCGCTTCGTGGAGTGGAACGACCACAACACGGACAACCCGCGCAGCTTCATTGTCACCGCCGACATGAGCTTCACAGCCACCTTCGAGGCCGTTGAGAACGGCATCGAGGATGTCGTGGCCGGCACGGTGAGCCTCTACCCGAACCCCGCCTCGACGAGCGTCACGCTCGGCCTTGAGGGCTTCGAGGGCGCAAGCCAGGTTGAGGTCGTCGACATGAACGGCCGCGTGGTGATGCGCCACGAGGTCCGCGACTCGAAGCTTGAGATGAACGTCAGCGAGCTGCCGCAGGGCGCATACTTTGTGCGCGTCACCAACGGCACCCGCACCGCCATCAGCAAGCTGATCGTGAAATAAACGGGGCCTTCCCAAATAGCAAGCGAGCCCGCGCATTGCGCGGGCTCGCTTTGTTTGCTACAGGTTGTTAATCTCTTTCTCTGTTAAACCTGTGTATTTTGCAATCAGTTCAACTGCCATTCCATCTGCTTTCATGCGGCGAGCCAGTTTTACCATTTCCTCGTCTGCGGTGTCCTCAAAATCATCGGGGAGGGCTACCCATGCGTCCCAGTCGGTTTCTGTGAGATATTTCTCCACCTGCTCACGCAATTCGGGAATGCCGTTGACTGCGGTGTTGTAAAGCTCCTTGTTGTCTATGCAGGCATAGTCGTGCACCAAGACGTGACGCATTCCTTGAACAACTTTCCACGGTGTCGCAGGGTGCGCTTTTTTGAACGCCTTACTCAGCATTTAAGCGGCCTCGCCTACAACCTCCACGTTCTTCATCACAGAGTATAGGGTGCGCTTGTCGGCGACCATGGATGCAAGTGTGTGACCCTCGATAAGCATCGTCACGTTGTCGGCATACTCAATGATGTCCTCCAGCCGGCCTTTATCTCTCGCTCTTTCTCTCATAAATCAGTATTTTATCACGGTTGGCGGTTTCTGCAGCGTAGGGCCGGAGCGTTCCTTCCACAACCAAGTCTACATCGCGTCCAAGCAGTTCCTGCAAGTCCATCAGCATACCGCCATGGGTGAACAACGTGAAAGGCTTTCCGGAATAATCTGGCACAAAGAGAATATCCACATCGCTTCTCGGTGTC
>JAEEGL016166329.1_pt1 | contig 10351 bp, 6 predicted proteins | sample 9134231 | NCBI WGS metagenome assembly JAEEGL01 (sample SAMN16246548, study PRJNA631951) | gut metagenome | biome: gut microbiome; feature: rumen; material: fiber-attached | host: Bos | place: Iran: Karaj | collected 2018-10
CCCAGATTTCTTCTTCCGAATAAAACCTGGCGGTGATCAGCACGTCTTTTTGAGGCATTATGAAAGAATACCCATGGTAATCGCTGTCATCATGCGTTTTTGCAAGTTCCTGCCCATCCGCATAGACATGGATATCGGCGTCATAAAGGACTTCCGTCTTTATTTCCACCGTTTCTCCGGCGGTCGCTTCCTTTGGCGCGCTTATAAAATGGCCGGCCGCATCGCCGAGCTCATATCGGATCGCATAGCGCTCCGGTGCAGAACTTTCCTGCCCGGATGCCGTTTTCCCCGGAGATTCGGTTTTGCCTTCGTTTGCGCAGGAAGTCACCGCAAGCGCAAAAATCAAAAGCACGAGGATTGCTGCGATTCTTCTCATATTTTGCCTCCGAAAGATCAAAGATCGTGCGCCGCGGGCGCTTATAACCGCCGGCAGTCTGTTCGCAAGCGATTCGCCCGTTACAGGGTAAAGGTCACCGGATCCTCGCCGGAAATCTCGAACGGACCCGGCATGGGATCGATTTGCGGACGTTGGGTTCCGAAATAATCGCGGTCAAAGATAAATTCGCTGCCGTCCGCCGCCTCAAAGCGTTCCTCCGCGTGATAGGTTTTTCCAAGCAGGTCGCTCTTGACGATCACGGTGGAAAGACCGCGCAGAGCCTTCGGGTCGACCGTCAGCTTCACGCAGCCGCGGAGGGGATCCGTATCGAACGTGATGCCCGCTTCCGTTTTTTCGAGGGAGCCCTCGTCGATCGCGCTCGGACGCGCCGAGTTGAGATAGAGATTATTTTTGATCGTGCAGGGCAGGTGCGCCTGCATCGTTCTGCGGCTGAACGGCTGCTCCCAGAATTTATTGTCCGGTCCGGGATATTCATCGTAGGAACGCAGTCCGACCGGATAGAGCGTTGCGTTGTTCTTGGTGGGCAGGCCGTCCATTCTCGCCTGCTTGTCCGCTTCGAGCTCCTCCGGCGTGCGCTCCGGCAGCGGCAGATGCTCAAAGAAGCCCATCGGAAGGGGCTCGTCGCTCGTCATCGCGTCGCGCAGGAACACGTTCTGGATAAAGCGGTCGTCTCCGCCGATGATGTTCGTATATCCGGCTACCGCCGTTTCGTGCGGGAAATGATAGGGCGTCATGCGGCCGCGGTCGGGATTGATCACGATATGGCCGGCAAACAGATTGTGAACGAACGCGCCGCCCTGCGAAACGTTCCGGAAATTCATGGCGGAAAGGAACAGATTGTGATCAACCGTATACGGGCCGTGGCAGACCTCGACAAAGAGGTCTTCGGAACGGTTGTTGAAGCAGAGGTTATGGTGCAGATGCGTCCCCTGGGCCTGCCAGTCGAACCAGACGGCCCGGTAGCAGCTGTAGAACACGTTGTGATGGATGTTCACGTCGAGCGACGCGTGGAGCTTGATGCCCGAAACCTCGGCGCCGTGGTAGGTCATCTTGTGGTGAATATGGTGGATGCGGTTTCCGTAGATCTCGCTGAAAACCGCGCCGAGATGGCCGACGATGCCGCACTGTTCGCATTCGGAAATCTCGTTGAAGCGGACGATATGGCTGCCGATATGCTCTTTGTCCCAGTTGCTGTGGATCGCGCGGAAGATAACCTCCTGCTCCCGCTGGGTCCCGAATTTGAATTTCAGATCGGACCATTCGTTCTGGCCCGTGGAGATCTCCTTGCCGAGGCTTACGCCGCAGCAGGTCGATTCTGTGATTTTGTTGTTCTCGATGATCCAGCCCTTCGACCAATGCGGGCCGATCAAGCCTTCCTGCAGCGCGGTCGGCGGAGCCCACTGCGGAGACGCCTGCCGAAGCGTGAATCCGCGCACGGTGATATAGTTGCGCCCGGTCTCTTCCGGCCAGAAGCAAAACGGCCGTACGTTGATCTCTACGCATGCTTCGCGGGGATCGGTCCCGCCGAAATTCGCCCAGATCGTCGTATAGGTACCGTCGACTTCGCAGTACCAGGCCTTGAGCGATTCTTCCGGATACAGAGCTTCCGGCCACGGAACGGGATTTTTGACTTCCTCCAGAGAAGGACGCTCATACAGGGATTTTCCGTTCAGATAGACCTGGCCCAGATGACACACAGGCAGCTCGTTGAAGAGCCAGTCGCCGTATGCCGGGGTATCAAAGGGATTGCGGTACGTAAAGACGGTGTTGAGGACGCGGGTACGCCAGACGCCGTTTCCTTCCTGCGTCCAATCCGTTACGATTTCGGCGCCGCTGATCACGGCTTCACCGTCGCCCGCGGCTTCATAAACGATCCGGTGATCTTCGGTTCCGCCGTGAGCCGGGCTGACCCATTCGCGGTAAATACCGGCGTGAACCTTTACGGTATCGCCGGGCAGTGCGATCGAGGCGGCTTTGGAAATGGAGCGGAACGGCTTTTCCTCTGTACCGTTCCAGTTGTCGCAGCCGTTTACGGAAACGTGAAAAATCATGAATGGTCCTCCTTTTTGATCAACGTTAATTCCTGACTATCATTATAATCGACACGGGCGGTTTTGTCTATAGCGGGAGAAAAAAGACAGGATCCGGAAGTTGATTCTTGACATGCCCGAAACGAACCAATAAACTATTGTTAAGAACAGCAAAAACGGAGGGAATCTCATGTATTTCGGACACGTTGCAATGTATACCGACAATCTGAAAGCCATGACGGACTTTTACTGCGGATATTTCGGCGGAACGGTTTTCTATGACGACACCTACGGCGATCAGCACAGCGTCTATATCGCCTTCGATCAGGATTGCTACCTGGAGCTGATGGACCGCGCTTCGATCCCGCCGTCGCTCAACAAGCCCGGTGAAGAGCGCGAAGGGCTGACCCATATCGCCCTCAACGCAGAGAGCATCTCGAGGGTAAACGAGCTGACCGCACAGCTTGAAAAAGACGGCTATACCGTTATCTGGCAACCGACCGATTACGGAACCGACCGGTTCTATGAAAGCTGCGTGCTGGATCCGGACGGAAATCGGGTGGAAATCTGCGTACACGAGGACGTAATCCGCAGAGAGCGCGGACTCGCCTGACGTTTCTCCAACGCGAAAAAAGGGCGTTCTTCCAAAAGAAAGAACGCCCTTTTTTTATATTTTATTTCCGGTTTTCGGGTTCGGTCAGCGGCGGCACGGAATATTTCCGGACCCGTTCGTCCGAAATCACGCCCGCCCAGTTCATCCCGAACGCGAAATCGTATTTATGCCCCGCGCAGTCCGTGTAGCATTCCATATCCCGGGGCACGTCCTCGAGCTGCGCCTCAACGTCGTCCATATCCCGCGGCATCTGCAGCGGAAGCAGCCCGCCGGGCTCGTCCCTGCCCGCCACGATCCTCGCAAGCGCTATGGACGAAGAATCCGATCCGCCGTACAGCGTCGGGGTGCTGAAGGTCATCAGGATCGCATCGACCGCCGGTTCAAATTCATGGAAGCACAGCGCCCTGCCGGTAAAGATACACAGCACGGAGGGGACGCCCAGCTCCCGGGCTTTTCCGCCCAGCTCCAGGATCTGATCGAGCTGTGCCTCGTTGGTCGGCAGAGAGGTTTTCCCGAAGTAACTGCGGTTTTCCCGGCTTCCGTCCGGCAGGAGGTCGCCGGCCAGCGATACTTTTCTCACGTGAGGGCCGTCCGCCGTATACGGGCGGTACTGGCGTGACAGAGGCAGAAAACTGCCGTCCTGTGTTCTGGTATCCTGCGGGTACACGTTGTCCGGTTCCTTCGCAGTAATCAGGAACAGATCGCAGGTTTTCAGCACCTCGTCCGAGGGACGGATTACCTTGCTGCCTTCGATCACGTCGGTGACCACGTCGAAGTATTCTTCGCAGGTCTCAAGGCTGATCGGATATCCCGCCTTGGCTTCGAACTTTGACATGCCGTGGTGGTGGTTGAACTGCTGATAGGCCGCTTCATACAAAGCCGGAACGTAAACCTTTTTCCGTTTCGCGGCAGGCGCGATCACGCCCTTCTCGTTTTTCAGCATGACGATCGCCTTTACCTGCGCCTCAAGCGCTGCGGCGCACTTGTCCGCGCTGCCCAGATCGGCAAGGCAGGCCGCCTCGTCCAGATACGGGTTCTCAAACATACCCGTAAGGAAATATCCCAGCAGAAGGCGTCTGGCGGAAACAGCGAAGATTTTGTCCATCGCCGCTTTCCCGATCCTTTGGCAGCCGATTTCGTAAGCCTTTACCAAAACGGACGGATTCGAGCAGCCTCCCATCTGGTCGACGCCCGCCAGAATCGCGAGGAACGCGCGTTCCGCGGGATCCACGTCCAGTCGTTCGATATACGAGCCCCAGCCGCAGGAGCGTTTGCCTTCCGCTTTGCCCTCGTTGAGCACCATCCAGTCGGTGCAGACCGGGCCGGAAAAGCCGCAGTGCTGCCGCAGCAGCTGTTTGATCTTATATTCGGAAAAGCTGGAACCGACAGCCTCGCCGAGACTGCCGTCCTCGCTCCACGCGATGCTGTAGGAGCTCATCACAGCGGCGGCGGTGCCGGTTTTTCCTTCCAGCTTAAAGGCGCCGTCTGTAAAGGGAATCATCAGCGCTTCAAAATTGCCGCCGGGATACACGGCGTACTTGCCGCCCTCCAGATGGGCTTCCCGGCCGCCCTCGGATGCGCCTTCCCCGGTCCAGTGCTTGACCATGGCCGTTACGGAGTCTTTGCCCCAGCCAAGGTCGCTGCCGTCCGGGCCGTAGGTACTCTGAAGACCGTCGCAGAAGGCGCGGACCATATCCCGGCTCAGCGCGGGATCTTCGCCGAAGGTGCCGCTGGTGCGGAACCACCTCGGATCGGAGGCGATATCCACCTGAGGCGCAAGGAAGCAGGCAACGCCCAGATCCCTCAGCTCCACAGACTGGCATTTCGCGGCTTCCTTTGCGAGTTCGGGATCAAAGGTAGCCGCCAGGCTCAGATTTCCCGGCCAGTCGGAAACGCCCTGACCGTTGCGGGGATCGGAAGCGATATAGCAGGGAATGCCAAACGGCTTGGATTCGGCGTATTTCTGCATCTCGTTCGCCCACACGATCTGATCCTCGTTGTTCACAATTCCCAGACCGCAGGAATTCAGAACGCTTCGTACGTGTTCATCCAGAAATTTCTTCTGATCCGCATTGAGCTCCTTTTTTACGTTGATCTGATGGGCGCTGTAGCACATCAGACCGGCGATCTCCTCAACGGACAGCCTTTCCGCCAGATCGTCCGCCCGGACTTCGGCAGGCAGCCTCCAGTCTTCGTAGGGCAGCAGCTCCCCGGTTTTGGAGAGATCCTTAAACGCAAAGCCGTCCTTTTCAATGATGGTCACGCCGGAAGCGGGACAGTATCCCAGGGTTTTTCCGCCCTCGTTTTCCACAAGGTGAAAGCCGTAAGGCGTCGTTTTTTCTTTCCACATGGTCGTTCCTCCTGTTTTTCGTTTTTCGGGGAAGCGTATCTGCGCAAGAGATGAACGGGAAAAATCTGCTTTTGATCGGCGCTGCGGTTTGCTCAGCCGAGGTATTCGATGCTGCAGTCCGCTTTGCGGCGAAGCTTTGCGAAAAAGTCGTCCCAGACCATGAGCGCTACCTCCGGAGAGAAGGAATGCGGGTAGTTTTTGAGTCCGGAGAATTTGACGAGCGGATCCCCCTTTTCGTTCTTCGCCACGGTGATATTGTGGATTCCGCTCTCGTAGAAGGTGCGGTTCTCAAAGCTGCACCGGTTGGTTTTGCACAGGCTCTCGAAAACCTCCGCCGTGAGACCGTCCAGATACATACCCGCGCGGTCGTATTCGCCCAGAATATACCAGACGGGGCGAACGGTATCATCCGGCTCGGGAACGGCTTTGCCCTCGGCGTTGCCTTCGATTCCGCCAACCGGGTTGAAGCCCGCGAACTTCTCCGGCATCAGGCGCATCAGGCGCTGCGTCATGGCGGATCCGTTGGAATGGCCGGAAACGTAGATGCGCTCCGGATCGATCGGATAGCGTTCCTCAAGGTCCGCGAGCATCTGACGGAAGAAGCTGATTTCGTCCGGTCCCTCCGGCGCCGCTTCAATCCCGCTGTTCCAGTTCGGCGTGCGCGCGATGTTTCCGCTGAACAGACTCGCTCTGCCGCCGGGAGCGGCGTTCCTTTTCCAGGGGTACGCGGTGGGAAAAACGCAGAAGAATCCGCGCTCCTGCGCAATCATCGGCCAGCCGGAATTCTCCGCGAAAAACGGACCGGAGCAGCTGAAGCCGTGAATCGCGATGACCAGCGGATATTTTTCCTTTGCACCGCGGCGGTACGCCTCCGGTTCAAATACGTGCCAGAGGCGTACGAGCCCGTCGATTTCCTTCCGGTATTCTTTAAAGCCCAGGCTTTGAGGCGTTTGAGCGCGCCGGATATAGGCGTTCCCTTCCCCGGCCCAGCGCCGGTAGGAGGTCACGAATTTCATCATCTGCTCAATCATCCGGTCGAGCCCCAGCTCCTGCGCGATTTCCGGATCTCCCTGCCAGACTTCCGAAATGGCGGGATCGTTGAGATAGAATTCACCGGCTTTCGGCGCCTGGCGGTAGATATCGGCGAATTCGCTGCGGAGCGCCTCCTCCCCGCACGCGCACGCGCTGCGGAAATACGAGACGAGCGGATGATCCTCGCCGCCGTCGATGATAAAGCTCGGCAGCTTAATGAGACGCTTCGGGATCATCGGGTCACAGTCGGAGGGAGATTCGCCGATCCAGCGGATCAGTTCCGGGTCGATCCGGCAGTTTCCGTACGCCGCCCACGAGGCCAGAACGCTGCAGTGCGTCATCGCGAATACGGCGGCCGGATACGCGCCGTCTCCGAAGCCGAGCGCATAAACGGAAGGCGCGTTTGCGGCGAACAGCTCCATGCAGCGCATTTCCGCGAGCATCTTCGTTGCCGCGTCCAGCTCCAGGCCGGGGTTTTCCGTATCCCAGCCGTTCGGAGCTTCCAGGAAATACGCGGAGGTTTCGCACGCCTCCAGAACTTCGCGCCAGTTGTGTTCTTCAATAAACGTACGGGCTTTTTTCCCGCTTTCGATGAAAACGAGCGCCATATTGCCGGACGTCTTCATCGTAGACGGCACGTAGACCGTATACGGCCTTAAAACGCCGTTCTCATCCGTGATACTGCCGTCGAATAGGCCCGTATGAGTCGGCTTGTACGGATCCTTCGGATCAACGTCCGGTTGGAACAGATCCGGATTCGGCGCACGCATAACGGAAGCCGCGCTTCCGGGGGTTCGTCTGGTTCGGTTGAGATTCGGATCCAGCTGCGGATGCTTCAGATTTGTCATGCACAGTACCTGCCTTTCTTTCCCGGAGCGGAGCTTGCCCGCTCCCGATTCGTATGTTTCTCCGTCCCTCAAAAGGATCGGATCGGCCGTGTGATTGCGTCTTTATTTGATTATACCATGTGAAAGCGCGTTTGCACAATTGGACAGATTTCATTAAAATTTACCTCTCCTTTGTAAAACCTCACCACACGCTCAAAAAAACGCCGTTCGTGCACAGAAGCGCAACGAAAAAGCCCGTAGAGGAAAAAGAAGACAAAAAAGGATCTGCGCTGTTTTACAGCGGCAGGTCCCTGTAATTCTTCTCGGGTGCAAACCGGTCAATCTATAAAAACGCCGGCGGGAAAGGCTTCCCGCCGGCGTTTGCCCCTTAAAAGGGAGATTATTTCTTGAAACGGAACAGGTTGAAAGAGCACCTCTTGAGAACCGTCGTGATTTTCCCGTCGGCGCAGACCGCGTTCGGGGATTCCTTCGGAACAACGGCGTCCGGATTCTCATACGTATCCGCTGCGTTCGGATCGTCCGAATACAGCTCCGTATGTCCCAGGAACTGATAGCCCTTGAAGCCTTCGACGTCGAGCGTGAATTCCGCATCATCGTTCCAGTCGCGGTTGATGACGAAAACGTTCAGCTCACCGGTTTCCTTGTTGCTCGCCGCGGCAGCCTCGATGTACTTAACGCCTTTGCGGGTGTCGTACTGATGCATATCGTCGATCCAGTAGCCGGGGATTTCGTAGGTTTCGCTCTCGACTTCGGGCAGCAGCGAAACGCCCTTTGCGTAGTCGAGAATCTGCTTGTAGGGATAATACGAAACACTCTTCCAGACGTGGTCGTGATCGGAAGCGCAGAGCACACCGATACCTGCAGTCATGCAGCCGATCTTGATGCGGTCGGCGTGGCGCATGAACGTGATCATAACAGATGCGGACGCGATAGCGGACATGATCGGGGATCCGCGGTCAAACATATTTCTGTGGACCATGTTGTCGGGATCGTGTTTGACAAAATCGCCTTCCGGATGGAAGTTGATGATGTCGTAGTCGTTGATGTCGATCTGTCCGTTTTTGCCGTAGTGGATCTTGTCCGGATTACGCATGCTGGAAGCCCATTCGTCAAAGGAGAGCATCATCGTCTTGGTGGAGCGCAGCTTCGTCTTGACGAAATCGCACAGCGCGATCTCTGTACGGATATAGTCCTCAAACGTTTCGGAACCGCCGAGCCAGGCTCCGATATCGCCCATGCGCGCGGTATGATAGTGGTGCAGCGAGATGTAGTCGACCGTCTCGTAGCATTCCTGAAGGACTTCGAGATCCCACTGAGGATAGTGCGCAAGATACGGTTCGGAGGATACGCACGCGATCGTCTCAATGGATCCGTCCGTAAACTTCATGGCCTTCGAAACCTCGTGGACGCGAATGCCGTAGCCGCGCGGATCCTTCTCCCAGGAACCGAGCTGCCAGGGGCCGTCTACTTCGTTGCCGAGGTACCAGACCTTGACGCCGTAGGGTTTTTCGTGGCCGTATTCTTTCCGCAGATCGGACCAGTACGTGCCGCCTTCGTGGTTCGTGTATTCGATGATCTTCATCGCGTCGTTGATGTCGCCGGTGCCGAGGTTGATCGTATACATCGGCTCAAATCCGACTTTCTCCGCCCACTGGAGGTATTCGTCGTGACCGACGTCGTTCGGATAATACTGATGCCACGCAAGATCGAGGTGTTTTTTGCGCTGCTCCTTCGGGCCGATGGAATCCTTCCAGTCCCAGCAGGAGACGAAGTTTCCGCCCGGCAGACGCACGCAGGGCAGGCCGGCCTCGTTCAGAGCCTTGATAACGTCGGTTCTGAAGCCCTGCTCATCCGCGGTGGGATGCTTCGGGTTGTACATGGTACCGTTGACCATCGTGCCGATCGGCTCCAAGAAAGCGCCGAACAGACGCGGGGAGATCTCCCCGATTTCAAACGACGGATGCAGCGTGACTTTTGCTTTCTTTGCCATAGTTGAGCTCCTTTCGCAGTTTTTAATACGATTTCAAGCCGGAATCCGTTTGCCGCCAAAGGCACCGAATGAGACTGCGGATCTGTTCACAGCCTTTTCGTTCAAGCGGATCTTTCCGGCCTTGGAACCGGGATATTCCGGGGTTTTTCTTGCAGGCAGGCTCCCGCTTTTCTTGCTGAGATCTTTTCTCTGCTCGAAGTCCATGCGGCAGCTCCCCTGCCGGCTCCGGCTAACTGTACTATATCAATCCGGAGAGGGTTTGTCAAGTTAAGGGGGCGTTAGATACGATCCTGAGGTTTTGTCTTTACAGTGAAGAATCCGAAGAAAGTCATCATCTTCTGTTTTTATCGGGAAAGGTTTTGATCGGTTGTCCGCAATTCAAAACCGAGGCACGGATTCTTCCTGATCTCATCAGATTTTTCCAGAACAAGGAACAACCGGAGATCGATCATTACTTTACCATCGGCAGCAATCCCTTGCTCAGTTTTTCATACTTTCGCAGCAGCACGATACGAATGGGCTCGAGTACCAGAAGGCCGAAGAGCAGCCCCACAGGTTCTATGTGAAGGATCACACAGAGCAGCAGTACGTAGGTCCGAAGATGGAAAGTGAGCAGATTGGTCTTGCGGATCAGCTTGCGGCTTGTCTCATAGAAAGCTTCCGAGAGATCCTCATTTTTTCCATGAATCTCGATGGCATCGAGGAGCTTCTGGGTCTCAGGCGCTCTGCGCTCCTGCGCGGCCGTATAGAGGGAGTAACAGGCAAGGCCAAAGCGTTCGATGGAGCCCTTGGGCGCCTGCCGGTGCTGAGAAAGAATATGCTTGGTCCTCGTCAGCTCGTTGCCCTTTGAATTGTCGATCATGAACATATGGAGATTCTTAAAGTAATCCGGCAGCTGATTCTGGCGGATATAAATGAGAAAGACAAGGATCATCAGCAATACCATCAGAACCGGCCAGATCCATGGGGCGGAGAAAGGGTTGAAGCGTCCGAGACGGATGATCGTAGCCGAGAAGAGGAAGAAATAAACCGTGGCGTCGCTCAGGCCGTCCAGCAAACGGCCGACTTTGCTGAAGTGCCGGGTAGTCCGG
>JAEEGL017111376.1_pt1 | contig 10351 bp, 6 predicted proteins | sample 9134231 | NCBI WGS metagenome assembly JAEEGL01 (sample SAMN16246548, study PRJNA631951) | gut metagenome | biome: gut microbiome; feature: rumen; material: fiber-attached | host: Bos | place: Iran: Karaj | collected 2018-10
CCGTGGCGTGCGGCTTGAGGATTTCACGCTTGCCAACGCGCCCGCTGGATGGGGGGTCTTCATCCACGACTGCGACGACGTGGCCGTGCGCGGCCTGAAGATCCGCTGCGACGTGCGCTACCCCAACAACGACGGCCTCCACGTGAACTGCTCACGCGACGTGGACATCTCGGACTGCGACATCGAGTGTGGCGACGACGCGCTCATCGTGCGCGCCAACAGCCGCTCCCTGCGCGAGAACAAACCCTGCGAGCGCGTCCGCGTCCGCGACTGCCGCGTCCGCGCCTGGGCCGGCGGCATCCGCGTCGGCTGGATCAACGACGGCGTCATCCGCGACTGCTCGTTCCAGAGCATCGACATGCGCGACTCCTCCTACGGCATCGAGATCTTCCTGCCGCGCCGGCCGAACAACCCGGACTTCGGGCGCGAGGCGACGCTGATCGAACGCTTGCTCTTCGAGGACATCACGATGGAGGCTGTGCGCGCCTACCCGCTGGAGGCCTTCATCGACCCCGGCGACGAGACGCGCGTCGAGGCCGTGCGCGACATCGTCTTCCGCCGCGTCACGGCGACGGCGCGCCTTCTGCCCCGCGCCTGGGGGCGCGAGGGATGTCCGCTGCGCGACTTCCTCTTCGAGGACTGCTCATTCCGGAAACTGCCCGAAGGCGAGGTCGCGGACTGGCGCCGCCACGGCACGTCCTCGCGCGTCCCCGAGTCGCACGAGACCTTCGAGCACGTCGAGGGCTTCCGCTTCGAACGGACCGTAATCGGGTGAGCGAAAATGGGAGCCACATCCATGTCCAATGCCCTCCCATGCCTCATCTATCTCAACGCCTCGCACGAGCGCGACCGGATTTTCCAGATGACGTTCGCCGGAATCCACCGCTACGCCAACGCGCGCGGATGGCGGGTGGATGCCTGCTGGGTGGAAGAGCCGTGGCGACCGTCGGTCCGCGCGATTCTCGACTCCCGCGCGCCGGTGGTCGGCTGCGTCGTCGAAAGCGGCGGCACCAATCCCGTCCCGCCGGAGGTTTTCGGCGACGTTCCGGCCGTCTGCCTCCACATGTCGTCCATCCCGGTCGGCAACCGGGTTGTCCACATCTCGACCGATAACGAGGCCGTCGCACGTGCCGCCTTCCGCGAACTTTCGGCGGGACGCCCCGCCGCGTTCGCCGTCGTCGGCAACGCCTTTGAAGTCGAGTGGTCCTCCGTGCGCGAACGGGTCTTTGCGAAACTGGCGGTCGGAACCGGGCTGCCCTGCCTGTCGTTCCCCTGGCGCGACGAATCCGACGAGATCCGTTCAAGACGTCTCGCGACATGGGTGGCGATGCTTCCGCGCCACACCGCCGTCTTCGCCGTGAACGACGTCGTCGCCACCGAGACGGTCGCCGCCGCGCGCGCGGCGGGACGCGCCATTCCGCGCGAGCTGACACTCCTCGGCGTGGACAACCGCAAGAACCTCTGCGAAACCTCGAAGCCGACGATCTCCAGCATCCAGATCGACTTCGAACGTGCCGGGTACGTCGCTGCGAGGACCATCGGGGAGATGGTCGCGGGGAAGAAAGTGACGCGTGAAAAGTCCGCCGTCATCGGCCCGCTTCTGGCCGTCCGCCGCGAGTCGACTGGTGGCTGGGGGCGGCGCGAGGCGTTTGTCCTGAAGGCTGTCGAGCGCATCCGGCGCGAGGCGTGCGGCGGGCTTTCGGCGAATGACGTCATCGTCTCCGCCCCCGTCTCGCGCAGTCTGTTCATCCTGCGCTTTCGGGAGGCGGTCGGCCACTCCGTCCTCGACGAAATCCACCATGTCCGCCTGCAGAAGGTCTGCACGCTTCTAGCCGAGACGGACACCGACATCGGCGCCATCGCCGGTCTCTGCGGTTTCCGCTCCGAACGCGCCCTGCGCAAGCTCTTCCGCCTTCGCGAGGGGATGTCGATGCAGGCGTGGCGCGCCCGCAACCGCAGGCGGTAGTTTTCCTGCCCTAAAATTTTTTGGCCAAAAGCGCCGCTCCGTTCGGTGCGGCATGCTATAATTCATTCAAATGCGCGAAACTGCGCCCCATGTCGGGGTGAGCGGATTGCGCCGAACATCCTTTTCAACACATCGGAAGAACACCATGCAAATCGTTGACAACGGGAAAGCGTGCGGATCGGCACATGGCCTGCCTCCCCTGCGCGCAGTCGCGGCCGCCGCGCTGCTGGTCACGGCCCTTCTCGCCCCCGCCCCAGCAGCGGCCGCCGCGCCGCCGACATTCGGCGCGTGCGCCCATTTCATGGGCGAGGAGCATTCCGGCCTCATGCGCTCCTTCCATGTTCTGAAGGCGGCCGGCCTGGACATGGTGCGACTTGACTTCTGGTGGGATTCTGTGGAGATGAAGGACGGAACCTGGAATTTCCGGAACACCGACGAGGTCATCGCGGCCGCGCGGGCCACGGGCATTACCATTCTGCCAATCCTCGACTACTCCCACCCCTCCCACGGGATGCCGGACAAGGATCCGGGTCCCTGGCGTGAATACGTGCGGCGCATCGCCGAACGCTACGCGGCGGACTGCCCCGTCTTCGAGGTCTGGAACGAAGAGAACGGCGGTCCGTTCGACCCCACGAACTACTTCGGCGTCCTCAAAAGCGCCTACGAGGAAATCAAGGCCGTGGCGCCGAACGCCCGCGTCGCCATCGGCGGGCTTGTGAACAACAACCCGGCCCCCTACATCGACGCGCTGTACGCCCTTGGCGGCGGACGCTACTTCGACATCATGAACCTCCACCCCTACAGCGACATGCGGAACAACCCGGAGGGGCTGCTCGACCCCGTGCTGGAGGCGCAGCGCGCGCAACTCAAGCGCCTCGGCGACGGCGACAAGCCCATCTGGATCACGGAGTTCGGATGGTCCACGGCGGAGCGGAAGCCCGGTTTCGTGCCGGGGAAGGACAACTGGCGCTTCCAGGGCGGCGCGGACGAAACGACCGCCGCCTGGTGGACGGCCCGCGCGCTCGGCATCGCCTTCGCGGAGGGCGTCGAGGCCGTCTTCCACTACGAACTGCGCTCCCTTGAGAAGGACCGCTTCGATCGCGAGTCGCACTTCGGCCTCATTCGCGACAACTTCACACCCATGCCTGCCTACCTGGCCTACGCGGCCTTCATCGCGATGCATCCCGCCGGCTCCGAACGCAAGGACCTCAAATGGCGGCGTCCCGGACGCCCCGGACAGGCCCTCTACTTCCCGCAGTGGACGCGCCCCGCCGGCGGGGACGAGCGCATCCATCCGCTTCGAGGCCGCGACGCCGGCATGGTCTGGACGACCGGCTTCGAGGGCGTCCGCCATTTGAAGTTCGGCGGAGCCGAGGTCCGCTTCTTCGACGTCTTCGGCAAGGAGCTCTACCCTCCACGCGCCGAGGACGGCGGCTACGACGTCCATGTCTCCGGAAGCCCCGTCTACTTCGTCGGCGCCACGCTCGAAGAGCCGTTCAGCGCCATCCAGTGACGCGCCCAGCCCCAGACAACACACCTCCCCACACCACACCCAAAGAAAGGCAAACTCCATGCACCTCACCGCCAAGCACATCCTTGCAGCCGCCGCGTTCTGCGCCACGCTTTCATCAGGCCTCGCCGCCAATGTCTATTTCCGAGACACGACTGGCAACCACGATCTGGCGGACCCAGACAACTGGGATTCGAGCTGGTCGTCCGGCGACACGCTCTTCGTGTCGTATTCCACGGTTTCGCTTCCGTCAACCAGCCTGCGCATTTCGCGCGACATGAATTCCTCGACGGAAATCAAAATCGACACCTATACCTCCTCTGGCGTCAGCGTCACAATCGACTGCGGGGGCCACAGTCTCAACACCGCGACGCTGACAACTCTGCGAACGAGTTCGGTGAACGCGACAGAACACCTGCTACTGACGGGCGGGTTCTCGGGCGTCGATACATTGTGGACCGACGCGCTGCGCTCCCATGTCTATTTCGCCAGCGGAATCTTCCGCGTGAAAAACATGCTTCAAATGGGAGACCGCTACGCGCGATACTACGTGCGCGACGATGCGGAATTGATCGTCGAGACAATAAACAGCGACAACCAGTCCGGTTTGGTGGGCTGGGACAAGGGGAACCGCTTGTTCTGCGTCGACGGAGGCAAGTTCGCCATCCTGGGGCATACGACCAGCAGCGGTAAATGGCGGCGTGTCCTCTTTGAGGGGTACAAAGCAGACGACGGGGGGGCGTCCGCGGTCAAGGTGATCAACGGCGGGGAATTCCGCGACGACGACACATATCCCAACATCCTCATCACGTGCGATTTGCTCGTGAAGGACGCCAGCTTCCTGCAAACCAATGCGGCGAACGTCGCGCGCAACATGCGTTTTGCGGGTACCAGGGGGACGTTCGAGATTACGAACTCGGTGTTCCGCGTGGCGCAGCTCTATTGCGGCCCCTACGTCTCATGGGACTACGGCTACAACAACGAGCTGACGGACAATCTATCAGGAAGGACCATCGATTTCTGCGACTCCGAGGAGACATTCGCCTTCAAGCCCGGCTGGGATGGCAAGACCTATTCCGGCATCTGTCTGCCGATGGCGGCCCCGAACAACACGATCCTGTTCCGAGGCGAGAGGAACCGGTTCACGTCGAACAACTTCCTCCTCGGCGGCAGCAACACCGTGGCCGTGACCGGAGGCTCCTTCGCGGTGAGCAACGCCTTTGAGTTTGGTGCCGCCCAGGCGGGAAGCGGTTCCACGCTTCTGTTCAAGGACGCCGACGTCTACCTTGGCGCCCTTCAGTGCGGCGCCTCGGCAACCAACACGCGCGTCTCCATCTCCGGCACGGCGAAGGTGAAGGGCGGCGGCACCTTCATGACGGGCGGATACGGCAGCTCCCTGCGCTCCTCCGATGAGGCCGTCGTCGATCTTGGCGAAAACAAGTTCCACCTCAAGTTCGACGGAAGCGAACTCTTCCTTGGCGGCCTCGCATCGACCGGCACCGTGTCGTTCACGGCATCGGGCTGCACCGCGACAATCGCGGGGACGAACCACCGGACGGAACTCGGCGCCTCGTCGCACGTTGCGCCGTTCTGGTTCGAGGAGGGCAAGGAGAACAACGTCCTCGTCATTTCCAACGCCACCTTTGACTGCCAAGGATGGGCCAGCAAGAGCCATGTCGCCACATCGGAAGGTCCAGAGGTGGAGCCTGTGCCGTTCACGGGCTGCCCCGGTTGCCGCATCGAGTTCCGGGGATCGACCCCGAAGCTTCTGTTCTCCTCCGCGAAAAGCCGCGTTGGCGGTTCGACGGCCTGGTATTCGGCGGCCTTCGGCGAGATGATTGACCGCACCGAGAACAAGTTCACGAGAGCCGCCTATCCGCTCACCGATCCCGTGCGCCTGCGCTTCGTTCTGCCGCCCTCGACCAACTCATACGCCGAGGCCCCGGTGCAGTCCACAAGCGGCCTGATCGCCCTCGGGGGAAACGCGGAGTTCGAGTTCGACATGTCGGAATACGACTGGCCCCACGGCAGTCAGGTGATTCCACTTGTCTGCGACCAGGGGAGGAGTTTCCGCGGCTGGGGCAACCGCCGCTACATCGACGTCGACCAGCTTAACAGGACCAACGCCGAGCGGATGCCGGTTAACAACTACGGAAACAAGGCTGGGCGTTTCAAGCTCTCCGACGACGGCAAGACGCTCTATTTCGTCGTGGTGAACACCGGGGCCACGATCTTTGTCGTCCGCTAGCTGGTAGACCGTGTTTCTGTAGCCGGGGAAAAACGGGTGGTTCCGGCATGAATGTGGAAAGCAACTTGGTGGCCGCACTCGCGGCCCTCGCCTGCGGTGTCTTGACCTGCCAAGCCGCCGTGTCCTTCCCGGATGTCTTCGGCGACCACGCCATCGTGCAGAAGGCCGCGGACACCGCGATCTGGGGCCGCGCGGAGCCGGGGGAGGCCGTCGAGGTCTCGCTCGGCGCCACCGCGGCGGCGGCAGTGGCGGGCGCGGACGGATGGTGGTTCGCGCGCCTCGACACCTCCGCCCTTGGCGACGGCCCGTTCGAACTGGAGGTGCGGGCACCCTCGGGTTCCGCCGCCTCGAGCGACATCCTCGTCGGCGAAACGTGGCTCGCCGGGGGCCAGAGCAACATGGAATTCAAGATGGACAGCTTCGGCTGCATGGCCGGATTCGACGAAGTCCGCGCCGCCTGCGCGGGCCGTCCGATCCGGATGTTCCGGCTCTCAAACGCGGGCGCGGCGGAACCCGTGCCCTGGGATGCCCGAGGCACCTGGCGCGTCGTGTCCCCGACGAACATCGGCGACATCACGGCCGTCGGCTACACCTTCATCGACGCGATTCAGCGCGCCATCGGCGGCGCGGCCGGCGTCATCGACATCTCCGTGAGCGGAACCCGCTGCTGGGCGTGGCTCCCACGCGCGACGACCGATGCCTTCCCGGAGCTGAAGGCCGAACGACTCAGTCAGGAAGCGGCCGCCGCAAACGGCGAACACGTGAGCCGTCCCGTGGAATTCTGCTGGAACAACCGGTTCTTCCCCGTCTCGAAACTGTCGTGCCGCGGCATCCTCTGGTACCAGGGCGAGGACGACTCCTACCAGCCGAATGGTCTGACACTCTACCAGAAGTGGTTTTCCCGCATGGCCGAGGATATGCGGAGCGCCTTGGGCGATCCGGATCTCCCGTTTCTCTACTGCCAGATCGCCGGATGGGGAATGCCGGCGTCCACGCCGGGCGAGAACCCCGGTCCGGCACAGTTGCGCGAGGCGCAGCGGCGCGTTCGACGGAGCATACCCCGCAGTGCCATGGCCGTCACGCTCGACCAGAGCGAACACGAAATTCACGGGCGCTTCAAGAGACCCGTTGGCGAACGTCTCGCCGCACTTGCCCTCCACTGGGTCTATGGCCGGACTGGTCTCATCTGCGAATCCCCGGACTTCCTCCGAGCCGAGTTCCGCGCCTCCGATGTGCTGCTCACCTTCGCCAACGGCGGCTCGCCGCTTGCGGCCGGCCCGATTCGCACCGAGTTCACCTGGAACGCCCAGTCCAACACCACGATCCGCCTCGAGCGCCGCTCCTCGCCGGAAAGCCGGCTGGAGGGCTTCGTCCTTCTCGGCGGCGACGGCCAATGGCGCTGGGCAGACGCCGAAATCGTCGGTCCCGACACTGTCCGCGTGTGGGCCGATGGCGCGGAAAGCCCCGCGGCCGTCCGCTACTGCTGGGGGCACCAAGGCTTCGGCAACCTCCGCAACGAGGCGGGCTTCCCCGCGTCGCCGTTCACGGCCTCGACCTCCAATCCCGGCGTTTCCGCCGACTGCGACTTCGCCAACGACTGGCGCGTCCCCACCGCCACCTCAACCCCTCGACCCCAGGAGACACCACCGTGAACAGCGCGAACATCATCGCGACATCCGTCAGCGCCACACTCGCGGCGTATGTGGCGGCCGCCGCAGAAACAGCCGCGCAGAACCTCGCCAGCCGTCCGGGGTCGCCGGAAACCGTTCGCGTCGCGGCGGCCAACTCGTCCGATGCCGACAAGGCGGCGGCGGATTTCGTATGCACCGGAACGAACGACGAGTTCGTGCTGAACAGGGCGATTGAACTTCTGACCCGTGGCGGAACGCTGAAACTCGCGGACGGGGACTACTACATCGACGCCTTCTCCTCAGAGGGAAACACGGCGATATTCTTCGGCTACAACGAGGGACGGGCGCGGGCGGTTGACGTTGTAGGCGGCACCGTGAACAAGTCCTACAACACGCGCTTCGGCGTCGGCATCCACGTGACGGCGTCGGCGATGGCGTCGGCCGTGGGCGACGGTCCCTTCCGCGTCTTTGGAGGCACGGAGAGGAAGCCCGAGGCCCCCGGCGCGTTTTTCACGTACACATTCGTCAACAACGTGACCTTTCGGGACTTCTACATCCTCCTCCACGACGCCTCCAGGCCCGTTCGCGGAATCGACGGCTCGTGCTTTGGCAACATGCGGCTTGAAATGGTCGGCGTGTTCACCGAGCGCTACTTCGAGGACCGTTTCCTGCATGAAAAGCCCGCGATGCCCGTGCGCGGATCGATCGGTGTCGTTTCATGCCGCAGCTCAAACGATGAAGCCTCGCGCGTCGGATACGACTTCGTGAACGTCGGAGGGCTTCACACGGGCTTCCTCTTTCAGGGGGTGGACCATCTCGTCTTGAACAACTGCTCCGCCGCGCGATGCTGCTACGGCTATCGCACGACGGGAAGTGCGGAAAAGACGATGACCTGGATCAACTGCTGCGACGAGGGGAACACCCATCTGCCATTCTTAGGCGGATCGGGACATCTCACGGCCCTCGACTTCAACATCGAGCGTTTCAACGCGGCCTACATCCCCGACAGCCCCGATGGCGGCGGAACGGCCGCACGCGAGGAGACGCCGGGCGCCTGGCACGGCTCCATCTCCTATACGATGCAGGGCGGGGCGTTCGGTCTGAATCGATTCTGGGATGATGGCCATGGTTTGAATTTCCGCACGGAGAATCTCGACCACTCCCGCACGGAGCGTCCCGCATACCCCGAATATCTCGAAACCTATTTCGACAAGGCAATGAACAGGACGCTCACTTGGAACGGCTCTCACTGGGTGGATGCGATGGGAAATCCTGCCGACTGATCCGGCGGGGTGGGAATCATGGACAATGCAGGGACGGGCGGACAATCCCCTGCTACGATGTCGCCAACAGCGGTCCGACCCCGCACGAAGTGTGGATGGAGGCAACCCGCTGACCGCGATCGGACACTGGAAACGGACAACTTTACAATAATCGAGGCAAGAGGGCCGCGCCGTCGCACCGCTGGACTATGCGCTCGTGGCCGCGTCTGGCCGGCACGTCCTCGCGTGTTCCCGAGCCGCACGAAACTTTCGAGCACACCGAGGGCTTCCGCTTCACGCGGTCCATCTTCCGCAATGTCGAACTGCCTGACTGAATCAATCCGCAGGCCACCTCCGAGTCAGGCATTAGGCCCGAACTTTTGTCTGGCACCAGCTAAAAACTCTTGACAGATTGCCCTATTTGCCCTAAACTGGAAAGCAAATGGAAAGAAAATCTTTCAAGAAGCCGCCGTTCACGCTCGACCGCTCGCGCTACGGGGATCTGCCTGCGCAGATTGCATCTGGTCTGCGCATGGCCATTGGAACGGGCTACTACCGGGCCGGAGACATCCTGCCTCCCGGACGCGACCTCGCCGTGCTTCTCGGCGTGAGCAAGGGCATAGCCGAGCAGGCGCTCGCGCTCGTCCGCGACGAGGGTCTCATCAGTCCGCGTCCACGCATCGGCAGCGTCGTCTGCCCCAAGGACAGGCCGCTTTGGAAGGGGACAATCGTGATTGTCGTGCCGCCGGGGCGCGGCAATCCGCTCGACAACATGATCCATGTCGCCGTCCGTGACAGCCTAATTGCCGCCGGACACCTCACCACGTCGGTTTCCGTAGGCGAGACGGTGCCGGGACATTTCAATGACTTCTCATTGCTCGACACCGTCATGAGACAGCAAACGGACTTGGTTGTGCAGATTCAGGGGCAGGACTCCGTCGCGCGCTGGCTTTCGAAACGGGGCGTGCCATTCGTCCGCCTCGGCCTCACCGACTTCAAACCGCCAAACTGCGTCGGGCTGGTGCGGCGGAACGACGACCTCGCCGTCGCGGACTTCGCCGCCCACTGCCGCGAGGCGGGCGTCAAAAGCGTGGCGCAGATCTCCGTGTTCAACCGCGCGAATGTCGCAGAGGCTCTCGCGGCCTACGGCATCGAGGTCAAAACCTTCCGCGTCCCCAAAACCTTGGATTACGGAACAGGCTATGAATTATCGCAGTGGGCGATGTCGCTTTTCAGGTCGCGTCTTGCGTCTGTGGGCGCGAGATGGCTTCCGGAGCTGATCTTCTCCAGCGACGACCATCTTACCACCGGGATGTTCGCGGCCTTCTACGAGGCGGGCATCCGGATTCCTGATGATGTCAAGCTCGTCACGCTCGCCAACCTCGACTACGGCCCTGTTTTCCCGCGCCCGCTGACCCGCATGGAGTACGACACCTCCACAATCGGCAAGACGCTGACAGAGTGCGTCCTGTCGTATCTGCGCACTGGCGACTTCCCGAAGGAAGTCGTCGTCGGACCAAGGTATGTGCGCGGCGAGACCTTTTGATTTCCACTAACACCTAAACTCAAGGAGACACACCATGGAGAACAAGACTAAGCAGGCAACATTGGACATTGTGCATCATGCATTGTGCATTGCCGTCGCGGCGTTTGCCGCGCAAGCGGCAAACGCCGCGACGGCCTATCTGACCGTCGGCGACACGCATGAGAACTCGTCGTTCACCAACCCGGCCC
>JAEEGL010310480.1_pt1 | contig 10350 bp, 7 predicted proteins | sample 9134231 | NCBI WGS metagenome assembly JAEEGL01 (sample SAMN16246548, study PRJNA631951) | gut metagenome | biome: gut microbiome; feature: rumen; material: fiber-attached | host: Bos | place: Iran: Karaj | collected 2018-10
AGTTAGCAGAGGTATGCTGCCGTTACAATAAGGGCAGACCTTACCTTTTTGCTTACGTACTGCAGCATCTGTAACTTGATCTATCTTCTGTACCTCTGCATCAAGATAGAGGTCAATCTCGTCACGGTCGAGACCTAAACTTTCTGCTTTTCGAAGAATCACTGCGCGTTCTTTGTCTGTCAGAACACCATCGGTTAAATATTGTTGAATGAGGGCATTAAGCTCCTCTGGAATTAAATTGTTTGCCATAATTGTTTTTTTTTATCTATTTACTGTTCTTATTTAATTATCTGTTTACATCAATTTGTAGTTGTACCGTTGTTGGGAACAAAATGTTTGTAAACAGTTGTAATATCTGGAACCATCCTGTCAAGAAGTTGCTCTACAGTTTCATCCTTAATAACATCATAACGGTAGATGTAATCCGGACCATATCCGTTGAATGGATTGGTTCTGGACTTAGTTGGTTTCTGGGGCATAGTCGGCGAATTAAGAAAGTTTGCATCAAAAGCATCCTTATTCAATTCGTTCCAGATGTTCTGCTGACTGAGTATCTTGTCATCTCCATTCAGTTTGTGTTTCCATGAATTGATGCCATGTCGGTATTGGTTTCCCTGTATGACGATTTCATGTATGTCACCATTTGTTGCATTATTGGTGTTTGTATATAGCCATGCGGCAGCTTGGCCTACACCACGGAAGATATTGTAATTAAGATATACCTGCGGAATATGATTCTTCCTTATGTTGGCATGCTCTTTTATGAATGATACGGGTAGCCCCTTCTGCACCAATCGGTCTTTCAGTAGCATCAGGAATTCACAACAACGTAGCTTAATGTAGAGGTCATGCAGACGGCATGCCCTGAATTCCTCAACATCCTTAAACAGCTTTGTATGTTCAAAATTATCAAGAATCTTGCTTTGCAATTGATGCATGAGACCTATGAACTTGCAATAGTCACTCACATAGCTTGCTCCCACAGCAGAATTCCAGCATTTCTGTTCACGCTCAATTGCTGTTTTTAGTTGAGAGTAATTGGCAATTGACCATATACCCTTCTTGCCTATTTCATTCTTGTCAGCAAACTTATCCACAAGTGAAAGTAAGAGGTAGCGTGGAGGACACGGGTTGTTCCATTTATTTTTCTGTATCTTTGCTTCATACTCATTCAATTGCAGAATGGATGGGATGCTTTTTACCTTGTTTTCTATAATAAGGTCATAAATAAGATGCTTTTTTTCTTTATGATAAACACAAATATCGAAGTTCTCTTTCTCACGACTAAGTTCATACTCTGAATAGTCCTTGCCGGTTGTCGGAAGTTGCTGTCCCGCAGGCAACAGACAATTGATGATTCTGAAGAACATCATCCTTGTTTCGTCCATATCCCATAGGAACTCCAGGAAATTGCTATGAAACAACTCCTTAGAACCCAAGGATAACCTATATATTGGCATGGACTGCAGCTGGTTCAATATGCTAATCATAGTTGAATGTTCGTTATGAAGTAATCTATATTTCTTTCGTAATAAAAATAGCGACCCAAGACCGTTATACTACAGAATGAGAAAGCCACCGACCAGCCTCCAACTTTACTGGAGGCTGGCTGGTTCTGTAATCCATTTATTTTTTGTTTAACAGATTTTCGTAGTAATCTAACATGTTTGTATATTCTGTATCTCCTCGCAGGCTTCGTCCTTTCATCAAGACCTGATCGAATTTTGCTCGCCAAACAGCTGCTCTATTATTCCATTTTAGTGTATCTGTATCAATTGTAAACGATCCGATTATTGCAAGAACAACCACCACGAGACCACCTACAAGGGGTAGCGCACCACTATCACTGCCAGAACTGTAGCGGTGTCCTGGAGGATCTAAAAGATAGAATATAAAAATAATTATCACTGCAAGTATTCCCATAATTATTAATCTTTTGGGAATTGTGCCAAAAATTCCCCCTTTTATTTTTGAATTTGGAGCCGCTAACGCCAAAAAATCCATTATATCTTCTTTGGTATTAGGCACAGGAAACATTGTTATTGCATCTAAAATTTCTTGTTCACGTAATGCCTGGTCTTCCTTCCTTTCTAAACTATTAGGCTCTCCCTTCAATTGGCGGGATTGTATTTTACTTATTTTATCAGAAAGCAATTGAACAGCAGACTCATGACGTTCCTTTTTAAACTCGTATCCACACTCACAATTAAGAGCTAAAGACGGAACTTGTTTGCCACAGGCAGGACAAACTTTCCCAAAATCTTCTTTCTTCTTTTTCTCAATTGCTTCAAACTCTGCTTCTTTCTTGGCATCTAATTCTCTTTTCCTTTTTTGCAAAATAGAATTGATATAGATTTCCAATTCGGTAAGGTCAACACCTTCGGCTTGGGCTCTTTTCACGAGTGCCGCTTTCTCGTTGTCTTCAAGCTTGCCATCTTCAAGAGTAGCTTGGATAAGATTCTCTAATTCTTTTGAAAACATAATAACAAATAGTAAAGTTTGTAATAATTATTTTTGTTTTATTTCACATTCCTGGCATCGGCGGCATTCCCGGCATTTGAGGGGCAGCATTCATGAAGAGCGGTTGCAACTCTTGCACCTGTCCGGCAAACGCCCAGTTGGCCATACCCTGCTTCCAGACGTAGGTCTGCTGCGTGAGCTGGCCCTGCTGAACAAGCTGCTGCAACTGGTTCCAGTCAAAAGGTCCAGCCTGCTGACCGTTTACACCTACCATATAGCTTACCTGTGGCGTAGCCTGTTTCATCTGCATACCCGGCATCTGCGGAGCGCCGCCCATTCCTGGCATCTGCGGGGCAGCACCCATACCCATTGTTGCACCCATCTGGGGCTGTTGCTGCGGGCGGAAGGCATTAATTCCATTCTCAGTTGCATTGTTCAGCACCCCTGCATTCAGGTTGGCCTGATGAGCACCTAGGAAGGTCTGTTCCGTCTGTAGGCGACTGGCACGCTGCATTTCCTCGCGCTGAATACGCATAGTCTCTCGCTGGTTCTCCAGGTTCATGTCCTGAAGCTGTTCCTGCCCGCCGAGATTCAGTTCCTGCTGACGCTTCATAGCATCGAGGTTAAGCGATGACTGCATCTTCAACTGGTCCTGATTGAGTGAGTTCTGAAGGTTGAAGTTTGATATCTGCGCATTGTGCTGTGCCATCATGCGCTCCTTTTCTAAATCGGCCGTCAGAGCCTTCAGCTCACGATAGCCACGACTGTCCTTGTCGACATTAAGGCGAGTGATGTCCAGCTGGCGTACATTAATTCCAAAAAGCTGCTCTACTTGTGGTTTTACATACTGATGAATAAGATTGCTTATTTCCAAAATTTTGCGTTCCAGTTGGACAACAGGAATCTGAGCGTCGGTTGGTGCATTGGTCACTACACCTTTCACAAACTTCGTCACAGTCCCACGCAGTTTCTGTTGGAAGGTCTCATCGCTGTATGCCTCATTCTTGTTCACACTGTGGAAAAGCTCCATATCCTCGATAGAATAGACGATGGTTCCATGAACAGAAACGGGCACGCCATAGTCCTGCAAACGCGGGTCAAATACATCGAAGAAAGGAATAGCGAAATTCACCTGACTTCCCTTTGAGAGGTTGCTCAGATTGGTGTAATTCTGCTGAATTACTTCACGTTTAGCCTGTTCGGCAGCTCTCTTTTTTTCTTCTTCCACTTCTTTGGAAGACTTAAATCCCAATAATCCCATAATTACTTTTTATTTATAGTTATAAAATTATTTTTTTTATTATGTTTCATACGGTTTAACAATTATTTTTGATAGGTTTGTTTCTGCTCCTGACTCCCTGTATTTGCAGGTGATACATTTACGGGTGGCGGGGAAGAAACCTTGTTGGATGGAAATGGCGGGGGCGCCATTCCGTCTGGCTTTGTCTGAAAGCCAGTGCCAATATTATCTATTCCTCCAGCCATGCCAAGTCCCATCTTTTGTGCAGCTTGTAAAGGATTGAATCCCTGCATCTGTGCCAGATTCACATTTTGTGCATTGAACTTAGGCACAGGAGGTACATCCATCTTAGGCATTTGCGGTGGATCCTTAGGCATAGCAGGAGCCTTCTTGGGACATAGTTCCTTGACCGTTTGTTCGACATAGAATCGGAACCACTCTTCCGGAGTCTGTTCCTCCATCATCGCCTCTTTCACTGCATACCACAAGGGCGATAGGGGATCGCTCAGCCCTAACTGTTGTGCCTGCATCAGCTTATCCTGTGCCTGAACGATATAATAGTCTTGCTGTGGACTTTTGCGATATTCGGCCAAGTTGTCGATAGCCATCAGTAAGACGATATCTCCCTGAGGGGCGCCAAAACCACCCATACGGGGCAAAAGAACGGTAGCATTGTCCATTTGTCCTAATTTCACGTAAGCTACATGAACCCAAAATAACTGCCAGTAGTTGTCGGTTCGGGCATTCAGAAAACTGATGGCACAGGTTTCGGGTGTGAGCGAGGCCAAAAGCAGGTGATAATAGAACTGCACATCGCCATCAAGTGTTGACTGTGCTAACTGCTCCAGTGCTGATAAGCGACGTTTCAAAACGCCCACGTGATTATTATTGATTGCATTATAAACCTCATCAAGTGTTTGTTGTGCGAGGAAATCAACACCTGTGTTCGCTTGCAATATTCGGGCGTTGCTACGAACCTGCTCGATAATATGGTTGGCACGTTCTGTCGGAATCTGCCACTTCAAACAGAGCTGGTTCAGTTCTGCCAACTCCCGTTGATCAAGCAAACCGTCAGAGAAGCGTTCTTGAACAGCCTGCAGGAAGAGATTCTCGTTTTTCTGCTGTATTTCCGCCTTCGTCTTCTGGGCTTCATAGACAGTGCTATTGTTGACCGTTTGGCTGTTATCAATAGTGGTATTGCTAGTGTTCTGAATGTTATGCACGTCATGCGAGTCACTCACATGAAGCCCACCGCTGATGGCATTGGCATCACCGAGGTTGAGGCTTACACCACTCGTAGCAGGCTTCTCAATCAGCTTCGTTCCGCACTCTGGGCAGAACTTGCCATCGTATTCTTGTTTACAGTTTGGGCAATACTTCATCATCGGACTTCATAAATACAAAAAAACTACTTTTCTTTAGAAAGTCTTATACTTCCTCTTACATCTGCAAAGGTCCAGCTGCCGTGTTCCATCTTTAGACAAACAGCATCGCGCCCATTCCTGAATCCGGAATCTTTCCAGGCAACATTGTCAACGCCATCAATAAACTCGAGAGCGTCCGGCACTTCACATCCATAAGGTTCTGCTGCCTTGCATAACTCCAAATCTTTCTCCTGAATGTTATACCAATTATACTTATCCAAGAGCGAATTGCAATCGTGGACGAAATGTCTGGGAGCAGATGTGGTTTCAAGTATACATTGGATACGACAGAACAAACCAGAATAATAGGCATAAAACAACTTCTTTCCAGCATCTTCTCTGTCTTTCCAATTCACATACAAACTTAAGTCACCTTTATTTGCCTGGCAATATAGCATGATAGGCATAATGCGCAGTCGGAGTTCATCAGTTGTAGTCTTTTCCATAATTGTAGCGATTACTTATACGTTGTAGATTTCCAAAAATCAATTAATTGTTATAAGCCATATACACGATCATGTTCTAACCATATATCAATAAGAGTTTCATTATCATCAAAAAAATCTTCGTCACGAATAATATGCCCATAATGATTTGTTAATTTCTTTTCAACAGCTTTACCCCACCATCTCATGGCTTCATTTTTGTCTTGTTTCACACCGTAGCCTTTGTTATATAGATTTGCAATATCAAACATAGCTTTAGGATTTCCTTGGTCGGCAGCTTTACGCCACCACCTCATTGCCTCATTGTAGTCCTTGACAGTACCTTGCCCCTCATAATAGCATAGCCCTAAAACGAGTTGTGCAGAAGCATCTCCTTGTTCTCCCGCTTTGAGAAACCATTTAATTGCCTCATTATAATCTTTGGTGGTGTATTTGTAAATGTTCAACCCAATAAGGAATTGTGCATATGCATTTCCTTGCTCGGCAGTTTTAAGAATCTGAGGTAGCCACTTTGTCTGTTCATAGTCATTACTGCCTATGATGTCTCTGAAGTACCATCTTGGAATAATTTTTAAAGAATCACACCCATAAAACATAAGACGCTTATCATATTTTGATTGGCCAACTTCCCAATTTTCCAATCCCCTTCCTTCGAATTGTTTACAACCATAGAACATTTCGCCCATGGATTTAACCTTAGATACATCCCAATTACTTAAATCGCAATCAAAATTCTCACATTTATAAAACATCTGATACATCATTTCAACTTTACTTACGTCCCATTGTGATATATCAATTTTACCAATCTTTAGACCTTTAAAAAGGCCACACATATCTTTTACCTTGCTAATATCTATATCATTCAAGTCTGCATTTCTGTCTTTTCTCAGTCGGCTTGTTATTATGGAGCGTAATTCTTTATTTGTCTGTGGTTGAACACTATACTGTCCTACAGATTTAGCAACAGCTTCAGCCTTGCGCTTCTTTTCCTCAGCCTCTTTCTTCTTACGCCTGGCATCGGCCTTTGCTTTTGCTTCAGCCTCTTTCCTCAATCGCTCTTCTTCTGCCTTCTTGCGAGCTGCCTCTTCAGCCTTGCGCTTCTTTTCCTCTTCCTTCTTCTTGAGTTCTGCTTCAGCCTTAGCTTGAGCTTCAGCCTCTTTCCTCAATCGCTCTTCTTCTGCCTTGGCTTTAGGATCCTTTTGTCCGAAGAAGTTCACGAGATAGAAAGCACAAGTATTGCCATCGGCCCCCATCTCTTTTGCCATATCGGGGTTAAGGAGTAGATAGATACTGTCAACGAAACGCTGCAGGGCGGGAGTATATTCTCCCGTTGCGGCGTCTAGGTATTCTTTGGCTTCATCTGCATGTCCCATCATCAGCGCACCTGCGGCAGCCAGTACTGTCATGTTGTCTTCGGGATAGCTGGAGAAGTAATCCAGACTGGCAAGTGTTTCCTCGGCGTCTATCAGACGTCCAGCCTTGATGTAGGCAAGGTAGCACCAGAATGCTTCCCAGTAAGTGTCTGTTTGGGTTCGTTCTTTCTGCTCTATGCACTTCTCTGGCTTCAATGCTGATAGGACAAGATAGTATTTGCGCGACAGCTCTTCGTGGTCAAATCGCCTCACCAGTGGCTCAAGACTGTCTATCTGATCAATGAGTGCCTTGACTTCATTCTTCTGCAGATTGCTTGTAAGTATCTTCAGTTTGGTCTTGGCAATCGGATTCAGCTCTGACTTACGGGCATTGCGGTCGGACATCACCCTGACGGATTCTAAAATGGCATCTGCTGTGGATTTGTCTAATCCTAACTTGATCCTGCATTCCTCAAGGACAACAACTTCCGATTGCTCTAATACATTATCTTCATAGGCTCGCTTGCATTCAGTCAGGTACAATGCTTTCTTCTCCTGCAATAGTTCCATCTCTGTCTTTTGTGCCGACACCTGAGTGATGTTGTTGACTGTAGATGTCGTATTCGTAATGTTGTGTACACTCTTGTCTTCGTTGTGTACAGCGTGCGAATCATTCACATGAAGCCCTCCGCTAATGGCATTTGCATCACCAAGATTGAGGCTTACACCACTCGTAGCAGGCTTCTCTATCAGCTTGGTTCCGCACTCTGGGCAGAATTTGCCGTTAAATTCTTTCTTACACTCTGGACAATACATATATATTATATATAATAAGGTATAACTATTTTGTTCTGAAAACTCTAGTGACCGTTCCATTGGTTGTCACCTCCACCATGGACTTCTGGGCAAAAGGCTTGCTTCTGTCTATATAGGTATAGCAGTAGCCTTTCTGGCTGAAGCCCTTGTTGTCGGTGAGTTCGAACGAATCTACATGGTCGAGCCAGCGGGGTTCCAAGCCAAGTACATCGTAAAGATGCTGCTGCACCTGAGCATGGATAGCCGTAAGATTGGCATCAACCAGTCCACGGACTTCATCGAGCAACGACTGTCCTTTGTGGTCATCCTTGACGAGAACGCGCTGCATGCGCTTCTTCTGAAGGGGAATCCTGCGCTTGTTCTGCGGCAGAACGGGAAGGACATGACATTCTGCAGCCCTCTGCAGCACCTCCTCCTTTGGCTGCAAGCGCAGCATGGGGTTGCCATAGAGTGAGAACATCATCATGGTGGCCATGGAAAAGTCGTCGCGCTCCATGAAGCGGAAGGTGTTGAAATACTCTAACTTGGCGCGCATCATGGCTTCACCAACAGGCAAGCCACGGAACTGTTCCATGCAGTATATGGGCATCAGATGCTCAGAGCCAGAGCCCTCATGCACTTCAACTCCTTCGGGAATATCCAAGTCTGTCATCGGTACGGGAATGAGCGAACCGGAATAAAGGAGGAATCCATTATTATATAAAGCGGAAAGCATCATGGAATCATCACGCTGGAATCCATGATAGCGGGCACCATAGCAAGCTACCGTGTTGAGTACTTGTGCTTCTGTGTTCGCGAGCATCTCGGTGCTGAAAGCCTCACCACCATCGTTATAGAATCCAGACATGCCTTCGCTTCCTGCTCCATGCAGATTGAAGAGCAGCATGCCACATTCATCCAAAGTGTCAATGACGGGCTCCATGCTGTCTTCATCCTCCACACTGACGGGCGGACTGACATACATACCATCCTGTACCATATCCGGATCGTCGGCATGGGAAACAAGAGGCAAGTGCTCCGACATCGTCTTGCTGGCTGGAAGCCAGGAGGCGTTGGCCTCCATCATAACCGCCTCCACGTCGAGACCTTCGTCATAATGCTGGGAGCAACGTTCGAAATAGTCACCCAGGTCATCGGCAAGAGACGACTCCATTTCTCCGTCTTCCAATGGCAAACGCGAAACGTTGTTGCGTACATAGTCATCCGTAATGCTACGGTCACCGCCATCCCACAGGTCGCTGAAGAAGTTGCCTCCGAAGCAATAGCACATGTCGCACGGAATTCGGCCGTCATCACTGCTGCCAAAGACATCTTCCACCATAGGGATGGGGATGACATCGTCGCCACCAATGATGAATACGGGGATTCCTACCCCATGAGGAAGGTCGTATTCCTGCATGAAATCTGAAATGGCTTTATTATAATCAAGCCAGAAATGCTCATCGGTATCTTCTATATACTCAGGAGCGTCCAGAAGATACCACTCTATGCCGTATTCCCTTGACTGCTCGCGGAACGACTCGACAACAGCCACCACCTCCTCCTGTGGGCAATCGTATTTTTCGGCAAGTTTCTGCGTATCAGTAAAGATAATGCCGAATTGCTCGTCTGTATAGTTATCAGTCGAAGAAGGCTCCTCTTGGACTGCTTCCTCCTCAACGGATTCAAGCCGTGTACCACAGTTTGGACAAAACCTGGCATCAAAATCTACTTTTGTTCCACACTCAGGGCAGAACTTTACATTTTCAACGGTCTCTTCCAAGGATTGATTTGAAGGTTGAGAACTGCCTAATCCAAATTGTGCTAATTGGCTATCAAGATCGGATCTCAAACCATTAAGAATTTCATCAATATCCATGATAATTCGACTTATAATTATTTCATTTTGTTTCCGCACTCTCCGCAGAACATTTCGCCTTCGGGCACTTCGGCACCGCAGGCTGGGCAATGGCGTACTTGCGGGGCAGCGGGCTCGGCGGGAGCCTGTGGCTGCTGATATTGTTGCTGCATAGGTTGTTGGTACTGTTGCTGAACAGGCTGCTGGTATCCCTGCTGGGGTGGCATCTGCTGGAAGCCCTGAGGAGCACCGCCCATAGCCTGTGCAAAGCTCTGGGAGTCGGTCTGATGGGCACGAGTAGTATAGTTGAGCGACTGGTCGAGCGTATGATCCATACGGTCTTGCTGGCGCTGGGCATCCTGCCGGTATTCGTCGGCACGCTGTTGCTGGTCCTCAAAACGCTGCTGTTGGAAAGCCTGCTGCTGCTGGCCGATGCCAACCATACCCTGCTGCATCATCTGGGCCATCTTCAGCATCATCTCCTGGCTCTGTCCGCCTTGTTGCTGTTGCATCTGAAGCATTTGCTGATAGAGTTCCTTCTGCTCCTGCTGCTGCTTCTGTAAGAGTTCATTCTCCTTTCCGGAGCCAAGTGCCTGTGCGAAGGCCACCTGCCCCTCACCGGAGAGTTCAGCCGCACGTTTCGCCATAAGTTGCTCAGCTGTCATGTTAGCCTCCACATTGTCGCGGTTGATGGTAGCCTGGGTGTCCATGCTATGAATAGTTTCCGTCGAGCGGTTCTGTTCCTGGAGCTCGCGTAGTTCGGCATCTTTCA
>JAEEGL010352195.1_pt1 | contig 10350 bp, 3 predicted proteins | sample 9134231 | NCBI WGS metagenome assembly JAEEGL01 (sample SAMN16246548, study PRJNA631951) | gut metagenome | biome: gut microbiome; feature: rumen; material: fiber-attached | host: Bos | place: Iran: Karaj | collected 2018-10
AATTATTGTCAAGGAATGAATTATATTGTTGCTTTTTTATTAAGTATTACTGAAAATGAAGAAGATACATTTTATTTATTTTTATCTCTTTTAATAAGTACTGATTATGGAAGTTTATTTTCAGAAGATTTAGAAAAGTTAAAAAAATTTTTTTATGTTTTTGAAAGATTAATTAATATATTTTTGCCTGAATTATATTCTTATTTTTTAGATAATAATATAAATGTTTCATATTTTATTTCTCCTTGGTTTATTACTTTATTTACTAATGTGTATCCTCATAATAGTAATTTGACAGAACCTAAAATTATTTTGAGAATTTGGGATTTGTTTTTGTTTAATGGATGGAATTCTATTATTAAAATTGGGATTTCAATTATTAAACATTTTGAAGACAAATTATTAACTCTAACTTTTGAAACTCTTCTTAGATTTTTAATTAATGACATTATTAAATCTGATTTCTTTGAAAATGAAAACTTTGATACTTTAACTTATATCACTCTTAATTTTAAAATTGGTGCTGGGTTAATTACTAATCTAGAAAATGAATATGAATTAAAGAAAAAAATTCCTCCTATTGGAGAATAAAAGGTTTATTTTATTAGATATTTTTTATATTTTTAGGAAAAATTTTATTAATATTTAAAAGTTTTTTAATAAATTTAAAAAATATATATCTTTTCAATAAAAAAACTGAAGAAAATTGTAAAATAATAATAGAATAAAATATAAAAATAAAAATATAATAATAAAATATAATATAACATAATGAAATTGAAATAATTCATTATATAATATTAAAGTTAGTTATTATTTTACTAATTAAATGTCAAAAAATAATAATTAATTTTTTTAAATTAAAATTAATCATTGATTCTTTACTTTATTTCTTATTAAAATTAAATTTTAAAATGTCTTTCCAAAATCTAAGTTCAAATGAATCAACAACAACAAATAAAACTAATAAAACAATAAATAAAGAATATTTTCGTCCAAATAAAAAAAATCCTGCTTATATTTACTTAATGGAAATTCAAAGATATAAAGGAAAAAATAAAAAAAGAAATCATACTGCACGAACAAATAAAAAAAGGCTAATTTTACCCAATACAATTAATAAAAATCCTTGGAATACTCCAATAAGAAATATAATTACACTAGATAAAAAAATAAATCAATTTAATAAAAATAAAATTGATTTAATTGATAATTCAAAAAATTTACATAATTATATATGGCCAAATATAATGCCTGATACTAGGTTTAAAACAGAAATTGGTGTTAAAGGTTTTGTTAATGGTGTTCCTATAATTGAAAGTAGGAAAAAAAAAGAAAATAATGATTTTTATGAGAATAATAATAATTATAATATTATTAAAATGAATAAAAAAAGTAATATTAATTATGAAAAAGAAATAATTAAAAATGGAAAAGAATTTAAAGATAGAAATAATTCTAAAGAAAAAAATAAAAATAATAGTTTTACTAAAAAAGAACTTGGTTATAGTAAAAGTGATGAATTATTTAATACTAATCAAAAAAATTTTTATAAATTTAGAAAAGATATTATTGAACAACCTGAATATGAAGAAGATGATGGTTATGATATTATTGAAGTAGTTAATAATTTAAAAAAACAAAAAGAAGAAGAAGAAAAATTAAAAAATAAAATTGAAATTAAGGAAATTAAAAATCAAAGGAAATTAAAAGGAAAAAAGGGAAAAAATTCTATTCAATTTCCTGAAATTTATAAATATTTTCGAAAAATTGCATCTTAAAATTATTTGATTATATCATTTGAATTTTAATTAAATTTTTCTTTTCAAAATTATAAATAAACAAAATTTAAAAAATTATTAAAATAAAATTAAATAAAAAAATAAAATATAACTAATTTATATTATAACTTCTTTTAAAAAGATTTTTTATTTAAAATTCATTTTCTAACCCTTTTTTCTTATAAAAAAGAATATAAGCATTTTGGGTAACAATTTTATCAGTCTTAATTAAACTAACTTTATTATCATTAAATTCATACCATTTTCCAAAATTTTTACATTTGGCAATATAATGGCCATGAGACAATCCTCCAAAATGTTCAATAACACCATATAAATCATAAAAAGAATTTCCTTTTTCTTTTCCAATTACAGTTTTTGATAAATCTAAATTGCTAATTGGAAATTCTATAAAACACTCATTTTTTTCTGAGTATAATTTACTTGTAAAGAAACTATTTTTAATATTAAATCTTTTTAAATGTATAATTAAGTAATTTGGTGATCTATATATTAAAACTGTTTTTGAAGCAGATTTAAAACTATTACATTTATTACAAAACCATACATCATCTTTTAATCTTTCTTCTCTTTTAAGCATATCTAAACTATAATATAAATCACATTTTTCTTTTTTTTCTAAAACTATTTCATTAATATATTTACTAATTAATATATCATTATTTTTAAATGGACTTTCTTTTATAAAATGATCACTATGAATTAATAAAATTAAAGGTCTATTATCTCTTAATTTATTTTTTATCGTTAAAATTGAATTTGATTTTGAAAAATTTGATAAAATATTACAATAATTATGAGAAGAATTAAATGGTTGACTACAAAATTCACATGTTTGCTTTGTTGAAAACCAATTAAAATTGGTTTCTTTATAATTATGATAAATTAATAAATTAAATAATTTATTTTCTTTTATATTTTGAGCAAATATAAAATTCATTTCTTCTTTTATTTTATTTATTATCTCTTCTATTGTTGTTTTTTCAGTGATAGATATTCCAATTGGATAAGACATGAAATATAATTTTTGACTTGTCATAAAAAATGACTTTTCTGAAATTAATTTAACTGGATATAAATAAATGTTAAAATGCTCTATTGAATCTCTTTTATAAATACAAATTTCTCTTTTCTCTTCTAAACATTGCATAACTAATTCATTATCATCTTTAATAACTTTCCATATAATTTTTTCACTATCTAAAACAACAACTTCTAACAAATCATATTGCTTTTTTTTTTCATCATTATCATTTTTACTTTTAATAAATTCAAAGCAAATATTTTTCAATTGATAAATTTTACAATTATCCCAAACAGGAACATCTAAAATAAAACAATTTCCCATATTAAAAAATTTCAAATTAATTTTCATAGGACTAATAGGAAGTGAAAGACTTAAACACATAAAAGGATCATAAGTAATTGAAATATTATTACAATCAAAACAAACAATTTTAGACTTAAATTGTCCATAAAATAAATCAGAAATAATAGAATTTTCTCTTAATCTATGAATTTTCCACCATCTTTCTGCTGCTTCTTCATCACTTTCTCCATTTTTTCTTTCTTCTAATTCTAAATAAGGTTTATTTGTTATTCTATTTATATCTTCATGTAAATTCTCTAAAAATAATGAAATAAATTCATGTGAATCTTGTTGTTTACTTGACTTAAATTGATATAATATTATTCCAATATAATTTCTGAATTCTTTTGGATTTATTGGATCTATGTATTTTAATAAATTTAAATTGCTTTTATCTTTTATTTCAATTTCAAAATTTAATTTCCTTTCCCAAAGTGCTTTTATTAATTTTGAATAAATATTTATTAATTGTCCATTATAACCTATTTTATTAACATAATTTATATCTCTTTTAAAATAATCTTTTAAAATGTATTTTGTTAAATCTTCTGTATTTGATAAACATTGAAGTGCACTATTCATGTAACATGTATTTCCTAAGTTTAATAATCCTGATAAACCATGTATTGTATTATCTTTATCTATTATTTCACTAAGTTGTGTTTGAAAAAGTTTTTTTAAATTAAATTCTTTTATTAAATATTTACTTAATTTTAAATCTATTTCATTATGAATCTTATTCTTCTTTGCACATTTAAATGAACAATATTGATTTAAATGACATTTATTACATTTAAATTCATCTTTTTTTATTTCTTTATTACATTCAAAACATTTATCATCCTTTTCATTTAGAAAATTAATATCATCATTTTTATGAACTTCAATTAATAAAATATTTCCACTTTTTCTTAATCCATTATATGGAAATTTATCCATTGTTAAATTATCATCAATTTCTATTTTTTTAATATCATATTTTATTAATTCTATATAATTAATATAAGCTATTGAAATTTCTGCTAAAATATCTTTTTTTTCATATGGTAATATATAAAAATCAATTATATATTTATTTTCATCATTATTCAATTCTTTTATATCAATATCTGAAATTTTTTTATTTGTTTTTATTATCATTTTTTCATTCTCATCTTCATCTTCATCAATGTATCCTCTTAATTGTAATGCTTTTTTTCTTTTTGTTGGACTTGAATCACTCCTCATTAATTTTTCTATTTTTTCTCTTTCATCTTTATCAATTTCATTTAATATTCTTATAATTTTTAATTTTAAATCACTTACTTTTTCATTTTTTAATATTTGAATATATCTTCTTTTAATAAAATTAATATAATTATATTTTTTTAATCTTTTTTCTAAAAGTAAACATTTTAAAGATATAAATTTATTATTTTTTCCTTTTCTAATTAATTCGTTTGTTGACAAGAAAAAATTATTAAGATAATCCCATTTTTCTTTATTAATTAAATAATAATCTTTATTCATCTCTAAATTATCTTTAATAAAATAATTATCTTGAATATTTAATGGGTCAATCCAATTATCTTTAAATAATGTAATAGAATAATTATCAATTGGACCAGGAAATATTGGAATTGTTTTATCTTTTTCTTTAATAATTATTCCAGTTAATTCTTCTCCTAAATATTTTGAATATATATACTCACTATCTAGAGATTTATTTATAAAAAATTTTATTTTTTTTTCATTATTTTCTTTTCTTAATGTTTCATATAGATTTATAAAATTTTTTGCCCGTTCTACCCACAATTTATTTATTATATAATAATTATTATCATCACTAATAATTTCATTTTCAACTTCATCAATAATATTTCTTAATTCTAATATTTTATTCATATTAAATTTTTCAAACTTTAAGAAAGTATTTTTATATTTTAAAATATAATCATCAATTTTATTTCTTATATTATTTGTCAAATCGGATAAATTTTTCTTTGCATTTTCATGAATTTTTGATTGTTCAGAAATTTGATTTGCCAAATAATTATAATAATAAGAATAAAATAAATTATGTTTTAATAGTAAAAGAGAAGAAGATCTATATAATATTCTAATATAAATAAAAGATTCAACTCCTTTAAATTTTTTCATATAATTATAAATTTTATTATTTAAATAGAAAAGATAATTATAATCATGATTATTATGGTGTATAAAAGAAATTAAACTAAATGAATCTATTTTAAGTGCTTTATCAATTTTTGAAAAATTATTACATAAATTACAATCAAATTCTATCTCATTATAAAAATTTTTATCATCACTATGATCTCTAGCTTTTTTTATTATTTCTGAACAATTAAAACGATATTTTGGTTTTGAATTATCATTTAAATCTAAATATTCTGAATAAATTTCTTCATTGTTTTCTATTATTTCTTTATATAATTGATTTCCTAATTTTTTTCTTATTTTTTCTTCTGGAATTTCATTTTCTTTTTTTTCTTGTTTTTGTATTAAATCTTCCTCATTCTTCATTATTATTTAAAAAAAATATTTATTTTACAAATATAAATTGTTATATATTGTTAATAAATAAAAACATTAATTTATTTATAAAATTTACTTTTTAAATAATTATTCAATTAACTCCTTCATAGAATTTATTGTTAAATTTTTATCTTTATTTTCAATAAATAATTTTAAAATATTTATAAGTTTCTTATTTTTTGAATTAAATAACTGAATTAAATAATCTTTTTTAGAATGATTAAACTTTGATTTATTAATCAATTGATAGAAAATAAATTTATAATTTTCATCTAATTGACCTATAATATTTAAAGTTTCAATAAATTCTTGATGATCTTCAGTAAAAACATAAACTTCAAAAGCTGAAATTAAGCCAGTATCTTCTTCATCTATTTTCTTTTTAATTATATTATAAACTTTTTCATTAATACAATTCTCTTGATATAATAAATTAATAATTTCTTTTTGTTTAATTAAAACATTTTGTTTATTTAAATCATTTGAATTCATTAATAAATATAATTTATCTTTACTTTCCTTTACTGATAAAGGACTATTTGAAGCTTCACTTAATGATTTTGTTTTTTTATTTTTTTGTGAATCTAAAGTTTTATTTTCTTTTTTTAAGAAAATATTTATTGATTCAATAAAATCATCTAAATCTAATTCATTTAAATATACATTAAATATTGAAATTAATATTGAATTGTTTTTTGAATATTGTTCGATTAAAAATAATATTGTTTCTGATAAAAATGAAGTTTTATTTAATAATTTTTTAAAACCTTCTAAATCATATGTTATTTCATCATCATTTACTATATTTTCCTCTAATGAATTATTAATTTTATGTTTAAATTTTGGATTTGATATTGGTTCTTGTAATAATTGTTTTATTTTTTCTTCTAATAATAGAATATTTTTAGTTTTTTTATATTCTTTTATTATTAATTCTATTTCTTTATTGTTTCCTTTAATCATTTCCATTATTTTTTCTTTTTCTTCATTTAAAAATTCTAATTTTTGTAAATTTTCAATAAAATCACCAATATATGATGTAGATTCATTATCATTTTTATTATCTATTTGTTTTGTTTTTTTTATTGATATTGATAAACTTTTTTTCTTTTTAATAATTGAAATTAATTCTTTTATTAATGTTTTAAGAGATCTAGTTTTTGAAAAATCTTGAAAACTATTTAAAATTACAGTTTGATTTGTATCAATTAAATTATGTAAAACTTTAAATTTTTTTTCTGAAAAATTATAATTTTTTTTATTTAAATAATTTATTATTTCATTATCAATAAACTTCATACAATATTCATTCAATAATGTATATAATTTATTTTTTAATTTTTTATTTTCTGTATATATTTCTAATAATTTATTATATTCATTTTTATTATTTTCAAAAAAATATAGTAACAAAATTTTAAAAGGTTCATTTAAATATTTTTTAATTTTATTGAAAATCTTTTCACTTTTTTTTATTTGTTTATTATCAATATTCTCACTATCTTTATTCTTATATATTTTAAAATCAGTTAATGTTTTATTATTAGTCTTTCCATTATCAATATTTCCTTGAGGTAAACTTTTATGTCGTTTTACGTTTATATTTTTTTTATCAGATATTTTTTTTTGAAATAGATAATAATCAGTTAAAGTTAATGAACTTTCAGATTTTTTAGGTTTTATTTCTTCTTTATATTTTATTATTTCTTTTTGAAAAAAAATTATTAATTCACAAATATTTCCTTCTAATTTGTATTTTTTAATATTTAAATTTGAATTTTCACTTTTTATTATTTTTTTTAAAATCTCATAGTCTTCATTTGAAAAAAGTTCATTCATTTTTTTAAGTATTTCTTCTTTGTTATTCAAAATTTTTTTTTTCTCAATTTTATCTTTTTGAATAAAAATTTGTTTTTTTATTAAATTATCATAGAATAAATTTAATAAAATAAGGAAATTTTCATTTGTAATTTTCCCCTCTAAAAATAATTTAAATTGTCTTATTAATTCTTGATTCTGTTCATTCAACATTTTATTGAATTCAAAAAATTGATTTTCACTAATTTGTTTCTTTGATAAAAATTCCAATAAATAAGAAGAAAATTTCTGAATTTCAATCTGACTTAATTCATTCATTGAAGTTGTTCTTTTATGAAAAAGATTTGCTTTATTAAAATATTTTTCTGTATCAATTTCTTCATTTATATTTAAATGTTCATATTTCTTTTCATATAAAGAATGAATCCCTTGTCTAAAAATTAATTCAAAATATATATCTTCGTTTAATTGGAATAAATTGATATTTTTTATTAATGAAGATAATGTATAATAATTTCCTTTTGAATCTTTTAATCCTTTAATTTTTGATGATGTTACTTTTGTAATAGTTGATAATAATTCTTTAAATGTTGTTTCATTTTCTGGTATATTAATAGTGAAAAATTCATTTGTTGGAAGTCGAATTTTAATCATTCTAGGAGGATAGTTCATATTTATTAAATTTTAAATCATTTTGAATAATTATTTTTTAATAATAGTATATATGAATTAAAATTAATATAATAATAATTTAGCAAGTAAATTTATTAAATTGATATTTATAAAAAGGAATTTATTCATATTAATAAACAATAATAAAATGTATTAAAATAAAATGAAAAAAATAAAAAAAAATGAAATTATTTGACAAATACAATAATTATTTAAAAATTATGAATCTTAAATTCTGGAATATAATAAATTAAATAATAAATAATATATAATATATTAAAAATTAAAGAATTTAAAATGAAAAAAAAGCAAGCATTAATATAAAAAAACTTTTGAATTGTAAAAATAAAAATATTTAATAACTTTAAAAAATTATTAAATTTCTTTATTAAAAATTGAGTATTTAATGAATATTCCTATAAGCATTTTAAAAAATCCAAAATTCATTCCTTTAGAGACATTTAATTATCATCAATCATTGGGAAAATCTCTTAATAAAATAAATAAAAATTCAAAAAACATAACACCAATAAAAAAAAAAACAAAACACCAATATACAAAAAATGAAATAATAAAATGGTTTACTCAATTAAACATATCTCAAAAAATAAAAGTATGTTCAATTCAAAATTTTTGGCTTTCAAATATTTTATATCAAATGAAAGTTTTATACAAATATGAGCCAAATTCAGTATTTATTCCAAAAGAAAAACATGAAGAATTTATGAAAAAAGATAATAATCAAATTCAAGACCAAAAAATGAAATTAAATGATAATTCAAATGAAATTTTTATTGAGCCAAATATAGATTATAATTTTTACACTACATTTTATACTGTTATAAATCCAAACAAAGTTGATGATTATATTTGTAATAATATTACTAATATGACTGTAAGTGAAAGAATTCAAACTTGTAAAAAAGAAAATGGTTTTTTAGAGGAAATTAGATTTATTACTATTGATAAATTAAGTGATACTATTACTTTAAGTATTGATATTTTAAATAATATTCCTTCTTTAATTAATTATATGAATTTTTTTTCTAAGAATAATATTTTTTCAAGTCAAATTACTTCTGAATATGATTCTAATAGTAAAAGTTATAATTTTAGTTTACCTTTATGGATTAAAAATTTTACAAATTTTACTTTTCCTGAATTCTTAACTGCTATTTTTGAGCAAGTAATTTCTATTTATTATCAATTTTATATGAATGATAAAGAATTGCCACATTTTCATAAGGATGAAAAAATAGATGAAATATTTGATAAAACTTCTAAATTAGAAAATTTTTTAGCAGAAGAATCTAAAGGTGATAAAAATAAATTTTTTCAATCAATTAATTTTAGATATATAAAAGATGAATATTGTTATAGAAAAGAAGTAATAGAAATGTATAAAGAATTTAAAACAAAATGTGATGAAGTATATAGTCAATATTATAATAGTAAAATTTATAAAAATATTGATGATAATAATAAATTTAATCCTGTAGCTTTATATTCATGTGAAGAGTATTTAAATAAAATTTTTAATGATTCTATTCCTAAATTTGTTAATACTTTATTTTTTATTCCTATTCAAAAACTATTTGAAGAAGATAATTTTGTTTATTCAGCAGTTTTAGAACAATTAATTGAATTATATTCAAAAAAAAATATTGATGAATTACTTAATGAATTTAATAATGGAAATCCAAATTTTGAAAATAAAAAAAAAGGAAAAAAGAAACATAAAAAGAAAAAAAAAGATAGTAATATTGAAAATATAAAATTAGATGAAAATGATATATCAAATTCAAAACAAAATGAAGATAAAATATTAAAACAAGACGAAAAAATTGATTCAGACAATATAATAAATGATAAAGAGAATAAAGAAAATATTTTATTAAATAATAAAGAAAATCAAAAAGAAAATAAAACTCTTTTTTCACAAACAGAAAATGAAATAAATGAAGAAAAAAAAATTAAAATAAAAGATCAAATAGAAGATATTTTTACAACAAAAAACAAAATTGAAAAAAATAATAAAAATAATGGTAATGACCATATTAATAATAATAATAATAATAATAATAATAATAATAATAATAATAATAATAATAATAATAATAATAATAATAATAATAATAATAATAATAATAA
>JAEEGL010889142.1_pt1 | contig 10350 bp, 11 predicted proteins | sample 9134231 | NCBI WGS metagenome assembly JAEEGL01 (sample SAMN16246548, study PRJNA631951) | gut metagenome | biome: gut microbiome; feature: rumen; material: fiber-attached | host: Bos | place: Iran: Karaj | collected 2018-10
TACACATAAGAAAAAAACAATGGAATTTGTTGATACATTATATGGTATAACAATGCAAGAATCAGGTGTAAGTAAACTAGTTAGTGTTAAATTAGATAGTTAATACTATCTTTTTTAATTATACGTGTTATAATAGTCTTTAACTTCATAAGGAGAAATAGTATGAGTAATTTTGATAAAACAATTAGAATTAGCGATAATAGAGTAATTAGATATAATATTTCTGATGCTACATATACAATAAGTGAATATTTCAAAGAATAATACAAATATAACATTAAGATTTATTAATCATTTAGATAATGAATATTCTATAAATAAATTCTATATATTTATTAAAAATATAATGCCAGATGGAAGAAGTAAAATAGATTCTTTATATAAAGATACTAAAGAAAGATTATGTTTATTTTTTGAAGAAGCATATAGATTAATCGAAGAAGAATCACACCAAATAACATTTGAGGAATATCTTTTAGAAAGAGAAAATAGTTTATCAAAAAGAAAAGATATCCATAAGAGATAGGTTGTATAAACTTAATTCATATGCTATAATTATAATGTTTTAGGGGGAGTAAAATTATGAAAAGAAATAATGAAAAATATATTTTTGTTAATTCTAAGGGCATCAAAAGATGCAGTTATGAAGTTAGAAGAGAATTTGCCTGTAACGATTTTGATAATGTATATTATCATAATGGTTATGAGACAATAGATAAATTATTTGAAGAAAATAATATCCCGGAAGAATATAGAAAAATAATTTTACAAATTAACTGTAAAATAAGAAATAAAAAATTATTCAAATGCCAGGCCAAGGAATTAATTAACAGAGAAGAGTTTGAATTACAAGTTCAGAATAATGATAAAACAATGCCTTTTATAAAAGGAACCACACCTTCAATAGAAATAACAAAATGGGTAGGCTTTTCTACAAATTCTGATCTTTTTGAATATGATAAAGTGCATGAATTCTTTTTAGAGTTACTACAACTTGGATTACTTGATAATTACCTAAATACAGTGTTATCATTTTTTAGAAATGAAAAGTTTATAAAGATTAAAGGGAACACCATTATTAATAAAGAAGGAGAAAAAATATGGATGTTGTAGGAACAATGTTTTTTAAAAACGATAAATTATTAATTGATAAGCCAAGAAAAAGGCCAACATTTCAAATGATTGGTGGAAGAGTAGAAAATGATGAAACACCCTTAGAGGCTGCTATAAGAGAATGCCATGAAGAACTTGGAAATAAAGCAATATTTGATGAAAAATTATTTGAATTAGTAATGGAATTTGATGAAATAGCTACAAGTGATGGTAAAACACCAATTCATTTCTTTGTATATAAATATAATGGAATTTTAGAAGGGACACTAACAATATCAGAGGAAATAGAAGAATTTAAATGGTATGAAAGTTCTCAGGGAACAGATATATTATCAAATACATTAAAACACGAAGTTGTCCCATATTGTCTAGAGAAAAAATTAATTAGATAGGATTTTACTCTCAAAATATTATTGACACTTTGACAAACTATATAAAATATGATATTATGTATTTGCAAAGGAATATTGCATAAAATAAAAAAGAGGAACATTTGGGTAGCAAGTGAATGTCGCCTCTATAAATTGAGTATTATACTCAATTATTGGTTTGACACTCAATCAGTGCTGATTGGAGTGTCTATTCTTTTACTGCTAGCACCAGTAAGGTGGAAAGTAATAAAATAATGGCAATGAGATTTAGGACTTTTATTATAAAAGTCTTATTTTTCATTAATAACCACCTCCTTTCTCTTAAGAAGATTGGAGGACGACACTCACATCAAATGTTCCAATTATAATTATAGCAAACAAATGTCTGATAATCAATGACAAATAAATAAAACATGTTGAAAAAAGCAAAAAAATATGATATTATGTATTTGCAAGAAATATTGCATAAAATAAAAAAGGAACACTCAAATTTCGCAGGTTGGGTGAAGCCAATAAAATTGTTTTCTCCTAAACTAAGCAATTAGTTAGGTGGATTCTTTTATATTAGTACTATAAATAGTATAAATATTAAAAGGAAGATAATAGTGATTAGGGAAGATACTAAAATATCTTTCTTTTTCATTTTATCGCCTCCCTTCCTGAAGAAGTTTGGCTCCACCCAACTATTGAGTATTCCAATTGTAATTATAACAAACAAATGTCTAATAATCAATGACAAATATAAATTTTTATAAAAAATAGAGTACTATACATAATACTCTTTTTCTTTTTGTAAAGTAATAATTTAGGATAGCAAAAAAAGTCTTATTTTGTTATAATGATATAAAGGTAGGAGACCCTCATGAAGAAATTTTTATTTACAATTTTAATTTTTCTCTTATTAATAAGTAATGTTAGAGCAGAAACATATAAAACAGGATTTGTTAACTGTAATGCTACAGATAATGATCCATTATATGTAAGACCTAGTGTAGGTTCATTAGAACACATTACTCTTTTGTCATGCAATAAAGCTCTTACCATATTAGAAGAACATGCAGGGTCTACTAATAACTGTCCTAATTGGTATAAAATTAGTTATGGATTAAATAAAGAAGGATATGTATGTTCCAGTTATGTTTATACAGACTATGAAATGGATGAGGATGATTATCAGATAGAATATACTAATAAAGCATATGTTGATTGTTCTTCAGAAGATATTGTACTAAACTTAAGAAATTCTATTGATGGTACTATTATAACAGGATTATCTTGTAATACAGAAATGACTATATTAAATGATAATGCTGGTTCTAATGATATATGCTCTAAATGGTATCAAGTAAGTACTAATGGAAAAACAGGATATGTATGTTCTGATTATACATATAGGGGAACAGTAACTACTGTTAGTGATAGTGAAGTAAATAGATACCGTGAATACCTAACTAATATGGGATTTCCTAGTAGTTATATTAATTCATTAGTAGAACTTCATAAAAACCATCCTAACTGGAGATTTAGATTATTAAATACCAAGTTAGATTGGAATACAGTAATAGAAAATGAATCATATTTAGGAAGAAACTTATTATATTATACATACGGAGAAGGATATCGTTCTTTAGATCCAGTTAGCTATAACTGGGAAACAGATACCTTTAATCGCCATCCAACAGAAACAAATTGGTGGTATGCATCATCTGATGCTATTAAATATTATATGGATCCAAGAAACTTCTTAACAGAAAAGAATATCTTTATGTATGAAGTATTATCTTATCAACCAACATATCAAAATCTAACTTTAATAAGAAATATGTTAGATAAAACATTTATGCCTACCATTTATAAAAATCATTATGGTGAAGAATCTATGTATAATTATGCTAGTGACTTCATAGAAGCTGGAGATACATATGGAGTAAGTCCATCTCATTTAGCATCTAGAATTATTCAAGAAGGAAATAATGCATCAAGTGTTGAATATAATGGAAATAACTATACAGTATATAATTTCTTTAATATAAGAGCAACTGGTGCTAATCCTCAAAGAAGAGGTATGTTATGGGCAGGATCCTTAGGAGATTATGCTGGTGGAACATCTTATGGTAGAGTTTGGGATACTCCTAAAAAATCAGTTATGGGAGGAGCACAATTTTTAGCAGAAGATTATATAGCTATAGGACAAGATACATTATATTTCCAAAAGTTTGCTGTATCTGTGTCTAATGGAAGATATACTCACCAATATATGCAAAACTTAACAGCTCCATTAACCGAAGGCTCTAAAGTATATACAGCATATAATAGTGTCGGAGCATTAGATAAAGAAATAACATTTATTATACCAACATACTTGAATATGCCAGAGACTAATGTTAAAGCTCCTGATAATGGTAACCCTAACTATTATTTAAATAGTATATCAGTAAATGAAAATAAAGTAGATAATTTTAAATATGATACATTATCTTATGAAATAGAAACTAATGATAGTGAAGTAGAAATAAAAGCTACTACTATCAATTCTAAAGCTAAATATGAAGTAATAGGAGATAAAAAATTATCTACCGGTAAGAATGAATTTACTATTAAAGTAACATCAGAAAGAGGAACAAGTATTAATTATAGTCTTATAGTTAATAAATTAAATAGTGAAACAATAGTATATGAAGAAAATAATATTGAAAATATTATTATCGATAATATTGAATTAGATTTTTCTAAAGATAATCATGAATATAATAAAGAAGTAAGTAATGAAATATCTAAAATAAAATTAATCTATATATTAACTAATAACCAACAAAAAGAAGTAGAAGTTAATTTAAATAATGGATTAAATACTATTACTATAAAAGATTATGTTATTAAAATAACTAGATTAAATGTATCATTAGATTATGTTCTAAATAATATAGGAATTAAATATAATGATAAATATATTAGTGGTATTAATATTGGTACTAATGTAACTAGTTTAATTAATAATGTTACTAATATAAATAATAGTATAATAACAACTATTAAAGATAGTAAAGGTAATAAAAAATCTGGTACATTTGCTACTGGAGATACAGTTAATATAAAAAATAATAGTGAAGAAAAAGAATATCAAATACTTATCTATGGAGATATTAACGGAGATGGTAGTATTGATAAATTAGATGCCTTAGCCATATTGAGAGAATACTATAATTATGCTAATTATGAAGGAGTTTATAAAGAGGCATCAGATATTAATAGAGATGGTAAAATAGATAAATTAGATGTCTTAGCAGTACTAAGAGATTATTATGGGTATGCTAAAATTAGTCAGTAAGGAGTGAAATAATGAAAAAGAAATATTTGTTTTTGATAATATGCTTATTCTTATCTATAACTAAAGTAAATGCCTTAGGAATAGATTTAAGAAGTTCAACTTATAGTTTAACTAAAGGAAGTAGTGCTACTATATCGGTAACAGTATCTTCAAGTAATCCACTATTCTTTATTGAAGGATCATTAAGTTGCTCTGGAGCTGGAGTAAATGGCGGAATAGACTTGAAGTTTGATAATATGGATAATAATATCAAATCAAAAAGTTATAGTTATACTATCAAGCCATCATCAAGTGGAACTGTGACATGTTCGACTTCAGGAGTTAGATTAACAGATTCATCTAGTGATTCATGGCAAAATATCGGTGGTAAATCTATAACTATAAAAGTTAATGAACCACAAAAAGTAGTACCTAAAAATTATTCAAGTAATAATAATTTAACTAATTTAGAAGTAGAAGGATTTAAATTAGATACTGATTTTAAAAAAGATACTTTAGAGTATACTTTATCAGTACCAAATGATACTAAAAAAATTAAAATAAATGCTACTAAAGAAGATAATAAAGCTAGTATCTCAGGTACTGGAGAATTTGATGTTAATGAAGGTGAAAATGAATTTTCTATTAAAGTAACAGCAGAAAATGGTAATGAAAAAGTATATAAATTAAAAGTAACTGTCTTAGAGTTAGATCCAATAACAGTTACTATTGATAGCAAAGAATATTTATTAGTAAGAAAAACTGGTTTAATAGATCCACCTAGTGAAAGTTATGAAGAAACTAAAGTAACTATTTCTGATAATGAAATACCAGCATACTATAGTAAAACTACTAAATATACTTTAGTAGCCTTAAAAGATAGCGAAGGTAAGATTAATTATTATATATATGATAATGGTAAGTATACTTTATATAAAGAATATAATTTTAATAATACTTATCTATATCCATTAGATAAAAGTATTAACGGAGACTATAAAAAAGTGACATTTACGTATCACGAAGATAAAATAAATGCTTATAAATTAAATCCTAAAGAAGGAATATTATTTAAAAATACTTATGCATATAATGGAAAAAGTAATTATTATTTATTCTATGCTATAAATACAATAACTGGTGAAGAAAACCTATATCAATATGATAAAGATGAAAATACTATTCAAAAATATAATGAAGAAGAAATAAATTATTACAAAAACATAGCTAATAATTATAAGTTATATTTATATATTGTATCAGGAATATTAGCCATAACATTAATTACTTTTATCATAGTATTAGCTAAAAAAATAAACACTAAAAATAAAAAGAAGATTACTCCTGAAATGGAATAATCTTCTTTTCATTTAATTAGGAGGTAAAAATGGTTATTAGAAATTATGATATTTATAATCCAAAAGTAGAATCAACAAATATGGTATTTTTAAGTGATGTTCATGGTGATAATACTAAATTAGAATTAATTAAAGATATATTAAAAAAAATAAGAGTAAGTACTATATTAATTGGAGGAGACTTAATTGATAGTAGTGATGATGAAAGGAATGACCATCTAATTGAGTTAATTAAAGAATTATCTTATATATCAGATATAATTATATCTTTAGGCAATCATGATATACCATATGATGAATATAAAGAAGTAGACGAAGTACCAGAAAAAGATTTAAGTTTTTTAAAAGAAATAAGTACTATTAAAAATGTTTATATTCCAGATATTCCTATTCAAAACCCAACATTTTCTACTTATTCACTTGATAATAATATTGATATAAGTACCATTAATTTTCCCATTACATATTATCGTGAAGGTGAAAAAAAGGAATATTTCCTAAAAATGATAGATATCTTAAAAGACCTTAGTAATGATATAAGTAGATATAATATATTACTATGTCATAGCCCTAATAATTTTTTGAATATAAAAGAATACTGCGAATATATAAAAAGATATAATTTAATATTATCAGGACATATTCATGGAGGAATGGTTCCACAGTTTTTAAGAAAAATATTTAATGATCATGGATTAGCAGGACCATATGCTACATATTTTCCTAAATATGCTTATGGACTAAAAAAATTAGGGGATAATACCACGATATTAACAACTGGAGGTGTAACAAAGATATCATCAACATCAAAATTAAGTATCTTATCTGGTAAGTTATATACTCCAGAAATAGAAATTCTTCATTTTAACTCTGGATCTGAAAAAATTAAAGTATATAAACAAAAAAGGTAATAAATATTACCTTTTTAATTTATCAAATTACCCAAAATACCATAAGATATTATACTCATAATAACACTAGCCATTAATATACCAAGAATAATATAAGGAATAGCTTTTTTTCTGTTCATACCAAGTAGAACTACTAGCATAGAACCAGTCCACATACCAGTACCAGGAAGAGGTATACCTACAAAAAGTAATATACCAAGGTAACCATACTTATCTAAAACATCTCTTTTCTTTAAAGTTTTCTTTTTAAGCCAATCAACTAATTTTTTAGTAACTTTCCATTTACTAAGCAAATCAAATATATAATTTAAAAATAATAAAATAAATGGAGTAGGAAGTATATTACCAATTAAACATATAATTAGTGCTTTAACAAAGGGAATTTTTAATATACTAGCAGCAATTAATCCTCCTCTTAATTCTAATATAGGCATCATCGATATAATAAATACAAGTATATCTTTATTAACAAAAGAAAATATTTTAATAAAAAAATTAACTAAACTCTCTGCCATCATTTCACATCCTACTAATAATTATAAATTACTCTTAATTATTAGTCAAATATTTCTTTTTGTTAAAAAAGATGTTATAATTAATATAATTATGTAGGAGGAATTATGATTAGAAATATTATATTAGGAATAGTACAAGGAATAGGAGAATTTTTACCAATATCATCATCTGCTCATTTAATATTAGTTCCATACTTGTTTGGCTGGAAAGAGTCATCTATGGCTTTTGATATAGCTCTTCATTTTGGAACACTTTTAGCAGTATTAGTAATATTCTTTAAAGAATGGTGGATATTATTTGTAGGAATGGTAAAAAGTTTATTCAAAAAGGCCAATATTAAAGAAAGAAAAAATGGTAAAATGTTTTGGTATTTAGTAGTAGCTACCATACCAGGAGCAGTCTTAGGATTTTTACTAGATGATATGGTAGAAAATGTTTTTAGAAAAAAAATATGGTTAATAGCAGGAGCATTAGCTATTATGGGAATACTTATTTTTCTAGGAGATAAATGGGCAAGCAAGCATTATAAGAAAGAAACAGAATTTGAAAGAATTACTCTAAAACAAGCTTTCTTAGTAGGACTATCTCAAGCATTAGCTATAATTCCAGGATTTTCAAGAAGTGGAACAACAATATTAACAGGAAGACTATTAGGAATATCTAAAGAGGCTATAACTAAATTTACATTTTTATTATCAGTTCCTATTATTGCCGGAGCTGCCGTACTTAAAATAACTGATTTAGAAATAACTAAAGAAGTAATCGTCGGAGTAGTAACATCTTTTGTCGTAGGAGTCCTAACTATTAAATTCTTACTTGCTTACATTAAAAAACATGACTTTAGTATCTTTGCTATCTATAGAGTAGTATTTGCTATAGTCATATTAGTTAAATATTTTCTATTTTAAAGACTTTTAGTCTTTTTTTCTTGTATTTTTTATGCTATAATTCTTTATGTCAATGCCCCATGGCCAAGCGGTAAGGCAATGGACTCTGACTCCATGATCGCTAGTTCGAATCTAGCTGGGGCAACCAATTTAATGAAAGGAAGTGCATTATGACTACTAAAGACTTAGCTAATAAAATATTTCCTAATATAACAAAAACAATTGAAGACTATGAAAAAATGTATCCAGAAAGAAATTTACCAGAAGGAGCTATTGTTACTAGATATGCACCAAGTCCAACAGGATTTATTCATATCGGAGCCTTACTAGCATGCTTTACAGAAGGAACATATGCTAGGCAAACAAATGGTGTATTCTATTTAAGAATTGAAGATACAGATACCGAAAGAACTGTTGATGATGGAATTAATACTATTATTAATGGCTTAGCTGAATATGGTGTAACATTTGATGAAGGAGCTATTAGTGAAACAAAATCAGATGGTAATTATGGACCATATATTCAGAGCCAAAGAAAAGAAATATATCAAGCATTTGCTAAACATCTAATTGAAATAGGTTATGCTTATCCATGCTTTTGTACGGAAGAAGAGATAAATGATTTAAGAGAAATGCAAATGGCTACCAAGTCAAGAATAGGATATTATGGTAGATATGCTAAATGTCGTAATTATTCAGTAGATGAAGCCATTGAAAAGATTAAAAATGGTGAACCTTATGTCTTAAGATTAAAGTCACCAGGAGACCCTGATAAGACTATCGTATGTCACGATGAAATAAAAGGAGATGTAATATTCCCAGAATATGACCTAGATATTCCTATCATCAAAAAAGATGGACTTCCAACATATCATTTTGCTCATTTAGTAGATGATCACTTAATGAGAACAACTCATGTCATAAGAGGAGACGAATGGTTATCATCAATGCCATTACATTTACAACTATTTGATATATTTGGTTTCAAAAGACCAAAATATGCTCATATAGCTCCATTAAATAAAAAAGAAGGAGATACCATTCGTAAAATATCAAAAAGAAAAGATCCAGAATTTGCTATGAGTTATTATTATGAAGAAGGAATTCCTTTAGAAGCTGTAAGAGAATATTTAGCAGTTATCACAAATAGTAACTATGAAGAATGGCATATAGCTAATCCAGATAAGAAAATCGAAGACTTTCATTTTGAATTTGCTAATATGAGTAAAACAGGTGGTTTATATGATATGGAAAAATTATATAACATATCAAGAAATTATTTAAGTACATTAACTGCAGAAGAATTATATGAAAGAGCATTAAATCATACTAAAGTATTTGATAAAGAATTATATGAATTATTAGATAAATATAAAACTTATTCTATTAATATTTTAAATATTGAAAGAGAAGTAGAAAAACCAAGAAAAGATTATGCAAAATATAGTGATATAAGAAATGGTATTTGGTATATGTATGATGAACTATACAAGGATATTAATTATGAATGGCAAAAAATAACAGATAAAGAAGAAATAAATAATATTTTATCAACATATATTAAAGAATTCTATAATGAAGAAGATGATAAAGAAACATGGTTTAATAAAGTAAAACTATTATGTGATAAATTAGGTTATGCTTCAAATATTAAAGAATATAAGAAAAATCCAGAAGCATATAAAGGAAATGTAGCTGACGTATCAACTGTATTAAGAGTATCATTAACTTCTAAATATATGACACCAGACCTATATGAAATAATGTGTTTACTTGGTAAAGACAGAGTAATAGCAAGAATAAAGAAAGTTATTAATAACTAATTTATTCTCTTTATGGCCCGTTGGTGAAGTGGTTTAACACATAACCCTCTCAAGGTTACATACA
>JAEEGL010993445.1_pt1 | contig 10350 bp, 9 predicted proteins | sample 9134231 | NCBI WGS metagenome assembly JAEEGL01 (sample SAMN16246548, study PRJNA631951) | gut metagenome | biome: gut microbiome; feature: rumen; material: fiber-attached | host: Bos | place: Iran: Karaj | collected 2018-10
CAATGACGCCATGCTTATCCTGGGCGACCCCGATTCAGGGAAGATACCTTTCGTCAGCCAACTGCTCAATGTCATCCGCGACGAGGAGAAAGGCACCATCACCCTCAACTTCAGTGAGAACTTGATGCTTCATAAAGCCACCAAGGATACTGATGGCAACTGGGTGGTAAGCGAGACAGAGGCTCCTTCAACTGAAAAAGACGCTCAGGATGAAGGAAACATCGTGATTCATGCAGGTGTTCCTTACCTCATCCGTCCTAACTTCATATCTGGCCGCCAGTTTGACATCTATCCTGACCTTTCAGACTATCCAAGTGCAAAGCCCAGTGAGATTTCAAAGGGTCGTATCATCGCCTTACACACTGACTATCCCGGTCTGTTTGAGAAGATCAAAAATGCGGAGAACAGAGCAGGTAATTTACAGAGAAGCTTGCAGCGAGACGGCATCGTGACCGTGCCGGCACTCGTGGCAGACGGGAGTTTGGAACAAGTCAGTGGGAAGACAGTGACATATAATGGTGTCACCTACCCTGTCTCAGCTGAATGGGACTACTCCTTCGTTGGAGCTTTCTACAACAACATGATGCCCGCCAACAGCTATTACCTGGGCTACAACAACAAGCAGAAGAAAGCCATGTTCTATGTGGCTACCCAAGAGGCAGCTCCCGTCTATAATGGATTCAAGTGGATCAACAACACCGCTATCATCTGCCCCAACCTGCTCAGCAGCAGTGCATCCATCGACCGCACCTACAACCTCGGCAAAGGCTCTCATAATGGAGAAGTGACTCCAGGTTCAGGTTCAGGCCAAAATGTACGTCCTGCTCAGTGGATCATCAACAGCCTTGTACTGGATGACCTTGGCACAGCAAGTGGCTCCAACGGCTTCGGCATGGGCTTCGGCAACATGACCGTAAGCGAAGGCACAGAGGGCGTCGAGAACATGAAAGTTGTCGTAAATGCTGGTGGTAAAGTATACACCATCGACGGCAGATACGTAGGCGACTCTATCTATGGTCTCTCTAAGGGTGTTTACATCCAGAATGGTAAGAAACTGATTGTCAAATAAGAAAAGGCATATAAAAATGAAAAGAATATATCAAGCACCAAGCATTTTCATAGAGATGACCATCGAATACGAATCGGTCATTGCAGCCACTCGACTGACCGACGGAGCTCCTCATTCCGACGATATCAAAGCCTTCCCTCACACCGTGATGATGAGTATGGATGGTGATGACGGTATGGACTCAGAGCATGGACAGGGAAGCGGTGGTATCGGAAACCGTAGCAATTCTAGTTTGTGGGATGAATAACATCCTTTATATTTAATCTTTCCGACGAGGTGCACGCCTGTGACAGGTGTGCACCTTTTAATCATTTCAACACACCAAAAACTCTATGAAAAAGACCATCATAAACTTCTGCCTGCCGGCACTGCTGGCATGTCATACCACCTTGGCGGCAGGCCAAGGAGTCTTTACGCTGCCCACCACAGAGGAGCAGACCAACAACATCATCCGCATGAAAGGACAAATCAGCGACGTGCCTACCGTCTATATCTGGATGCTGGATGCGGAGACCAATGCCGAGGGCACAAAGCCCATGGAATACAAGCCCGAGGGGTCGACGGACAAAAACGATGTCTACTACAAAATCAAACTCAACGGCAGCTCCTCTTACGACACGCCCATCTCCAACAATATCATCTCCGCCACACCCTCCATCACCGACAATGCGGTGCTGAGGCCCAACTACGGGTATGAGAATCCTTATTACTACAACAACAATGTGACGAAATCGGACGAATACCGCCTGGCCCGCATTAAAGTGGTGGATGGCTACGGCAGCATCAAGACACGCGACGAACTGACCACCATCCGCGGAAGAGGCAACTCCACCTGGTGGTGCGAGAAAAAAGCATACCGCCTGAAATTCCCCAGCAAGACCAAACTGCTGGCCAACGGCGACGGCACCAACGAGTATGCCGACGCCAAGAACTGGACCCTGCTGGCCAACGCCGCCGACAAGACGATGCTGCGCAATGCGCTGACCCGGGAGGTAGGACTGCGCATCGAGGAGAAAACCGGACTGAAAGCCCTGCCCTACTATCCAGCCTATCAATTCGTCGACCTGGTCATCAACGACAGCTACCGGGGCACCTACCAAATCTCCGACCATAACCAGATACAGAAAGGACGCGTGGAGATCAACAGCGACCGGGGATGGTTTCTCGAGGCAGTCACGGGCGACAGTTTTGTAGAAGAACCCTATGTGACCATCGGTGCGGGCAACAACACCTGCGTCGTGAATGTCAAAAACCCGGAGGATGAGTTCCTGACCGATGAGGTGAAGGCCGAAATCACCGACTACCTGAGCAAGGCGTTCCTGTCGACAGTGCAATATGCTCCGGGCACCAACGACTTCTCCGAGGAGACCGGCCTGTTCAAATATGTCGACATGGAGTCGCTCGTGGCCTACACCATCGGCAATGAGATCACGGGCAACTTCGATGGACTGATCAGCAACTACGTCTACCGCGACATCAACGAGGGTGACAAACTGAAGTTTGGCCCGCTCTGGGACTTCGACCTCGCATACGGCAACTATGGCAATATGGAAAAGACCTTCGTATACCAGTCGGAGAAATACTCCAACCTGAAATACCGCGTCCAATATCTGATGGAAAACTGCCCGGCGTTCACCAACCTGCTCGCCATGCGCTGGAAACAGGTGTACGACAACGGTTCGCTCATCACTTACCTCCATGAGAAGGTGGACAAGATCGCGGCTGAGATGCAGTATTCGCGACAGCTCAACTACACGCCCAGAGCCAACGGCGGCGCCGGGTGGGAAATCAACAGTGACATGCTGGGATGGGGCGTGAAGACCTATCAGGACTACGCCTCTGCCATCAACGACGTGAAATCATTCATCAGCACCCACGTGGAGTTTCTCAACACGGAGATCCGCAAGATGCAAACCGACGTGGAGCAGGGCGACGTCAACATGGACGGCAAGGTGGATGCCAGCGACCTGGTGCGCGTGGTGAAACACATCACAAAGGAAAACACCAGCCTCAGCGAGGACCAGATCCGCCTGGCCGACATGAACAACGACTCACAAATCACCGTCACCGATGCGATGAAGATCGTGGATAAGATGGAGTGAACGAAGTCAACGCAGACGGGTGCCGTCCCACTTGAAAGTGAGCCTGCGTCCGTCGCTCTCGTTGATGAAGACCAGGTCGGCACTGTCGGCGCTGAGTTCGGCGCGCCACTCGTTGCGGTCGAGACGTGGCAAGCCCTTGCCGACCGACTTGAGATAGAGAGCTGAGCCAGGAGCCAGGTAGCGGCAACGCCCCTCTTTGTCGCAGTCGAAGAACAAGAGGCTCACCTCATCACCCTCTCCGAGGCGGTGGCGGCTCCTGGTGAGTTTACGTTCCCCCTCCCTGGAGAAATCGACATCTTCCTTTGGGGCATCTCTCAGGATTCACCTACGGGAAATCGGAGGACACCGATGTGGCCATGCGTGTCATCGCCGACCACCTGCGTGCCGTCTCGTTCAGCATCGCCGACGGACAGTTGCCTGGCAATGCCAAGGCCGGTTATGTGATCCGTCGCATCCTGCGTCGTGCCGTGCGCTACGCCTATACCTTCCTGGGGCAGAAAGAAGCCTTCATCTACCGTCTCATCCCCACCCTTGTGGTCTGGTCTGCGTGCTTGGCACCGTAGCGGAAGGCAAGCCCATGCTCAATGTCATGCTGAGCGACGACATGGTGAAAGACCATGGCCTGAACGCCGGTCAACTCGTACGCGAGGCCGCCAAACTCATCAAGGGCGGCGGTGGCGGCCAGCCCCATTTCGCCTCTGCCGGCGGCAAAGACAAGGATGGCCTTTCGGCCGCCGTCGATCAAGTGATAGCTCTGGCGACAAAATAAGACTTAAGACAACACCTATGCGAAGGCCCTGGCCAATCGGCCGGGGCCTTCGCCTGTCATCATCTCACGACCACTTTCCGGCCGTTGCGGATGTAGATGCCTCTGGTGGGGTTCCGCACCTCCTGTCCCTGAAGGTTATAGTATTTGTCGTCCTGAAGACAGGCGACCCCGATTTGATGGATGCCTGAGGGTTCCGGCACCTTTGCCAGAATCTGGTTGAGTACGATGCGCGACCGTTGCGGGAAATATTCGGACAGCAGGCGGTTGCGCTCCCGCATATAATACTTATCCACCGTATAGAGTTTTCCTGCCCCATAGGCGTATTGATGCACATCCCGGCGGTAATCCCCCCACCGGGCCGACTCATCGTAAAGAGCCATGGAGAGGGTATGGTACAGGCTGTCCCATAACTCCACGACAGACTGTTGTCCAAGAATGCCATCATCAGCGAGCACCTCTTTGGCTCTGTTGAGGTAACGGAGGGCGAAATTGTCGTTCTTCAGCAACTGATGGAAGAGTCCTGTGGGATAGCCTTTGTTGTTCGTGTCCATGACATTCTCCTTGACATTTCCGAAAATCAGTTCGGTGTCCCAGCAAAGGAAATGAAAACCGTCGCTGTCGGTGCCGTGGCGGCGGATGGCATACCAGTTGTGATGGTCCCAATCGGTATTTCCGGCATACTGGTTGATCAACATATAGTCGATAAAGCCATTGATGTCGAGCAAGGTATCGAGTTTGGAGTAACTGTCTTTGTTGGTCGCGTCCCTGACCGTATTCACCATCTCTTCCCAGGCTCCCATCGTACCCTCGGTGGCCTCCAGATGATTGCCGCCATCCTCCTCCACCTTGATGACATCGATGTCGTTTTTCGATCCTCCCAGATGGTTCTTTCCAAACCGGTCATCCACCCGTTCTGCCACGTTATAGATGCCCCAATACATACCGTTGAGGAAGAGATGCACATACAAGGCGTTGACACCCGTTTGACTCATGCGGCGCTGCATGAGCCGGGCCCACACGTCGCGGGTGTACTGAGCCGCCTGACGGTTGTTCTCCATCCAGTGCTGCCAGGCATTGCCGAAGTGGCACCGCAGCACAAGTTGGTCAAACTTGTCGGGTTCATCCTCGCCGAAGAGCGGATAGGTGAGCGATTTCGGACCATATTGCTCCTTGAAGACCAACCGGAAGGAGTGCTTGGGATTCTTCTCCGCCAAACGGCCATGACCGCCATGCAGACGGACGCCGCAATCCACCGTCAGATCATGTTGTTGCGGACCTCCAAACAGTTCCACGCTGGCTGGTCGGGTCCATCCATGTCCGGTCGGGTCACCCACGGGGGGACCTGTGAAGATATAGATGCCTCCTCTTTCCTCATCCCGCTCATGGCTGAAGAAATGGTCCTTGTCTGAAACGAGGGAGAGTACCGGGAGTTGCCAAATTCCTTCCTTGATTTTCTCACGGAGTTCGGGATCCTGTGTCATCCCCGGATCCATCTCATAGTCGGCAGGAGCGACACCCTGTATCTGGGTGAATTGTCCCCAATGGTCGGGATAGCCTTCTGGATGGTTCCCCTGACTGAGGAAAGAAGACATGAAGATATAGGTGGCTGTGGCCGCTGGAGTGCAGCCTCCCTCTCCGTCCACTTCCACGGCCCTGAGCAGCGTGGTCTCACGCAATGCCAGAGGCGAGGTATAGAGCAGACTCTGCGCTGTCGGCAGACTGCCGTCGGTCGTATACCGGATCTCATGCGCCGCATCAGATGCGGTGATGGACACCGTGATGACGGAGTCCTCATATACTCCGTGGGGCACACTGAACCTGGGTTGGGCCGTGGTGAGTACAGGCATCAGCACACCTGCCACAAACGGCAAGACTCTCCGGATCATCCCTTTTCTCAGGAATTTCATGGGGTGGAGAGGTAAACTTTCTTGCCTTTTCTGACATACAATCCCTTCACAGCCGGTTTGCCAGGCAACTTCCGTCCGTCAAGCATGTACCACTCCTCGGTGTCGGAATAGGAATCGGCGATCTGTCTGATGCCGTCAGAGGCATCGTAACGGAAAGTCTCCCCCGTCTTGCTGCCCCAGATAAACTGCTCCAGGCCAGGATAGTCGATGAAGGGGTTGCGGTTGTACTGGATACCATACACGGCATTGTTGCGGTCTATCTCCTTCTGACTGACAGGGTCCTGGGCAGCCCATTTCAACAGCATCTCCAACTGCCAGGCTGAGAGTCCGGGGTATTTATTGCCGTCGAGGGTGGGTTTGGCTTCCGCATAATTGCTGTACCAGTCGGGCAGTTTGTCCTCATAGCAGGTCACCATATAGAAATAGGTGCGGGCGAAGTCGCCTTTGTATTCATCATTGGGTTCAAACACCGTACCGTCATAGCCGGGATAGGTGCATTTGCCGAGTTTGCTGAAGTTATTCTCTGATTTGTAGGTCTCGCCATTGGTCTCACCGAAGGGATAGTGGCCGCGCTTGTTGTTCACCAGCTTGTCGGTGGGATACATGTGAAAGAGATCGGTATACATGGGCTGTACTTTTCCGCCAAACCAACTGTTGGGGAAAGAGTGCTCCCGGTTGTAGTACTGTCCTTCTTTCGTACCGCCGCTTCCGCGGTCCTGGTCCGTGACGAAGGTGAAGTTGGAGATGCCCGAATACATATCCCATACCTTTCCGTCGGGCCGGGCATCGGTCGTTTGGAAATCCGTCCACAGGTCACCGTATGACCTCTCCGTACGGTTATAGATGATTTCGCCGAGTGCGGTTTTCAGTGCCGCCCCCTGCTTGCCGTCCGCAGCCTGATAATAGGTGCCGGAGTTATTGGGGCCCTGGGCCCAGAGCGCCAGCGACAGTGCCAGCAGCCCCATCATCGTTGTCATTCTTTTCTTCATATCCGTCATGCCGTTACTTGTTTGTTCTATCCTGTTTCTGACCCTATGCCAACAGGTTCATCTCCTCTTCGCAGAGAGGAACTGCCAGCATGGTCTTTCTGATGGCAAATTTAGAAAAAAAAATGAATATATGGGTCTGGAGAGACTGAGAATTACGATTTCTTTGGAGCGAAAAGACGAAAAAAGGCAGTCGAAGGCGGCAATATGGAATAAAATGTGTATATTTGCTTTTTCAAAGACTAAAACACATCACCCACACCTGATTATCATGAGAAAAATCATTATGACCGCAGCGGCATGCCTCTTCCTCGGCATCGCGTCAGCCCAGGAGCAAACCGTCCACGGATATCCCATCAGTCCTGTTCCCTTCACACAGGTGAAAGTCACCCCAGGCACCTTCTGGGGACAACGCCTCGAAGCCAGCCGCAACGTGACGATCCCCCTCGCTTTCTCCAAATGCGAGGAGACTGGCCGTTACACCAATTTCGTGAATGCAGCCGCACACCTCAAGGATTCCTCAAAGACCTTCAAGGTGGGTGGACTGTCGTTCGATGACACCGATCCTTACAAAACCATAGAAGGGGCCAGCTATATCCTCCAGACTTACCCTGACAAGAAACTGGAGCACTACATCGACTCCGTGCTCGACATCATTGCCGCAGCCCAGGAACCCGATGGCTATCTCTACACCTCACGCACGACACAGTCGGCGTAGCGGATGGCGATGTCGAGGAATTTGCGTGACCCGGTGGCTTGATAGTGGGCTATGGCCCCTTCCACCATGTGGCCTAAGTTGTAGAGCTCATGGCTCAGGTCCTCCTCCTTGACCCATCGCTTGTCGCCCGACCATTCGTGGGGCTGGCGCGGATTCTGGGTGCGTGAGGTGGGTCCTGCCCAAGGACAGGCCCGCGTGGTGCCAGGCCACCAGATTGCGGAGATGGCTCTCGCCAAGCTCTACTTGGTGACAGGTGAACAGAAATATCTTGACGAAGCCAAGTTTTTCCTCGACCAACGGGGTAAGACCACCATCGTGCATGAGTACTCACAGGCCCACAAGCCCGTGGTGGACCAGGACGAAGCCGTGGGACATGCCGTGAGAGCAGCCTATATGTATGCCGGCATGGCCGACGTGGCCGCACTCACCGGCGACCAGGCCTACATCCAGGCCATCGACCGTATCTGGGACAATATCGTCAACAAGAAACTGTACATCACCGGCGGCATCGGCGCCACCTCCAGCGGCGAGGCTTTCGGCAAGAATTATGAGTTACCCAACATGAGCGCCTACTGCGAGACCTGCGCCGCCATCGGCAACGTGTATGTCAACTACCGCCTTTTCCTGCTCCATGGGGAGTCGAAATACTACGACGTGCTGGAGCGCACGCTCTACAACGGCCTCATCTCCGGCGTGTCGCTTGAGGGCAATGGCTTCTTCTATCCCAACCCCCTGGAGTCGATGGGCCAGCACCAGCGCCAGCCGTGGTTTGGCTGCGCCTGTTGCCCGAGCAACATCTGCCGCTTCATCCCCTCTCTTCCAGGCTATGTGTATGCCGTGAAAGACCGCAACGTCTATGTCAACCTCTTCCTCTCCAACACGAGCCAGCTCGACATCGAGGGCAAGAGTGTCACGCTGCAGCAAGACACCCAATATCCTTGGGATGGCGACATCGCCCTCACCGTGGGCCAGAACAAAGCCGGACAGTTCACCTTGAAGATCAGAATCCCAGGATGGGTGCGCGGCCAGGTGACACCAGGCGACCTCTATACGTATGCCGACAACATGCGCCTCGGCTATCGGGTGACCATCAACGGGAAAAAAGAGTCGGGCACCCTGACCAGCGACGGTTACCTGACCATCGACCGCCGTTGGAAGAAAGGCGACGTGGTGAGAATACACTTCGACATGCAGCCCCGCGTGGTGAAGGCCAACCGCAAAGTGGAGGCCGACCGGGGTATGGTGAGCATCGAGCGCGGTCCACTGGTCTATTGCGCCGAGTGGGCAGACAATGACTTCGACTTGATGAGCGGACTCATCAACCAGTCTCCTCACTTCACGCTGGGTGAGGCCACCATCGCCAACACGATGGTGAAAACGCTGATCACCTCGGCACAGACCCTGGACTTCGACCAACAGGGAAAACTGAATGTCAAAGATGTGGAACTCAAACTCATCCCCTACTATGCCTGGTGCCACCGGGGCTCAGGCAAGATGAGGGTATGGCAAGCCCAGGACCTGAGAGCCACCAGTCCGGCACAGCCCGCCACGCTGGCCTCGGAGTCGAAAATCACCTCCTCTCACAATGCCGCCTCACTCAATGCCATCAACGACCGACTGGTTCCCAAAGACGAGGACGACCGCTCCATCCCCTATTTCCACTGGTGGCCCAACAAGCAATCCACCGAATGGCTGGCATACGAGTTTCCACAGTCCTCAAAAGTGCAGAACTGCACGGTCTATTGGTTTGACGACGGTCCCTGGGGCGGATGCCGCGTACCGAAGTCATGGCGTATCCTCTACAAGAACCCTTCCGGACAATGGGAGCCTGTCACTGGAGCCGACCGTTATCCCTCGGTGAAGGGTGAGGCTTGCACGGTGAACTTCGACCCTGTGGAGACCACAGCCCTGAAGATGGAAATCACCCTGCCCGACGACAACTCCGCAGGCATCTATGAATGGGAGGTCAGATAAGGACTTCTGCGTGTCATGACGCCATGGCATATACTTCAAAAAAATCAAATAATAAGAGAATCTTTCGCCGAAAAGAAAAAATTGCACTACCTTTGCAGCTTGATGCAAACAAAAGCAAGGACATCGTAACAAAGTAGCTATATGCCAGATATCTCCATCCGCGGAATTGAAATGCCGGAGTCGCCAATCAGAAAACTGGCTCCGCTTGCCGCCGCAGCTAAAAAAAGAGGTACAAAAGTCTATCACCTCAACATCGGACAGCCTGATCTTCCCACTCCGAAGGTGGGACTTGATGCGCTCAAGAGCATCGACCGGGAAATCCTGGAATACTCCCCGTCACAGGGCTACCTGAGTTTCCGTGAGAAACTGGTGGACTACTACGCCAAATACAATATCATGGTGACGGCCGACGACATCATCGTCACGTCGGGCGGCAGTGAAGCCGTGCTTTTCGCCTTCCTCTCCTGCCTCAATCCGGGCGACGAAATCATCGTGCCTGAACCCGCCTACGCCAACTATATGGCCTTCGCCATCTCTGCAGGAGCGAAGATCAAGACCATAGCCACCACCATCGAGGAGGGCTTCTCGCTGCCCAAAGTGGAAAAATTCGAGGAACTCATCAACGAGCGCACCCGCGCCATCATGATCTGCAACCCCAACAACCCCACCGGCTATCTCTATACCCGGCGGGAGATGAACCAGATCCGCGACCAGGTGAAGAAATACGACCTGTATCTCTTCTCCGACGAGGTCTACCGTGAGTATATCTATACGGGGTCTCCCTATATCAGCGCCTGCCATCTGGAAGGTATCGAACAAAACGTG
>JAEEGL012087903.1_pt1 | contig 10350 bp, 4 predicted proteins | sample 9134231 | NCBI WGS metagenome assembly JAEEGL01 (sample SAMN16246548, study PRJNA631951) | gut metagenome | biome: gut microbiome; feature: rumen; material: fiber-attached | host: Bos | place: Iran: Karaj | collected 2018-10
GTTGGGAGATTAGTCCAGGCGTCTGATCTTACATAATATCGAGGGATGCCCGAGTGGCTAAAGGGGGCGGACTGTAAATCCGTTGGCTCAGCCTACGATGGTTCGAATCCATCTCCCTCGACCAATTAAGCGGAAGTGGCTCAGGGGTAGAGCATCGCCTTGCCAAGGCGAGGGTCGCGAGTTCGAATCTCGTCTTCCGCTCCATTTTTTAAAAAGCGTGGGCTCGTAGCTCAGCTGGATAGAGCAACGGCCTTCTAAGCCGTGTGTCTAGGGTTCGAATCCCTACGGGCTCACCAAAAATCAAAACAGCACCTTTTGGGTGCTGTTTTGATTTTTACTGAACAAATGGAAGGGATTCGAATAGTCTGGGCTATGATCACTTGCCATGATAACTGTACAAAACGCTGTTTTTCATTCTGTACAGTCAAGTGTGACTGTATGGATCATGATTTTTCTGACTGTACAAAAATCAATTTTTGGAAATGCACTGCGTCCAACTGTACAGAAGCAGAAATGTTTTTTATAAAATACAAAGAAAATTTGAAATTGGGCTGAAAAGGACGTTTCAGTGTGATATTATGATATCGTCAAATAGAATAAAAGAGAAGAATTATAAAACCCGGCATATCGCCGGGTTTTTAAGTTCATATATATTGACCGGGGGCATACCCGGTTTTTTGTTACCCATTTTCATTATTTATTGTCCTATCACAGATAAGACAGAAAGGAATCATCATGAAAAGAATAATCATCGTTTTTACCATCATATTTTTTGCGGTACTGTCCTGTGCATATGGAGAAAGCAGTTTTACATCAACTGTGAACCTCAATGGTTCACATAAAATAGAGGGAGGGGAGCTTTTGAAGACAGGTAAGCACACTTTCGTCCTGACTGCTTTGGAAAACGCCCCCATGCCGGAGGGCTCAGTTAACGGCGTAAAGAAGGTTACCATTTCTTCAGGGGAGGATTTCGAGTTTGGGGAGATCAGATTTAATAAGATTGGAACATTTGAGTACATCATTTCAAGAGAAACCTTGAAAAGCGACAACCTTTTGGAAGATGACAGGACATATAGCGTTTATGTAACAGTACTTTCCAACGGAACAGCATTAACGATATACAGTGAAAAGGGCGTACCAGGCAAGCCCGACGGCATAGAATATGTTGATAAATATATTGAGGAATCAATAGGAGCATCCGGAACCGGTTCCAAGGAAAAAGTGAGGACAGGAGATGCACGTGTAACAGGCCTGTATATGGCGCTTTTCCTTATCTCGGCAACTGCTTTAGTCAGCCTGAACAACAAGGAAAGGGATAAAAAGAAATAATTGATAATTAGGCCCCGCTTTAATTATATAAATAAAATCCAATAACAAAAACAGGAGGAATAACCATGAAAAAAACTTTCATCAGAAAACTCGCAGTGTTGTCTCTGTGTTTTGCTGCAGTTACGGCCACGAGCATTTCAGCTTATGCGGCAGATCTTACTCAAGGGGTAGCGGAATCATCTGATACGACCCTTAATATCACCAAGACCATCAAGGTCACAAACCCTGATCTGAATTCCGTTGACGGACCTGGAATGAACTATAGCTATGTGATCCAGCCGGAGAATCCATCTCAGACAAACGGAGGAGTGACCGTGACTGACCCAAGTGACCATACCGGAACTGTACATCAGGGACCGACCGGAGGAGCAACCTTATCTGTATCAGGTCTCTCATGGCCCGTAGGCACTGCAGTGGACGCATCAGCTGCAGGGACAGATAATACCAAAACACTTCAGGTTACTGCTGACGTCAGCAAATTCAGCGCGCCGGGAATCTACAGATACAAAATCACAGAAACTCCGTCGCCTGCTGATCCTGCATCTATCGGAGTAACGGATGAAGGAGACAGAGTGAGATACCTGGACGTATATATCGTAAACAGCGGCACCGGACTTGGAATCGGCGGCTATACTCTCCATGATGGTTCCAATGCCAAAAAGACTTTTGATGATGCTGTGTTTGAGACTCTGAATATCATACTTGAAAATGAAGTCGTCGGAAATATGGGCGACAGGCAGAATCAGTTTCCTTTTGAAGGCCTGGTAAAGGATAACGGCAGATCCTTCTTTGCAAAAAAATCTCAGGCCCCACAGGCTGTTAATGACAATAAGGTTCCGGGAGAAGCTTCCGGTTCAGGAATCACGACTACACTGGCTCACGGAGAGAAATATTACGTTTCGGGTCTTTCCAAAGTGTCAAATGTAAACTATACGGAGAACAACAATACTCCTGACGTTTATTCAGTATCTATTGAAGGCGGGACTCCATCAGATCCCAGCCCGGTAGCAGCCGGATCTTCCAAGACCATGGGGGAGACCGCAGTTACTCCGGCAGCTTATGTTAAATTCATCAACAGTCTGGATGCAGTTTCTCCTACGGGAGTCGTCCTGAGATACGGCGCGCCTTTATCAGTAGTTGCCGCAGGCGCAGTTCTCATGATGATAAACAGAAAATCAAAGAGCTCTGATGAAGCGTGAATGAATTTCTGGACTTCATAAAGCGGGCTATAGGGCTTTTAACGTTACTTTGGGTATTGTTCAGCTTTGTTATAGGTATCAGTATGGTGCCTAACGATGACATGGAGCCCAGAATGAGCCCGGGGGATATAGTGGTGTACTACAGACTCTCAGGATTTCCCGGATCAAGGGATGTGGTGCTGCTTCAAAAGAACGGAACTGAATATGTAGGCCGTGTTGTAGCTACCGGCGGGGATAAGGTGGAGATCACAAAGGATTCTGTCCTTATGGTGAATGACAACATGGTAGTGGAGCAGAACATTTTTTACAGTACACCTTTATAGGAAGGGTTGGTGGAGTACCCGCTGATTCTTGAAGAGGATGAATGTTTCGTCCTCTCGGACAGACGTGAGGGAGGGGAAGATTCGAGGTATTTCGGACCGGTGAAATATGAGGATATAAAAGGGGTGCTCATTGGGCTTTTCAGGAGAGGAAATCTATGAAAAAAACAATAGAGACCGCAGGTAGGCTCGGGAACCTGACTTTAAGGGTGATATCGGGGCTGATGGCTGCGGTTTTTCTTATAATGGGAGGATTAGCCTTATGGGATATGGTAAGAACAGAAATGACGGCTTTTGTATCATATGATCTTCTGAAATACAGACCGGATATAGAGAAAAAAGAGCCGCCTTTTCTGGATGAGCTTATTGAGATGAATCCGGACGCATGTGCATGGATCAGCATATACGGTACGAATATAGACTATCCGGTATTCCAGGGCAAAAATGATATGGCCTATATAAATAAAGATGCTTTCGGAGAGTATTCCATATCAGGATCGATTTTCCTTTCCGTACTGAACAAAAGGGATTTCTCAGGACCCTATCAGCTTATATATGGACATCACATGGAAAATGGTTCCATGTTCGGAGACCTTGATAAATTCAAAGAAAGGGAATTTATGTTTAATGAAAATGGAAACAGATGTCAGGGAGATGAGGGAGTACTCATACTTCCGGGCAAAGCCTATGACCTTCATGCTCTGGCTTTCATGATCACAGATTGTCATGATGAGATGATTTACAGAGCTGATAAGACCGAGACTGATGTTAAGGAACTCTTGACTTATGCCAAAGAAAAGGCCATGTTCATGAGAGATCCGGGCAAGGTAAGGCACATCCTGGCACTGTCCACCTGCGGAAGCGGAAGCGCTGATGAGAGGATGATCCTGCTACTTAAGGTTTCTCCCAGGGAGAAACCGCTGCCTTCAAGAGAGACGGGAAAGACAACGGCGAAATATAAGGCCGTCGGGCATCCCTTGTCAGGCAGATACTGGAGCTTCCTTGATCTTGCGATCCTCTTCATAAGCCTTTTGGCCGCCTTTCCGTTTCATCATATAAAGGAGCTGAGGATAAGAGAACAATGGGCGGCAAATATCTTTTGTGCAGTATCAGGTCTGGGTGAGGCAGTTATATTTTTTATGACACAGGATCTTACGAGGCCAATCAAGGTAACAGACCCTTGGACCTTTCCGATGCTTGTCATAGCCTGTCTGATAACATCTGTTAGAAGTCTGGTCCTGAAAAGGTCCGGCCGGGAACAAAACATCCCAAAAGGAGATAACCATGAAAAATATTGAAAACATAAAGAAGGGGATCGTATTTCCCGTAATAAAAAGACATCTGAAAAAGGCGGGAACTGCTGCCATGTGCATTCTCATGGCCTTAATGTCCTTTGCGGGTCCCGGCACGGATATCAAGGCCTTCGCTTCCGATGATGTGCTTCAGATCAGATCTTTTACGGCTGCGCTGAGAAGCGGAGCTCAGATGAAGGATGGAGACTGGGTATGGGAAGCAGATACGCAGGAGGCGGATCACAGATTCACCTTCAGGATAACATATTCGCTTTCCGGTACTTTCGAATATGGACCCGGGGATATAGAGATCAGAGTACCTGATAAGCTTCTGAGGGATCGCGACGGAAATTATGCAGACTATATAGAAGTTGCAGTGCCTGAAGAAGGCGATCCTGAAATAAATGAAAGGACAGAATTCGTCTGCCACAGAGATGGCGGCGAACTGATCATAACAAACCGTACTGAACTTCCGGCTGCTCAGAACGGCTTTATTGAAGTTTCTTTTCTCACATCCAAAAAAACCATGGCTTACCTGGATCACGGCGCATCCGGAAGTGGATCCGACGGATTCACTGCCAAGATCCGGGTAAAGCATGGAACAGAGATCAGAGAAGCAGAAACGGAACCCATAATCGTGTATATAGATACGGGAGCGGAAATAACCGGTATAGAAAAAAGACCTCCCAATCTATATAAGTGCTGGCAGGCATCCTGGGGAGACGCAGTAAAGCCTGCTGATCCATCAAACTACTATTACCTCATCTGGGAGGTGAGAAGCAGGATCGACATGCCGACCCAGCCATATAACTTTTCTTTGGAAGATAGTCTGAGTTCAGCGGATGAAGGAGTGGTCCTGGGCTTCAGAATGCAGGGAGAAGAAGGCTTCAGACCTGAATCCAAAGTGGATAATATCATGAGACCGGCACATAAGGAATATGATGAGAGATACGATTACGTACTTACGGCCCATCCAAAGGAACATTTCGATCAGGAGGATCTGGAGATCAGGAATTATGTTACAGGCTGTGTAGATCCCATAGATCAGGCAGATCAGGACAGCTTCGCCGGAAGCAACAGAAAATGGATATACAGAAAGCCGGTATTTACCGTCCCCGAAGGGCATTTCATGCTTTGGAAGAGGGGAAATGATTTCGCAGACCGAAGTGTCAGAAGTTCAGAAGATATACGCGATTTTAGTCTTAATGAGTTTAGGAGCAAAAGAAGTGACACCATAGAGAACCTGAGATTTCATGTGGAGCAGACAGGCTATCCATATCCATGGACCATTGATGGTGATCCGGAAGATCCGTCGTCCTATGGAAAGAGACCGGTGACCTATGAGATATGGGATAATGTATTGACCTTGAATGACGATGATGCTCCTCTGAGACCTGAGGATTATGAGCTCAGCAGTCTTAAATATGAGCCGATTATCAAAGATGCAGTTTTCGACGATGAAAACAAGGTTTTCAGGCCTTCTCGGGTGTCATTCGATGAAGAGGACAGGATGGATTTGTGGCTGGAACATGAGGGAGAATGGAAGAAGGCAGGATACCTTCATCTCAAGACAGATGTCTTCAATATCGAGAGCGCTCTTGTTACAGAAGCTGAGGAGGGAGAACTGGATTTTGGCCCCGGAGTTACAGGATTTAAAGCTGTGATGCAGAACCCGTACTATATGACCGATCTTCATTTTTATCCATATTTCAGAATCAAAAGATCAGAACTCACGGAGAGGGAGACCGAGGGGAAAGACAAGGTGTGGCTGAATAACACCGCAAACTCCCGGATACTGGACAGTGAAGGTAATGAGATCGTGACCTTCAGAAAGACAGGTACGGATTACATTATAGGAACTCAGAAGGACGGTCATCTTGTAAAGAGAGTAAAGAACTATTCAAATAATAAAGCCCGTAAGCTTTACACCATAACATGGGGAGCCAGTCTCTCAGAGGATTTCATGGATCCGGAAGCAAAGAGGATCAACACCCTTCAGTCTTCCGGAACTTTTTATGATTTGCTTCCCCTTGGAGGCACTTATGTAGAAGATTCTGTTGAAGTGAGAGCAGATAAGGAGGTCCTGGAAGAAGGAGCCTATGAAATAAAGATCCGAAAGAATTTCAGAGGATCCGGCAGGGATCTTCTGGTCGTAAGTGTTCTGGAAAGCGGCAGTGTGTATGAATTGAGCTATAAAACAGCTCATACGTGGGAACGAATAAAGGATTATGGCATCCACCTCATCAATGATCTTGCCTATGAGACCGGCAATGTGTCGATCGGGGACGGGCTCAAGGATACAGGAGGCGGAGTGGATGAGCTGAAAGACCTGGATCCTGATTCTTCTGATGAAGAACGGTTCCTTTATACACAGGCTAAGCACAATATAGATATCATAACTTCTGCCAATCTTGGCTTATACAAAAAAGTCAAGGCAGCCGGCGACAGGGGCTATGTTTACGAGACCACAACTTTTCCGGATTCGGATTATTCCTACTACATCCGGTTCCAGACAGATGAAGGAACTACCGCAAAAAACCTCATAGTCTTTGATTCATTGGAAAACTATGAGACAAGAGACCATAAAAGAAGCGATTGGAAAGGAACTCTGGAAAGCATCGATACAAAAACTGCAGAACTTTTGGGTGCCGAGCCTGTAGTGTATTACAGTATTTTGGATGATCTTGACCCTGAAGAACACCACGATCTTGGTGAAATAAAAGAAGGAAAGAGGGTATGGCTTACAGAAGATGAGATAGGAGACCTGTCCGGTGCAAAGGCCATAGCCATTGATATAACCAAAAGACCGGACGGCAGTCCTTTCGTGCTGGATAAAGATACATCTATGTCTTTTGTGGTGAATATGAGATCGCCCTTAAGTTCCGGCGGAGGAGAAAATACAGCGTATAACAATGTGTATCTTCAGGATACTGTCAGGTCCAGCGAAGGCTTTGAAGCGGACTTTTTCGTACATCAGGACTATACGAAGATAAAGTTCAGGGTAGTAGGTGACGTAAAATTCCACAAAGTAGCTGCTGATGAACACGAAACGCCCATAAAAGCCATACATTTCAGGCTCAGAGGCATATCGGATTACGGTACTGAGATAGACAGAGAATCGGTTTCCAATAATAAAGGTATTGTAAACTTTTCTAAAGTTGAAAAAGGCACTTATGAGCTTCAGGAAACCGTTGGAGATCCTGACTGGATCCAGGATCACAGGGTAAGAAAAGTTATCGTAGATGAATCCGGACAGGTTACCATCGATGGCGAGACTGATTATTATTTCGAAAACCATCCCAGGATCCATGGTAATATCCTTTTCGTAAAGAAAAGCTTTCCTTCGGATGGAAATAATGACGGCAGATTTTTGAAAAATGCGGTATTCAGGCTTCAAGGGACTTCTGATTATGGAAACGAAGTATTAGTGTACGCTTCTTCAGATATAAAAGGCTCTGTGAACTTCAGTGATATCGAGAAGGGAATATACAGCCTTACTGAAGTGGAGGCACCGGAAGGATATATCCTGAACAGCAGGGAATACGTTTTGACCATCGATGAGAACGGGAACTTTTCCATCAAAGATCCTGTGGGAACATCATCTTTTGTGAAAAATACCGGAGGCGAATATGTAATTTATAACGAAGGGTATCATGAGTTTTCCCTTAGGAAAAGAGATGCAGTCAACAATTCCATGTGGCTTCAGGGAGCTGAATTCCGGCTTACAGGGACATCGGATCTTGGCAACAGGGTAGACAGAACTGTCAGAAGCAATGATTCCGGCAGAGCGACCTTCGATTATCTTGAATCAGGTCTGTATGTCCTTAAAGAAACCGATCCGCCGGAAGGACATATGGCTGACGAGAAAGAATTCATGGTTGAGATAAAGCCTGACGGTACTGTTGAAATACCCGGGCTTGAAAGGGAAGACATAACAGGATTCTTTATTTGGGATAATGAGAGGCTTCTGGAAGGAAAAATCAAGATAATCAAGAAATGGAGAGACGGTTTAACAGGAAATGCAGCCTTTAACAGGCCTGAACCGAGGATAACCATTTCGACTGTAATGCCGCAAGCAGAAGAAGTAATGGATCCGGGGAGGAATACCCTGACAGAAAAACCGGGAGAAAGCGTGTCGGGAGACGAGGTTTCAGAGCCCGGGGAAAGTTTTTTGGGAGAGGGATCAAGAAATGTGACTCCACCTGTGGGGAACCGCGGAGGACAAGCTTTCGCGGTCTTTGACTCTTCCGACGGATCTCTCTGTTTCTTCAGAGATGATGAAGGAGCTTATGAAAACGGTCAGATTAATGGCACGAAAACATATTATACAGACTTTGAATCTGTGTACGGATATTCGGAGAGTGATCTTAAATGGAGAGACGTGAGATCCTCGGTAAAATCTGTAGCCATCAGGCAGGGAGATGTTATCGCCCCCAAAAGCATGGCATACTGGTTCAAAGATATGTCAAGCATGGAAAACTGTGATCTTACAGGCCTCGATACGTCACTTTGCAAATCACTGAATTCAACATTTTACAGTTGCAGATCCCTCACTGGTCTGAATGTTTCAGGATTTGACACATCTCTTGTCACTCAGATGAATCAGACTTTCAGGGGCTGCGCAAAGCTTACCCATCTGGATCTCAGCGGTTTTGATACCTCAAAGGTGGTAACTATGTATGGCATGTTCAACGGCTGTCAGGAGCTGAGAGATCTGGATCTTTCCGGGTTCAACACTTCAAAGGTCACCTCCATGCACTATATGTTTTCAGACTGCAAAAATATAAGCGAACTGGATCTTTCCGGATTTGACACGGGCAAAGTGACTAACATGTCCAGCATGTTTTCTCTATGCAGGGGCCTGACGAACCTGGATATTTCATCATTTGTGACATCTTCTGTGGTCAATATGAGCGGCATGTTTATAGGATGTGAAAGATTGACAGAACTGGATCTGAGGAATTTTGACACATCCAAAGTTATCTATATGAGCCAGATGTTCCAGAACTGCAAAAGCCTTTTGAGCATAGACATGGATGGTTGGGATACCTCCCTGTTGAAGAAGATGGATCAGATGTTCAAGGGATGCAGCTTGCTGGGAAGCCTTGATCTCTCAGGCTTTGATACTTCTTCCGTCACGGATATCACTAACTTTCTCCATGATTGTCCACGATTAAAAGTGATTGCACTTGGAGATAAGTCTTTGTTCAACATGGGTAATGCCGGACTTGGCAATTCAGACTGGGAGAGATATGCTACTTTGTCTAAAATGAGAATATATGATCAGCCGGTCCTTGAAAATCTTATGGCTGAGTACGATGGATCGTCCCCCGGTTGGTACAAAGTTTCAGGAACCACTGCTCACAACGAGGATGAGATGGGTGAGGAACACATATCAAGGGAAGGAGACCATGAAAACGTTGAATGGGTAAAAGAATCCGATGACATCTGGACCTATACCTTTAATGTTTACGACGACAGCAGACTCTATTATGCCTGGGAAGATAATCTTGCAGGATATGCTTCGGATATGACGATCGAGCAATATAAGACTTTGAATGACGGAGTAAACGATACCAAAACTGTGACAGTTACGAATAGGAAGGAAGGAGACCCGATACCGGATGAGGATAAGGGCAGTCTGAAGATAACTAAATTGCTGGCAGGTGATCATCCAGAAGAAGATTCTGAGAAAGAGTTTGCAGTCAACATAGAACTGACGGGAAGGACCGGGAACGAGATCCTGGGCGGAATCATTTTCAGAGATGGCAGAGCGACAGCATACATAAAGCCAGGTCAAAGTTTCCTTATAGAGGATCTGCCAATAGGTACTGCCTACAGGGTATGGGAAGATCCATCAGAAGCGTATGAGGCAGAATATACCAACGAAAGCGGAGTCATAGAATCAGGGTGCGCAAAAGAGGTGAGTGTAATAAATACTATTCTCGAACCACCTGAAGTCCCGAAGAACAGCTTTATCCTCAAAAAGTCGGTCAAGGGGTCCTACGGCGATCGGGACAGGAAGTTTGACTTCAGAATATCATTTTCCGGCCTGAAACCCAATGAAACCTATGAGTTCCTTGAAGGTAAGGTAATGGAATCAAACGAAAGAGGAGAACTGGATATTTCTGTTATGCTGGGATCGGATGAAGAGGCAGTATTAAGAGACGTTCCGGCAGGCGCTTACTATCAGATCACAGAAATCGAAAA
>JAEEGL014774736.1_pt1 | contig 10350 bp, 6 predicted proteins | sample 9134231 | NCBI WGS metagenome assembly JAEEGL01 (sample SAMN16246548, study PRJNA631951) | gut metagenome | biome: gut microbiome; feature: rumen; material: fiber-attached | host: Bos | place: Iran: Karaj | collected 2018-10
AGCGTAACAGCGTTCGGCTCGAAAGCAACGATACTCATTACGTCGGGTACAGTGTCGATACCTTCGATTTCACGTGCAGCAATCTCCATTTCCTCTTTAACCATGGTTACAAGCCGTTCCTGGTTTTCTTCATAAGGACAGGGAACATTGACAATTGCGCGTTTGAAGCCACGGCTCATATTGACGATGTTCCGGATTTCTCCGTTGGGAATGATGAAAACGTTCCCGTTGAAATTCCTGATCGTGGTAATTCGTATGGTCATCGATTCGACCATTCCGCTCAGGTCATTCAGCGTGACGACATCGCCTACACGGAGACTGCCCTCCGCCCAGATGAAAAGACCGGAAAGAAGGTCCCTGATTAAAGTCTGCGCGCCAAAGGCAACCGCGATACCGACAACACCGGCAGCAGCCAGGATCGATGTGATGTCCAGACCGAAAATACCAAGAATCAGTCCGACGATAATAAAATACCAGATGTAGCTGACAACGCTGACAATGATATTCAGGGTCGTTTCGGTCCGGCTGGCTGCTTCTGGTGAGATTCTCCCGCCGCGTCGATGCATTGCTTTTCCGAAAACAAATCGGAAAAGACGCATCAGCAGGATACCGGCAATCAGAACGAGGCCGGCCATTGCCAGCCTTGTCAGATAAGCCGGCAGATTCTGCAGTATACTGCTGGTTTTATCCCGGGCAGTGCCAACGACATCCTTCAGTTCATTTACTACCTGTGTATCAATTCCGGGAGCGGGTGAAGCCATGGCGATATCTCCTTTCTTTCAGCCGCCGTATCCGGAAACAGCAGCGGAAGAACGGAGCTATTGTACCTTTTTTTCCGTACGGTTGCAAACACCGGGCAACTATGCTAACATTTTCCGGGGATAAACGGTCTGAAAAGAAAACTTTATGACCACAGCAGAGATGCTGCAAAGGCAGGAGAGGGAATGAGCAGAAAACTGTCAGTGATTGTGCCGAATCTTACACCTTCACATATCGAAGCTATTCGTAAAGCAGCGGTAAGGAATGACTGCACTGTCCGTTTTATGGATACTCCGCAGGAAGACAGGCTGTTCCTGTATGAATCGGAGATCATCTTCGGTCATCTTCCCGAAGTGGCGAAAAACGCGGTTAAGCTGCAGTGGATGTGTACGCCTTTTGCCGGAGTAGACCAGTTTACGTCCGGGGACGCATTTGCGAACCCGGCCGCAGTGCTGACTAACTCTTCAGGCGCTTACGGCGTAACAATCGCAGAGCATACTGTTATGCTGATTCTGGAAATCCTGCGTAGGGATCCCGAATACAGAAAAACTGGGGCCCGAAAAGAATGGAAACGCAATCTGCCAATCCGTTCCATCCTCGGCAGCCGGATCACTTTTCTCGGTACAGGAGATATCGGGAGGGAAACAGTCAAAAGGCTGAAAGCCTTTTCCCCAGCTGCCGTCACCGGAATGAACCGGAGCGGCCGGAATCCCGAAAACCTTTTCAGCAGCATTGCAGCAACAGAACGGATTCCGGAGATTTTTCCGGAAACGGATATTCTTGTGATTTCCCTGCCGGGGACAAAGGATACCTTTCATCTTGTTGGAAAAGAAGAACTGCGATACCTGCCGGACGGCGCCGTTATCATCAACGTGGGGCGAGGATGTGTCATCGATCAGGCTGCTCTCAGCAGCGAACTTCTGAGCGGCAGGCTGTTTGCGGGCCTGGACGTGTTCGAACAGGAACCCATTCCACCGGGGGATCCTGTCTGGAATCTTCCAAACCTGGTGATTACTCCGCATACCGCAGGAAACATGACCCTTCCGTATACAGTGGACCGAATTGTGGAAATGTTTACAGAGGATCTGGACAATTATTGCGCCGGCCGGCCGCTGACGCATCTGGTCGATACGGGAAAAGGATACTGATACAGGAATTATTTCTTAACAACCGTGAAGCAAAAGAAAACGTGACTGCCATGCAACCGCAGCACCTGAATTATATTGCGTGAAAACGTTTGCTGTGCTAAGATGTGCTCGTGTTTTACGGACAGAACAAGGAGGATAGAACGGATGCAGTACGGCTATTTTGACGAGAAAGCAAGAGAATATGTGATAACTAATCCGAATACGCCCGCGCCCTGGGCAAATTATCTCGGATCGCCGGACTACGGTGCGATCGTTACCCAGAATGCAGGCGGATACAGTTTTGTGAAAAGCGGCGCGGCCGGACGGATTCTCCGGTACGTTTTCAACCAGTTTGACGAGCCCGGGCGGTATATTTATCTGCGGGATGAGGAGAACGGAGACTTCTGGAGCGCCAGCTGGAAACCGGTTGCAAAGCCGCTGGAGGAATATAAAACAGAGACAAGGCACGGTACGAGTTATACCGAGATTATCAGTGAATACAGCGGCATCCGGAGCAAGGCACTGTACTATGTTCCGATGGGCGCAACACACGAAGTATGGCGGATCAGCGTGGAAAACCTGACTGACAAACCGCGTAAGATCGCTGTTTTCGGATACGCAGAACTGACGACGGAAAGCTTCTATACGCAGGACCTTGTGAACATGCAATATACGCAGTTCATTACCAAGACGGAATTCCACGACAATTTCATTCTCGAACAGATCAATGAGTTCAATTACCCCAGGCCGGACGGGACAACCGGGCGCGAACGCTTTTTCGGACTTGCAGGCGCACCGGTGACCTCTTACACCGGACGCCGGGAGCAGTTCCTCGGACGGAACAGGTTCGACAGGCCCCAGTCGGTACTGGACGGCAAATGCGACAACAGCCTGAACTATAACGCCAATCCCTGCGGCGCTCTGCAGTTTGAGTTCACACTCGGTCCCGGGGAGAAAAAAACCGCCGCTTTCCTGCTTGGACAAAAGACTGTCTTTGAAGCTGAGAAGATTATGAAACGCTATGAAAATACTGAGAAGACGGTCGACCATGAACTGCAGGAACTGATTACCTACTGGCACGGAGAACTGGCAAACCTGAAAATCTGTACACCGGACAAGAAATTCGATGCCATGGTAAACACCTGGAACGCATTCCAGTGCTTTACAACTTTTGTATGGAGCAGGGCTGCCAGCCTGATCTACTGCGGAGAACGGAACGGATACGGTTACCGCGACACGGTTCAGGATATTCAGGGCATCATGCACCTGGATCCAGAACTGGCACGAAAACAGCTGACTTTCATGCTGAGCGCTCAGGTGCATCACGGCGCCGGACTTCCGCTCGTCAAATACTCTCACAATGCCGGGCACGAGAACACGCCGGATGATGACAGCTATGTAAAGGAAACCGGGCATCCGAGCTACCGCGCAGATGACGCTCTCTGGCTCTTCCCGACGGTATACAAGTATATCGCAGAGACAGGCAACACGGCATACCTGGACGAAGAGATTCCTTTTGCCGATAAGGACACGGGGTCAGTGCGTGAACACCTGAAACGGGCAATCAACTTCAGCATGACGCATCTGGGTCCCCACGGCATGCCGGCCGGCCTGCATGCCGACTGGAATGACTGCCTGGTGCTGGGATCCCAGGGAGAAAGCACATTCGTTGCATTCCAGCTTTACTATGCGCTGAATATCATGAAGGAGTTCTGCGAAAATGAGCCCGAGTATGTGAAATACCTTGACGATACAGCGAAAAAACTGCTGAAAGTTCTGAATGAGAAGTGCTTTGAGGGTGATCAGTTCATACGCGGTTTCAGGGATACAGGCGACATTATCGGCAGCAAAAACGACAAGGAAGCGGCTACGTGGCTGAACCCACAGAGCTGGGCGGTCATCAGCCGTGCAGCAACGAAGGACCAGGCCAACGCTGTTATGGAAACGATCAACAGGAAGCTGAATACACCATACGGGCTGGAACTCATGCAGCCCAGCTACCGGTATGCGTATTTCGAAGGCGCACGGATGCGGCTTTTTAATCCGGGCACGAAGGAGAATGCCGGAATCTTCTGCCAGACCCAGGGATGGGCGATTCTTGCAGAGGCACTGCTTGGCCACGGAGACAGGGCGTTCCAGTACTTCAGTGAAAGCAGCCCTGCGAGTTTCAATGACGATGCCGACAGGCGCGTGATCGAACCATATGTGCACGGCCAGTTTATCGAGGGGCATGAGAGCCCGTTCGCCGGACGCAGCCATGTGCACTGGCTTACAGGTACCGCCAGCACTGTTATGGTGGGATGCGTCGAAGGAATTCTGGGCCTTCGGCCGACAGCAAAAGGCATTGAGATTTCACCGGCAATCCCGGCTGAGTGGGACGGGTTCACGATGGAAAAAGTCTTCCGCGGTAAAAAACTGCACATTACCGTAAACAATCTGGCTCATAAGCAGGGAAAGCCGGAAAAGTATATTCTGAACGGAAAAGAGCGCGATGCCGGATTAATCCTTGAGAGCGAGCTTACGGAAGACAATAAGATTGTGGTTGTGATGTAATGGAGATTATCGCAAGAATCCGCAACGCCTATGATGAGAAATTCGGTGTGCCGAGGCAGAGCGGACTGGCAGAGAATGTACTCTCCACCATCGTGTTTGAAGAAAAATACAGGGTCACAGAAGCTTTGCGGGGTATTGAGGAATTCTCACACCTTTGGCTGATCTGGGGATTTGACCGGACAGAGCGGGAATCGTGGTCGCCAACCGTGAGGCCTCCCAGACTCGGGGGCAACAAACGGGTGGGGGTTTTCGCCACCCGTTCTCCTTTCCGGCCGAACGCCATCGGGCTCAGCTGTGTTAAACTGGTCAGCATTGATAAAACGCAGGAAGGAACCGTGCTGAGGGTTGCGGGGGCAGATCTGGTAAACGGAACGCCTATTTATGACATAAAGCCGTACCTGCCGTACACGGACTGCAGAAGGGAAGCTACGGGCGGGTTTACAGACCGGTCGGAAAAAAGAACAGTGAAGGTTCAGTTTGCCGAAGATGCAGGAAGAAAGCTGAGTGAAGAACAGCGGAAGGAACTGGAAGCGGTGCTGAAAGAAGATCCGAGGCCGGCTTATCAGGAAGACCCGCAAAGGGAATATGCCTTCAGTTTCGGGGGAAGACAAATCAGATTCAAGGTGTATGACGGTATACTGACAGTCCTGAAAGTGGAACAGTGACGCCGGCTGCTTTCAAACTGCACGGTATCATATAAAAGTTTCACGGGATAATCAGACGGGTGACATCAGGTGATTTATATGTACAGGATGGCGCGACGAAGCGGCCATCCTTTTTCATTATTGTTTTTGTACTGTTCTTGTATTGACAAGGCTACGGAAAAATGCATAATATAGCACATGGTTCAAATATAACCCAGTGGGACAGAATCGACCCACAATGAATGTCAGGAGGAACAGAATATGGAACGTGTATACAACTTTTCCCCGGGACCTTCCCAGCTGGCGCTGCCCGTACTTGAAAAAGCCCAGAAAGATCTTGTGTGTTACGGCAATACGGGTATGTCTGTGATGGAAATGAGTCACCGCAGCAAGATGTATACCGATATTTACGATAAGACTGTAGCGGACATCCGGGAACTGATGAATATCGGTGAAGATTATGACGTCGTTTTCGTGCAGGGCGGGGCAACGCAGCAGTTTTCCGCTGTACCGCTGAACCTGATGGTAAACAGGAAGGCTGATTACATTGACAGCGGCAATTTCGCGCATTTGGCCGCTGAGGAAGGAAAACGTTACGGAGAGGTTAATGTCGTTGCTTCCAGCCGCGACGATGTGTACACATATGTACCGGATGTGAACGCGATCGAGTACAACGAAGACGCGGATTATCTACATATTACCCAGAACAACACGATTTACGGCACACGGTTTGTCGAGCTGCCGAAGTGCAAAGCGCCTATTGTCTGTGACGCGAGCAGTATGATTCTTTCCGAAGAGATGGACGTCAGCAAGTACGGCGTAATCTATGCCGGCGCCCAGAAGAATATCGGACCGAGCGGGCTTTGCCTGCTGATTATCCGCCACGATCTCCTCGGCAGGGCCATGGATATCTGCCCGAAGCTGCTGAACTGGACAGTTCAGGTTGAAAAAGCAAGTATGTACAATACTCCGAACACGTGGGGCATTTATCTGGCCGGCCTGACCTTCGAATGGCTGAAAAGCATCGGAGGCATAAAAGCGGTTGAGAAGGTAAATATCGAAAAGGCTGCGATGCTGTACGAATTCCTGGATAACAGTAAACTGTTCAGGGCGACTGCCGACAGGAAGTACCGCAGCCGGATGAATGTGACCTTCGTTACCGGCGACGCCGACAAGGATGCAGCGTTCGTAAAAGCGGCCGCGGCGGAGGGCCTGGTAAACCTGAAGGGCCACAGGAGCGTCGGCGGCATGCGCGCCAGCATCTATAATGCGATGCCGATCGAAGGCGTTAAGAAACTCGTTGAATTCATGGGGAAATTCGAAAAGGAGAATGCATGATGTACAAGATTCAGACGCTTAATGCGATTTCGGATATCATTCATACCCAGCTGAGCGCTGATAAGTATACCGTGAGCAAAGATGAACCGGTGCCGGACGCGATTCTGGTCCGCAGCGCCGCAATGCATGACATGGAGTTCAACAAGGAACTGCTGGCGATCGGCCGTGCCGGTGCAGGCGTGAACAATATCCCGCTGGATAAGTGCTCAAAGGAAGGCATTGTGGTCTTCAATACCCCCGGCGCAAATGCGAACGCCGTGGCAGAACTTGTGATTTGCGGACTGCTGATGAGCGGCAGAAACATTGCCGGCGGTATTGAATGGGCCAGGACCCTGAAAGGCAAGGGCGATGAAGTCGGCAAACTGGTAGAAAAGGGAAAGAGCCAGTTCGTGGGTCCTGAAATGCGCGGAAAGACGCTGGGAGTTATCGGCCTCGGCGCTATCGGCGCGATTGTGGCGAATGCCGCAAGCCGTGGACTGGGCATGAATGTTATCGGATACGATCCTTTCATTTCTGTTGAAAGCGCATGGAGCCTGAGTACGACAGTCCACCGCGCAGCAAGCGCAGACGATGTTATCGCACAGGCGGATTACATCACATTCCATATCCCGCTGAACGACAAAACCAGGGGTACGATCAATGCGGAAATGATCGCCAAAATGAAGGACGGCGCCGGCGTTCTGAATTTCAGCCGCGGAGAACTGGCTGATGCGGATGCCGTGAAGGAAGCACTGGCAAGCGGCAAACTGAGCAGCTATGTAACAGATTTCCCGAGTGACGATATGATCGGCACAGACAAAGTGGTCTGCATTCCGCATCTGGGCGCGAGCACGCCTGAGAGCGAGGAAAACTGTGCGCGGATGGCAGCCGCTGAGATCCGTGATTACCTGGAGACCGGCAGCATCCACAACAGCGTGAACTATCCCGAGGTGCAGCTCACTGAACCGGAAGCTGTCCGCGTTCTGGTACTGCATGAGAATATCCCGAATATGATTTCGAACATCACGGCAGCGGCGGCCAGGGAAGGAATCAATATTGACAACATGATCAACAAGAGCAAGAAAGAAATGGCGGTCACCGTCATGGAGATGAAGGAACTGCCGTCGCAGCATGCGCTGAATACGCTGTCGGAACTGCCCGGGATTATCAGGATCAGGACATTTGCAGGGTAAGCATTTTTACAAAGAGAAAGGGCCTCAACTGAGGTCCTTTTTTACTGCGTTCATTTACTTACTGCAGGGGCGGAAAGAGAGAGATAGGAACGTATTCGATGACCCAGGTACGGCCGTCAGTATAAAGATGGACGTAACGCTCCGGATAGTTTGTATAGAAAATGCCGGCGCGTTTTGACAGCAGGAAATCGATTCCGGGTTTCTGAACCCCCCGGCTGTTCGTGATGACGGCCAGAGCGGGACCGACGGCATCATAAAACTCACTGAGCATGCCGTTGTTGCCGTGATGCGGATATTTTATGATATCCGCATGAAGATCCAGACCGGCAGCGATCCGGGGGTAGAACAGGGACTGGCCGTAATTGCGCTCCATATCCGCCATAAAAAGGATGCGCCGGTCACCGTACGCCAGGATGCTGACGGCGCTGCAGTCGTTCTGATGATTTATAATCCCCCGCTCGTTTGTATTCAGGAGTTCGGGAGTATAATCATTATAATAGGAAGTGAGCGTTACGCTGCCGTCGCCCATAGTGAATACTTCACCGTCTTCAAAGGAACGGAAAGGAATGGCGGATTCCTCCGCGTAAGTCAGGGCATTGATCATCGTCTCGTTGGTATCGGGAGGGAAGTTGGCGCCGCAAAGAAGCTCGTCAACAGGAATGGATTCGTTGGTGATCCTCAGGCCTTCCATATGGTCGTAATGGGGATGCGAGACGAAAAGCTTTTCGATTTTCGAGATGCCCAGGCGGCGCATCATATCCACACCGCGGGAAGCCATCTTTTCACTTGCACAGTCGATCAGCCAGGTTTCATCATCGTACATAATGACAGCTTCATCGCAGTTGGCGATATTCGGGAACCAGACATGAAGCATTTTTGCGTCCAGCTTAAAATGAAAACCCTCCAGGGGATCAGGCGTTTGCGTACGGTTGAGAATAACAGCGGGTTCCGCTGTGGGTTCAGGTTCCGCATGGATACGCGCCGGAGCCGGCGTCTCCGGGGAAGGCGGAAACTCCTCAGCGCATGCACAGCAGGCGTGAAGGAGGGAAAGGAAAACCGCAATAATCGTAACAGAAGAAAAAAATCTGCGCATGATAATATTCCTTTATCGGAAAATTCGGCATTGACATTTCACAGATAACATGATAAACTTTACAATTGCATCAGTATCGTCCCGCAGTCTGCCTGCCGGTCGGAACTTCCTTATTTTACACAGGATCTGTGTGAAAAGCAAGTACGATTTTGCAGGGGACGGATCGGTTCCGGTGTGAAAAAATAAGGGGTGATTTCATAACATGGTACATGAGGTCTCCATGGGGAAACTTCGCAAAAGAATGAGTTTCTCCCGCATTGATGAAGTTCTGGAAATGCCCAACCTTATTGAAGTCCAGAAGAACTCCTATCAACGCTTTCTCGATACCGACCTGCGTGAAGTCCTGAATGACGTATCTCCGATTACCGACTATAACGGAAATCTCGTTCTTGAATTCGTGGACTATTCGCTTGACGAACCGAAGAATTCCGTTGCCCGCTGCCGTGAGCGTGACATCACGTACGCAGCGCCGCTGAAAGTATTTGTCCGCCTGAAGAACAAGGAAACCGGAGAAATCAAGGAATCCGATGTCTTCATGGGTGATTTCCCCCTTATGACCGATCACGGCACATTCATCATTAACGGTGCCGAACGTGTCATTGTCAGCCAGCTTGTCCGTTCTCCGGGCGTCTATTTTGACATGGCACGGGACAAAGCAGGCAAACAACTGTATTCCTCCCAGATTATCCCTAACCGCGGTGCCTGGCTTGAATATGAAACGGACTCCAACGATGTGCTGTGGGTCCGTATTGACCGTGCCCGCAAACTGCCCATCACAGTTATCCTCCGCGCGCTCGGATACGGCACCGACGCGGAAATTATCGAACTGATGGGCGAGGATGAGCGCCTGTCTGCCACCATTGAGAAGGGTGATAATGCCAAGAGCCGTGAAGAAGGCCTGATCGAGATCTATAAGCGCCAGAAGCCCGGTGAACCCGCCAGCCTCGAGAGCGCTACAAATCTGTTCAATTCCCTGTTCTTTGATCCCAAGCGCTATGACCTTATGCGTGTGGGCCGCTATAAATACAACAAGAAACTTTCTATCGCAACCCGTATCAACGGGCATATTGCGGCGGAGGATATTGTGAATCCCCAGACAGGGGAAATTATGGTGAAGAAGGGCGAAACCATTGCTCTGGATACCGCCCGAGAAATCCAGAACGCCGGTGTGAACAGCGTGTCTGTGGACTGCGAAGGTGAAATCCGCAAGGTTGTGGGCAATAACTTTGTGGATGCCGCAGCGTTCCTCCCCTTCAATCCAAAGGATGCAGGCATCCTCGAGATGGTTCATCTGCCCACCCTGAAGGAGATTATGAGCTCCGTGACCGAGGATGAGCTGTTTGAAGCCGTTAAGGAAAACGCAGCAGCGCTGGTTCCGAAGCACATTATACCGGACGATATCGTTTCTTCCGTGAACTATATGCTCGGCCTGCCTTACGGTATCGGTACGACTGATGACATCGACCATCTGGGAAACCGCCGCCTGCGCAGCGTAGGCGAACTGCTGCAGAACCAGATCCGGATCGGACTGAGTCGCCTGGAGCGCGTCGTCCGCGAGCGCATGTCCATTCAGGATTCCACCAACATCAAGCCCGGGGACCTGATCAACATCCGCCCGGTCAGAGCCGCCATCAAGGAGTTCTTCGGTTCTTCCCAGCTGTCCC
>JAEEGL016507185.1_pt1 | contig 10350 bp, 9 predicted proteins | sample 9134231 | NCBI WGS metagenome assembly JAEEGL01 (sample SAMN16246548, study PRJNA631951) | gut metagenome | biome: gut microbiome; feature: rumen; material: fiber-attached | host: Bos | place: Iran: Karaj | collected 2018-10
CAACACGTCCCTCAAGAGCTTCCTCAAGCAGCGCGAGCGCGAGTACATCGAGTACATCCTCTCCACGACGAACGGCGACAAGGAAAAGGCCGCCGAAAAGCTTGATGTCAACTTGAGCACATTGTACAGGAAGCTGGCGGATGACTAGTCGCCAAGCACCAACCAATAGCCGTTCTTGTCCGCGCCAACGCGCTTGATTTCTCCAGACGAATTCGCAAAAATGCGAATAGGGTCTTTCGCAAAAATGCGAATCCGCGAAAAAGCAAGAACTGAAGGACTAGGGCAAGGCGTATGACGGGACGATGCGCGAGAAGGATGGCCGCGATACGTGATACGCCAGACGAGATAACAACGTATAGATGTTTTCTGTCCTTGGACGCACAACATCTTCTCTCATGCAATCGCTCGCCTTGACCTTTAAATTTTTAACATTTTAACCTTCTAACACTTTAACCTTAAACTTTGTCTAGCTAATGGCATGAAAGTTGCATGTCAATGCATAAGCGGTCGGCATGGTGCCGATTGCGTTAAACAAAGGAACACAACCATGAAAAGAATGAAGAAGGGTTTTACCCTCGTAGAAATCATGATCGTGGTCGCCATCATCGCCATCCTGGCAGCTGTTGCGATCCCGAACTTTCTAAAGTACCGTGCTGATGCCCGCACGCAGTCTTGCGTCAGCAACATGAAGCAGCTTCAGACTGCCGCCGAGAGCTGGCGCACGACCCAGACTGATCCGACAGCGGTTCCGGCCGTTTCTGATCTTGTCGGAACTGAGACGACAAAGTATATTCGCAAGGAAGAGCTGAAATGCCCCGAGGGCGGCGATTATACGATTGCAACGGCGGCGGGCAGCACGGCCATTAACGTGACTTGCACCCATTCCGACTTGGGGCATGTCCTGCCTCAATGATGATGTTTGCAAGTTCATGACGGAAGAAGGGAACGGATCTTGTCCGTTCCCTTCTTTCATTGGTAGAACCAGTAGCCTGCCGTTATGTGGTCCCCAAGGAATGCCACTCTGCATGGCGCTTGCCGGATGGATGCCCCAGAGATTTGGAACGAAACATCGGAGAAGCCATTTGTCGAGTATGGGACTGATACCTGTTGCGTTAAGACACCATCAATGGCGACATTCATCTTAAGAGGATTGGCGAATGCATAGTCGGATGAATTCAGACCGCTCCCGTCAGTCCGTTTTTCCGTCCACTTGTGATATGTTCGCATCACAACTGTAATGTCTTTCCCCACTTGCAATTTAGGGATGGTCATGGCGTCTCCGCCCACTATCAGACGTGCTGCGTCGATAGCCGTTTTGCCGTTGAGGTCGTCGACGATCAGGAACGGAGGGGTGCTAGGCCGGCCGTAACGATCAATTGTCTCGTAATCGGTGGCGGATTCATCTGCCTCATGGCCAATATCTAACCTGCAAATCAGCTTTTTGCCATCTGGAATATCCACCTTAGGACCTAAAGCCCAATCAAATACACGCCATGACGCTTTTCTTATTTCCATGCCGTTGGGTCCGGTAATGATGTTGTCGCCACAGCATTCATTCAGGTGGCTTCCCAGCGTTGAGGTTATGAAGTCTGGACGCAGGAACCAGTAGTCGAAGCGTGTTTGAGGATGATTCTTCAGGATTTCAAGCGCCGCGACTTCTGTCTTGACATGAAATTCCGGCGAATAGATTCCCAGAACATGCTTGTAGGGGTGGTCTTTCAATTCGTAGGCTATGCCAGATCCGCCAAATGAGCCGATAGACGCCTTCTCGGGAAGTTTTGCGTTGACCTCCTGGCCGAATAGGCGGAGATGGTCTGCAATGGAGCAGGAACGGCCAAACCGGCAAATAGACAAGAGCGCCATTCCTGCTGAGAAAAGGACGCAAATGGCAGCTGGCAAGTTTGACTTGCCACCTGCTTCATTCTTCATATGGTCGGCAACATGAAATGTCCCTAAGGCGATTAACATCAGAAAAACCGGTGTTCCCCAGGCAAGATAACGATCGAAGTTGGTTCCCTGCCACCCGCTTTGCGCGACTGAAAGGAATCCTCCTAGAACTGCCAAGATGAAGATGGTCAAGCCAATAGGGTTTCTGTGCCATTTATGTTTGAATATGCCGATCCAGATGAAACCTGCTGCCAAAAATGGAATGAAGAACGTGTCCCTAGGGGAAGAGGTTGCTAGGCCAAAGAGATAGTCTTTTAGCATCTTGAGGGCATCGATGGCACTTTGGTCGACGGCGGTCATGAAAGGAAGCGTCTTGAAATAACCCTTGTTGGCGACGCTGGAGAACTGTGCATGGCCTGTCAGGAAATAGTTGAGTGCGAAAACCCCAATGCAGCTTGCGGTTCCGGCCAGAAGGATGAGGAATGGTCGCGTCAACTTGTGCGGGATGTTAGTGCGAAAGCGCGTATGTGCAAGAATGGCCAATGCAACAAGTATTATTCCGAGCGAAAGTATGCAGATCATACCTTCTGGCCGAATCCATGGCCCCAAAACGAGGAGGGAACCGTACAGCCGCCTGTTGCGCATGGCCAAACCAGCGGCAAGCCAGCCACTAAGGGCTAGCCAGCATCCTATGTCGCTCTGAGACATCGCACAGAAAGCGATCTGCCCTGAAAGCGCGATGAGCAATGCGGCGGTAAGCCGAGCATGTGGCTTTTCAAGCCAAATCTGCAATGCTTTCGCCCATCCGACGAGAAACATAAGGTAGAAAAGGGCATTGAGGACGAATCCGGCCGTGAGGAGGGAATCTCCCTTTGCGCCAAGCAAATATGGGATTGCCAGAATGAAAGGATAGAGAACGGATGTCGTTCCCGTACAGGCAGCGGTTCCTTCCGAGAAAGAAAATGGATGCCCCTCGGCGATTCGACGTGCGGCTTGGCAGTATAGGAGCGTATCGGGCTGCGGCACGGCCATGCTGCCGTCTGGCGAGGCCAGCATTCCGGCTAGATAGTATCCTGCAATTTGAACTAGCCCTACGCAGAGCATAAGGGTCGAGAGTCGATTACTGCTCGTCATTTCTTTGATGGACATTTGCTATCTCTTGCGAATACGGGCAATATGATAGCATAATTGCGTATCAGTGGAAAGAAGAGAGTTTTGGCTTGTCTGGTGGCTAATTTCCCCACTGCATCGGCAGTTTATGGTATAATCACGGGCGTGCTCTACGCTTTGAGAAAATTGATCGCTTTTGTGTTCCTCGGCGGTATGTTCTGGTTTATCTATCAAGACCTGGGCAATATCGACCAGCCGTGGTTCATGCATGCGCTTGGCTTGATCACGATTGCATTCGCTTCATTCTGGTTGCTGATTCCTATGGCGGTGGTATGGTGTCGTATCCGCCGTCGGCGCGCGCAGAACATGGCACGTTACCGAAAATGGCTTGATGAGGGCGGACTCGCGAACATTAGGCCGCTCTCCGACAAGAACGTCAAGTTCATGGCGGTTGGATCTGACGAGCGGATATTCTCCCATGAGAAGGGTACCCTATATGTATCTTCGCGATTTCCCGGAATCGACGTGACCGCACGCCACGTCGGGCGTCCAAGCGATGTGGCCTTTCCAGAGAATCAGCACGACTTCTATGTGTGCCAGCGAACTCACTGCTACATAACGAATCGCCGTGTCGCGTTCGATGGGAAAGGGCTCGATGCCGACGTGCCGTTTGGCGAACTGAAGAGCTTTTCCGTGGCACCGGGCGGAATCGTCTTTGTGCTGGCAGACTCAGTGCTTCTGTTCACGTTTCAGAATCCACTTGTCGCTGCAGATGTCTTGCGCTTTGCAAGGGACTCTTGAAGATCGTGTTTAGAAGGTGGGGCGGGGTGTCTCGACCCGCCGTTTGCGGCGCGTCGGAGGCCGCGCTCTGCCATGATTGTGATAAGCATTCTGCACTTTGCAGAGGGTGCTGACTAAGCTGATGGTGGCATAGAAACTGCTGGTATTTTCTCTAGATGAAACTGCAACTGACAAAGGACAAGACGATTGACGTCAAGATGCCGTGGGAGAAGTCTGCGGCCGGGGGATCCTTTGGCAGGCGCGGACCGTCCGATGTCACTGGCGTGTTTATGGATTCTGGCGATCCGCGCGGATACCCGGCCGTGCGTCTTCAACGGCGGAATGGCGAGATTTTTGTTGCCGCCGCAGGATTCGTGCCGCCGCCAGACGGCGAATTCCCCAAATCGTGGGACGATCTGAGGGATCAGGTCAGGTGGGCGTTGCCGCCTGCCTTCCAGTCGCCGCAGGCAGCGCTGGCGGTATATTCGCCCGACATGGTAGTCCGGCAGACGACGGTGGATGCCCTGGTGGCGGAGGAAAAGGCGCCGTCGTCGACAGCTGCCGCACCGGTCAAGAAGAAGCTAGGGGTTCGCCGTGACGCGGCACCTCCGCCGTCCTCGGAGAAGAAGTCTGCTTCTTCGGCCGTCGCTGCACCTGTTCCGTTCGTTCCTGCATCGCATGACGGCAACCGCTTCGTGATCGCGCCGCTGGACGAGAATCCGTTCATCCTTCAGGCAGGTCTGCCGGAATATCAGGTGCTGTGGCTCTCCCGTCTCCTCCCAGAAGGGCATCGTCCTACGGCGTGTTCCGTGCAGGTGGCGCCGGCAGCGATGCTTGCGGCACTCCACAGCCAGCCCGATTTCGTTGCGGCTGACGGCACGGCCATGGCGGTGTTCGTCACGCGCACGTCCATATATTTTGCAGGATACCGCAAGGGGGCGCTTCTCTTGTTCCGCGAGTGCCCTGGCGCTGCTGGCTACGAGGTGATGCGCGAGCTGGTGAAGGCCGGCCTCGGCGTGACCGACGACTTGGTGGGTTCGATCCTCGATGGAACGCTCATCGATCCGCGTCCTGCGCTTGAGCCGCTGGTCCGTCCGGTCCTGCAGCAGCTGCAGCTCTCCCTTGACTATCTGGCGCAGCGTTACGACGTGCATGTCGACAAGGTGTTCTTGATGGGGCTTCCGGCCGGCGCCGGACACTGGAACTCGTTCGCAGAGGAGACGCTCGGCGTGCCGTTCGTGTCGCCGGATGCCTTTGCCGGGTTCCAGCAGCTGGCTAAGGGCGTGCAGCTGCCGAACGACCTGACGCCCGGCACGTCGCAGGCGTACCTGACGGCATTGGGGGCGGCGCGCGCCGCCATGGAGGGACATGGATGAAAGCGCCTAACCTCCATCTGAATCTGCTGCGGCCCGAGGAGATGGCTTCGTCATCTCCCGTGCGCATGCGCGTGATGCTGCCGCTTCTGTCTCTGCTGCTTTGCGTGGCATGCGTGGTCTGGTGGGGGATTCTCTTCATGCAGGGGCTGCTCCTCAACAGCAAGGTGACCTCTGTGCGCGCCGATCTCGAGGGCCGCAAGTCCGCACATGCCGCAAGCCTCGCCCAGATGGCGGACATGCGCGAGCGCCAGGCCCAGCTAGACCAGCTTGATGCCTACAAGAGGGGATGCCACAAGTACGGCGGGCTGATGGCGAAGTTGGCGGAGGTGATCCCGGAAGATGTGCAGCTGACCGCGCTCACGATTCCTGAGCCGCCGCCGCAGATGCTCTCCGATCCGAAGAACCCTAAGCTTCCGCCGCTGCTGGGACCGACAAACACGGTAGAGAACGTCCAGTTCCGCATTTCGGGCCGCACTGCCGCCACGGCCTCCGTGACGGCGCTCATGGAGGCGGTCGAGAGCGATGCGTTCTCCGACTGGATAGTCGTAGACAAGGACAAGAAGAAGTCCGCCGCTCGCAAGAAGAAGCGAATCAATATCCGCCAGGAGACGCGAGCGGGCGAAGACGGCGTGCGGATGCTTGCCTTCGAGGTGGAATTCCGCTGCAAGGAGAGGAGGTTCGAGAAATGAGCGCAGATGCTGCAAAACCTGCCGCCGGTCTCAAGAACCCAATGTTCCTTTCCGCGCTGATCCTTGCGGGGGCGGCATTGATATACCTTTTCGCCGTGCAGCCTGCGCAGATGTCGATAGACAAGGCTAAGCGCGAGTTGGCAAGCCTGACGGACCAGCAGCGCATCATGGAACGGGACCTTAAGGATTCGGCGCGCGTGAAGGGGATGCTGGCCGAGATCGACGCGGCGCAGAAGCCATATCTCGACGCCCTGCTTACGCCATTGCTGGAGTCTTGGGCCATGCGCGCGAAGTCGCTGCTGGATCCCATCGCGGCCGACGTGGGGTTGAACATCGTAGACTATTCCGAGCAGCCCGTGAGGGCGTTGCCGTTGCCGAAGCCGCCTCCCCGCCAGCTCCACGCGCGCCACCCCGTTCGCGTCGTGTGCAAGGGCAGCTACGCGGAGATCGCGTCTTTTGTCCTGCGTGTCGAGAAGCTGCTGCCGTATGTCACGCTCCAGTCTCTGCTGATCAAGGCGCAGAAGGATCCTGACGCCCAGTCGGCGGAACTGGTCTTTGAATGGCCTGCCAAAGGCGAACTGTCGGTACCTGCGTTGCCGCCGGGAGGAGGTGCGAAGAAATGAAAGCTTCCGCAAGGCTCCTGCTGTTGCCGTTGCTGGCCTCGATGACGCTCGCCGCCGCCGAGGGGTTGCGCAATCCCTTCTGGCCGAAGGGCTATGAAGGCGAACGGACTCCCATCTCCGCCGAAGTGCGTCAGAAGCCGAAGCCCAAGCCGAAACCTCAGGCGCCGAAGGTCGATCCAAAGGCCGCAGCGGCGGAGAAGGCCGCGAAGGAAGCGGCGGCAAAGAAGGATGCTGCAGCCAAAGAAGCGGCGGCTCGCGAGGCTGCTGCGAAAGAGGCTGCCGCCAAGGAGGCTGCCGCAAAAGCGGCGGCGGAAAAGGTCGCGCAGGAGGCTGCTGCCAAGGCCGAGGCCGAGCGCAAGCGGGAGATCACGCCAGAGGAGTGGAAGAAGGCTAAGAAGTCGCTCAAGTTCAGCAATCCGGCCGTGGTGAAGACGCAGGACGGGCAAGTGCGGGCTACCATCTGCATAAACGGCAACATATATGGTGACGGCGACTACATGTCCACGACGCTGGATGGCGTCCGGTTCACCTGGCGTGTCAGGTGGGGGGATGGCGGCCAGAAGCTATTGCTGGAGCATGTCAAGGCTCGCCGCGTAAAATGAGGTTTCGAAACAAGGAAAACTGAACGAAAGAGAGGTACAGGTATGGAATTCCGCAAAGAGATCAATGGCGTTCTTCTCGCTGTATGTGCGGGTGTTTGGGCGACCGTGGCTGTCGGGCAGGGGCAAGGGCCTTCCTTGAGCGACTTGCTGTTGCCAGATGCCGACTCCTCGGCTTCCGCCGCGAAGCCAGCCGATAAGCCGGCTCCACGGCCTGAGGCGAAACCCGCCGAGAAAACTGTGTCGCAGCCAGTGGCCAAGCCCGCTGAAAAGCCCGTCGATAAGCCTGCCGCCAAGCCGGAGGCAAAGCCCGTCGAGAAGCCTGCCGCCAAGCCGGAGGCAAAGCCCGTCGATAAGCCTGCGGAGAAACCGGTGGCTAAGGCTGCCGAGAAGCCTGCCGTCAAGGAACCGGTGCCGGTTGCAAAGGCATCTGCTCCCGTGGCGGCGAAAACGGTTGAGACGAAGCCCGCTGACAAGAAGCAGTCGGAGGCAGAGGAGGCGGACGAGATCAACCTGAGCGAGATTGACGATTCCGCAGAGGCGGCAAAGGGACGTCCTGTCGTGAAGCTTGCGGAACCGGCTTCGGCTCCTGCAGCTGCTCCGTCGTCAGTACCGGCCGCGCCCATGTCCGCGAATGGGGCGGAGATAGCCGCACGCTTTCTGGCGAGCGACGAGACGGCTCTTGTGGACATCACGTCGGACAACGCCTCTCTTACCGACATCCTTCGCCAGTTCCGCCGTGCGACAGGCGCGAACATCATCTATGCAGAGTCCTCAAACCTTCAGCAGCGAGTCTCCGTGTCGCTCAAGCACGTGCCGTGGCTGCAAGGCATGAAGTCGATCCTCAATTCGCGCGGTTATCGTGTGGAGTCTACGGGCGGCATCCACTTCATCAAGGAGGATAAGCTCGCTGATCCGGTCTTCACGCGGACATTCCAGCTGAACCACGCCTCCGTCGACGAACTGGCCAAGCTATTCAATGAATCATTTGGCATAAAAGGAAAAGACGGGAAGTTCGTCAAGAGTGTCGCCACGCCGTTTCAGGGCGCCAACACGATCGTGGTGACGGCGAACGAACATGTTCTGGCAGACTGCGAGGCCATAATCAAGTCTGTTGACAAGGCTGTGCCGCAGATCTACATCGAGGCACGGTTCATCGAACTGTCGAACGAGGCAATGCACAAGCTTGGCGTGCAGTGGAACCAGCTTGAAAGCTGGGGGGCTTCCGTCCATGACATTAATGCTGGCATCGAATACAACAACGGGCGACTCAACAAATTCAAGAGCGGCACGACGACATCGTATTACAAGCCCAGTGCGTACAATGCGGACGGGAAGGACGTCTCTGACGGACATTCCGCCGTGGACTACGTGACGAAGAACTATCTTACGGCTGGCGGCATCACAGACCCATCGCGCCTGGACTACAAGGAGACGACCGCCGACATGGCTTGGCGCAATGCGCGAGTGTTCTCCGGCCAGCTCTCGGCGGATGACTTTCGCCTTGCGATGAGCGCGTTTGAACAGCTGGAAGACACCAAGATCTTCTCAAACCCGAAGATCATCGTGTCCAACGGCAGGGAGGCTCTCTTCGACCGAACGACAAAGTTCCCCAACGTTACGCTCACGTCGCAGCACGATACGCAATCTGGTTATACCAAGAGCGATGCCAAGCTTGAAGTCATTCCAGGGGAGGATGGATTGTTCTCCAAGACGGCATTCTTCTCGTGGGGCATTACGCTCACTGTCAAGCCGCGCATCTCGCCCGATGGACTCATCAGCGTGGAGATCGTGCCGGCCATCAGCGATCTTGACAAGACCGTTACTGAAGACGGGTTCTATCACATCACTGGTGGATCAGATGCGCCGTACGGCTCGTATCCGATCCTGCTTTTCAAGCGCCTGACCACTGAATTCACTATGAAGGACGGCGCGACTGCGGTCATTGGCGGTCTCTCGAAAACTGAGGAGGGGGACATTGATTCCGGGATTCCGTATCTGCGCAAGATTCCGTGGATTGGCCCTAAGCTCTTTGGATGGAAGAGCCGCGGGAAGGTGCAGAAAGAGATTCTTATCTTCGTGACCGTCGGCATTGCAGACCCGGCGAACTTGCCAGAGGACATCGGTCTTCCGAAGAACGCGGTCCGTGGCCGCGAGTATGTCGAGAAACGCGCGCTCGAGCCTGGCGATCGTCCGAACGCGGCGAATGAACTCCTTAAGATTGACACGCGCACGTTGGACGAGCAGAGGGACGAGCGTGAGCGTAACGCTGCGGAAAAGAAGGACGAAGGAGCTCCTGGCACGGTCACGATAACCCCCGTTGCCAAGTAGCCAATTGGTAGGGCGTCATCTCGACCCGCCGCCTGCGGCGCGTCCAGAGGCCGCGCCCTACCTGTATGATGCGGCGTTTGCCAAATTCGATGTTGCGTGTCAGAAAACATCCTTGAAAAGCCCTAACCGGTTACAGCGCCGCAATAGGCAGAAAGGAAATCGCACATGAAGATCGTCAGGATTCTCGCAACAGTCGCCATCGCCGCCGGACTCGTCTCGTCAGCAGACGCACAGCCCAACCGCCAGACCTATTGCGACGCGATGGGCCGCACGCAGTGGTCTGCGACGACGGACAACCACGGCAAGACCACCTACCGCGACGCGATGGGGCGCACGCAGGGGTCTGCGACGACCGACAACTACGGCAAGACGACGTATCGCGACGCCATGGGGCGCACGCAGGGGTCTGCTTCGACGGACAACTACGGCAAGACCACCTTCCGCGACGCTATGGGACGCCAGCAGGGCTCTGCGACGACCGACAACTACGGCAAGACCACCTTCCGTGACTCGATGGGACGCACCACCGGCACGGCGACGACCGACAACTACGGCAAGACCACCTACCGCGACTCGATGGGACGCATAACGGGCACCTCGACGAAGGACAGTTCCGGCCGTGTCACCTACCGCGACGCGCAGGGCCGCGTGATCGGCACGAAGAAGTAGCTTAGATGAAAGACTTTGGCTTTTATCTTGTGATGACCAATCCCGTGGTCGGCTACGCCCGTTGCGCGGAGGCGGCCGTCAAGGCAGGGGTGCGCATAATCCAGCTGCGCATGAAGCACGCCGAGCGCGCGGATATCCTGCGCGAGGCCCACGAAGTGAGGCGCGTCACGCGCGGCACGGAAACTCTCTTCATCGTGAACGATGATCCGGCGATCGCGGCAGAGGTGGAGGCGGACGGCGTACACGTGGGACAGGACGACATGCCTGTCGCCGAAGTGCGGCAGAA
>JAEEGL016736330.1_pt1 | contig 10350 bp, 8 predicted proteins | sample 9134231 | NCBI WGS metagenome assembly JAEEGL01 (sample SAMN16246548, study PRJNA631951) | gut metagenome | biome: gut microbiome; feature: rumen; material: fiber-attached | host: Bos | place: Iran: Karaj | collected 2018-10
TCGTGCGCCTCTTCTGGCCCGCACGTGGATGCCTTTAACCGCGCGCAGAAGGCGTACAATGACGGCAAGGACGACAAGGCTATTGCCGAGGCTCTCGAGGCCCTGAAAATCAAGCCCGACTACAAGCCCGCCATCGAGTTTCTGAACAAGACCTTCGATGACGTGATTGCCGCAAAGAACGACACGATTGCGATGTTCAAGAAGCGCGACGACCCGAACCCCAAGCGCTGGGACAAGATCGTGTTTATGGAAGAGCAGAAGGCCGATTACGCGAAGCAGCTGAAGCTTATTGCCCGCCGTAACGACAAGCTCAAACTGAGCGTGGATGTCAATCCCGAAGATATCAAGGTCGCCCGCGACAGTGCTGCCGCATCGCACTATGCCGCAGGTCTTGAAAAGATGAACGGGCGCGGGAAGGCCGCCCAGCAGGAAGCCGCGGTCCACTTCCGCAAGGCGTTCACCTACCATGCCGACTACGAGGATTCCAAGCAGCTCTATGCGGAATGCAAGAAGCGCGGCACGGTGCGCGTAGCGGTTGACCCGTTCAACAACGACTACAGTGGCCGCATGGATGCCGCCCTGATTGCCGAACTCCAGAAGAACAAGGAAGCCTCCGAATTCCTGCAGTTCTTGACCCGTGCCGACCTGGACCGCATTCTCGAAGAGCAGACGCTTGCTTCTTCGGGCGATTTCAAGGAAGGCGAGGGCGATGAAATGATGGGCAATCTCCGTACCGCGGAATTCCTCATCGCGGGTTCCATCGAGAAGCATGTGTGCTCTGACGACGAACGCGCAGTGGAGCGCGATCGCGAAGAGAAGGAAAATGCGAACCGCGTGAAGGTCGGCAGCCACCAGGAATGCGAGACTCTCAAGAGTGGCAAGCGCCGTTGCTACGACGTGAACGACTATGCCAACGTGTATGCGACTATCGTGACCGACTCGCTCACGAAGAAGGCTTCGACCTCCGGCTTTATCCAGATTCTCGATTTCAAGACGGGCGAAGTCAAGAAAAAGACCGACGTGCGCGTAGGCGTGATGTCGTCGGGTATCGTGGCAAGCTGTTCTGGCGACCCGCGCGCGTTCTTGCCCATCTGCAAGCATACCGAAATCACGCTCCGTTCTTGCAGCGAGATGAACGACCAGATGACGGTCGATTTTGCCCGCAAGTCTGTGGCAGAGATAACTAAAGTTACCAAGGAACTGACCAAGTAGGGCGGTTCGGGGTAAAATATTTCTAAATTTGGACTAAAATAACAATCCATAAGGAGAAATCTCAATGAAAAAGATGTTCCTCGCTCTCGCTGCGGCAAGCCTTGTCAGCACGATGGCTTTTGCTCAGGACGACTATGACTACGGTGACGACTACGGCACCGAAGCCTCCACCAGCAGCGATGACGGCTACACCGACATGGACAGTGGCGACAAGGCCGCTGCCGAAGAAAAGCCTGCATCTGATGTTGAATACAAGAACATGGACGAAGGCAAGAAGGTGAGCCGTAACGAAGGCGAAATGTCCTCCATCTTTGATCGCCCGTACAACATCGGTGCAAGGATTTCCTTGGGTCTCGCCGACTTCTACAACACTCCGACGGTCACTAATCCTGAAACTGGTGCCGAAGAAGACGCCATGAAGGGCTGGATGGGTGTACAGGTGGCCGTTGGCTTCATCTTCAACTACCACATCAACAACATGTTCAGCATCGTGCCGGAACTGAACTTCGAAGTTCGCGACTACTTCAGCGAAGCCGATGGCTACTGGGCTGTGTACGATGACTATGGATACTTCTCGGGCTATGCAACTGACGTGCAGTACAACCTGCGCCAGTTCAACTTGAACATCCCGGTGATGGTCCGATTCAACGCTACTCCGGAAATCTTCGTCGAAGCCGGTGCCGCGTTCTCCGTGAACCTCTATGCTGACTACGCCCTCACCAGTGACGAATACGGCATTGACGAGACTCTCGACGACTGGGAATGCTCTTCTACCGCTTTCGCCCTCCAGTTTGGTGCAGGCTACACCCTGGGTATCGGCAACAACAAGTTCGGCGATATCGGCGCCCGTTTCGTTCTCGACATGACGAAGCTCGAACCGAATGGCGATACCAAGACCTGGTCTCTCCAGTTCTTCGTGACGGGTTACACTCCGATGTAATCTTCACCTAGGTGAAAAGTTTAGCCCCGCAGTAATGCGGGGCTTTCATTTTGTCGGGGGTTCGACATCTGCTTCTGCTGCAAAAAAAATCCCCGTTTACACGGGGATTAAATGTGTTTACTCGGCCCAGAAGCCGCTTGATTTTTACTTGATCGTAGAGGTGAGGCGGAAGGCGAGGCCCACGTCGCTCATCTCGTTTTCGCTGTAAACGCTGAACTGCAGCTTGGAAGATCCGATTTTCTTGACCCATGCAACAGTCCATGCCCAGTCGTCGTAGGTGTGCTCGGTTACGGCGTACAGGTTGTCGCGCTTGTTGATGTATTCCCATTCCACCATGAGGTTGCTCATGAGCGTGTTCAAGATGCCTGTCTTCGGGGCGAAATCGAGACCCAGGTAGAACGGCTGGAAATAGATGCCCGGCAGGTAGTACTTGGTTTCGGGAGCAATGTAGTTGGGAGCGTCCTCGTTCAGGTCGTCATCCTGTGTGTACACGCAGGAGTATTCGCCGTACACGCGCAGCATCGAGAGCAGGTCATAGCTTGCGTAGGCTGCCACGCGGTGAGTCACGTAGGCGGTGTTCTGCAGGACGTCGATGAGGTTTCCGCGGTAGGCCACCTTCACTTCGAGCGGGAAGGTGAACTTCATGTCGTCTTCGACGCGCAGATAGCCGCGGTTGGCGTTGCCGTCCTGGGTGGCGAGCATTACGTTCAACTGGTTCAGGTCATGCTTCCAGCCGAGTTCAAGGGCGTTGTGGCTGTAGTCGCGCATCCAGAGCCCGCGCTTGGTCAGGTCCTTGTCCACGTAGGTACCGAAGTGGGTGGACTGCGACCAGTCAGTCTTCCAGCGGCCAATCTTGAGGTTGAGCTTGTCGCTATCGCCCAGGTTCCACTTGTAGTTCACCCAGTAGAGGTCGGCGAGAATTTTGTCGTACATTTTGCCGTCGATCTTGTTGCCGAATTCCGGCGCGAAGATGCGCAGCATGATGAGGCCTTCGAGGTTTTCGCTCTTGTACTGGCCGCCCACGTTGGCGCGAATCCAGCCGCTGCTGAAGTTGTTGTCTTCGTCGGCGATGGACTTGGTGACCTGGGTTTGCACGTTGCCCTTCAGGCCGAATTCGCCGTCGATGGCGAATGCGGAGGTGGCAAGTCCCATGGTAAGGAGTGCTGCCGCAATCTTTAGGTGTTTCATCGTTTCTCCTATGATGGCCACGCTGTTCCCGTGGCTCCTTATTGTTTCCGAGCGTAAAGATAGAATTTGACACCTGTTTTGGAAATGCCCTCTTTCCCCATTTATCGCGTTTTTTTATCTTTGTCGCGGATTATTGATTATGGATGAGGTGTGTATGCCCGTTTTCTCCCGCTTGACTGCTGCTCTCTGCGCCTGTGCCGCATTAGGCCTTATGGCTCCGGCCCTTTCTGTTGCCGGTGAACTTGCTCCCAACAAGACGCACGCAGTTCTGAATGTCACTTACACGAACTACGACGACGTGCCGCAGGCAAAGAAGAAACTCGTGTTCCAGGGCCAGAAAAAGCCCAAGAACAAGATTACCGTGGTGACAGACATGTACGGCGAGGCCGCCTTCATGATTCCGCGCGAGGATTCCTACACGGTGCTCTGCGAGAGCCTTACGGGCCCGTTTGAATGCGGTACGACACCTTATGTTTCCCTGACGGCGAGCACGGGCGGCGTGACGGTGCTCTTTGACGATACGCGTGCGGAACTTACCGGCGTGAACTTCAAGGTGGGCAGCGCCGAACTTATCCCGAATTCGCTCAAGACGCTCGATAACGCGATTGCTGGCCTCAAGCGCAATGCGAAGGCGAAGGTCGAAATCGAAGGCCACACGAGTAGCGAAGGGAGCGATTCCTTTAACCAGAAACTTTCCGAGGACCGCGCAAACAGCGTCATGGAATACATGATCAGCAAGGGCATCTCGAAAGACCGCGTGACTGCGGTGGGTTATGGCTCCAGCCGCCCCAAGGAAGACAATGCTACCGAAGCGGGCCGCAAGGCGAACCGCCGCATAGAAATCCGAGTGGTGAACCCGGACGAAGTGAACGCGAAAAGCGAGTAGTAAAAACGGTTCCGGCCCTAGACGGAGTGAATCCCGTCTTCGGCGATGACGATTTTTCCGTCGCGGAAGAGGCCGCCGATAATCTTCTTGAAAGCCTTTTTCGAGATGCCGAATTCCTGGCGTATGGTTTCGGGATCGCTGTTGTCGCCGTAGGGCAAAAATCCGCCGGCTTCTGCGAGTTTGTTCAGAATGGCGCTCGGGGCGTCGCTGTTGATTACGCCCTTGTAGCCCACGGGCGTGAGGTTTAACGTAATCTTTCCGTCGTTTGTGATGCGCTGGATAAACCCGGGCATGGTATCGCCGATGTATATGCGCTGCATTCCCGGGGTAAGCATGAGCCTTCCCGTGTAGCGGTAATCGACCAGAAAGTCGACGTATTCGCGGGTCACCTCGTAGGCGGCAAGTTCCACGCGCTGGCCCACGTGCAGGTCCTCGGTGTCGTAGTCGATAAACGTCTTGATTTTTTCGGTGGCGACAAGCCTTCCGCTCTTCTCGTCTACCAGAATATAGACTACGCAACGGTCGCCTTCCACGAGCTCGCCGAGTTGCTGCTTGTAGGGGAGGAACAGGTCCTTGTTTAAACCCCAGTCCAGGAACGCACCCACGCGGTTCACGTCCTTGACGGTAAGTACCGCAAATTCGCCCGCCTGCGCGAACGGCTTGTCGAGTGTGGCGATGGGGCGGTCTTCCGAATCCATGTAGACGAAGACGTCAATGATTTCGCCCTCTTCGAGCGTGAACTGGTTCTTGTTTCCGGGGAGGAGCACGCGGCCGCCTGTCTCGAGTTCTAGGTAGAATCCCTGGGGCATGACTGCGTCGACGCGCGCGCGGTTAATCTTTCCGATTTCCATATTGGCCTTTCCGTTCTGGTGTCCGCCGTTGTTTTTTCGCGGGGTTATAGTCGCGACCATCCGCGACATCAAAAATATAGGATTTTACGGGGACGTGTTCGGGGCTATCTCGGCGAGAGGCAGAACCTTGCAGTGCCGCACGAACCGGAGAGTCTCCTTTTCGCCCTTTTCGGCAAGAAGGCGCAGCAGGTACAGGAGTTTCCGGTAGGTGTTTTCCGTCATTTTCTCCTTGGCGGTGCTTTTTTCGAGGTATTCGAGCGGGGAACGTTGCGTGTAGCCTGCCTTGTTGTAGGTCTTCGATGCGGCGATGCGGTCGCAGAACATTTCCTTGATGTAGCGGTCGGGCATGTCCATCGGCACGATCTTCTTGGTGGCTAGTTCGTAGTCGTACCAGAATTCAAAGTGGTGCTTGTTCCTGCCCTTGTGGTGCATCCATGCGAGGCTCATTCCCGTATCGCGGCGTTCCCCGTTGTTCGGGGATTCCTTGCCGCTGTAGTAGCGCGCTCCCGGGATAAATTCCGTGGGCGAGTACTTAGAAAGGTCGTGGAACAGTCCCTGAAACCCGATTCCCGCCTTGAAGCAGAGGCGCACGACCTCGTTCCTGTGCTTTGTGATGGTGATAAAGTGGCGTATTGGGTGGAACATGCGAAAAAGATAAAAAATGCCGACGGGCGGGCAAATAGAAATTATATTTCAGTCATGAATTCCTCAGTTGATTTTATCGGCGATATACACGGGCACTGCACCGAGTTGCGGCTTCTGCTCGCGAAACTCGGTTACGAGGAATCAGGAGGCGCATTCCGCTATCCGGGTGGGGCGCGCTCTGTCGTGTTTTTGGGCGACTACATCGATCGCGGGAGCCAGTCGCGCGAAGTGATTAATTTGGTGCGGGCCATGCGCGACGCAGGTTCGGCGGTCGCCCTGATGGGGAACCACGAATTCAATGCGCTCTGCTTTTGGCAGCAGAACGGCGCCGGTGGTTCTCACGTGATTCACTGCATCCCCGGGGGCTACCTGCGCGAACACAGTTTCAACAAGGTGGCGATCCACACGAAGACGGTCGAGAGCTACAAGGGGCGCAAAAAGGAATTCGAGGACATGCTCTTGTTCTTGAGGACGCTCCCGTTCTTTATCGATGCGCCCGCCTTCCGGGCCCAGCACGCCTGTTTTGACAGGGGTGCTGCACGTACGCTGGATGCCGCGGGCATACACAGTTTTGCCGACGGGAACTTTGACGAGCTTATTGCACGTGCGAACGATCAGTTTAACGAATACGATGATTCACTCTTTGATCCGATAAACCACTTCTTGAAGGGGCCCGAGATGAACTTGCCCGACGGGATTACGTTCCGCGATGGGGAAGGCGTGCTCCGCAAGCGTGCGCGGGTAAAATGGTGGATTGACCCGAAGGGCAGTAGCCTGCGGGAACTGGCCTTCCAGCCGGGAGTGGAGTTGCCTGCCTGCGATGCGCCCGCGGAGGTGCTTGGGCACAGTTTTTATGGTGAAAGCGAAAAGCCCGTGTTCTTTGGACACTACTGGCTTACGGGACTCCCGAAACTCATTCGCGACAACGTGTGCTGTCTCGATTTTAGCGTGGCGGGTTATCGCGGTGACGGGCGGCTCGTGGCTTACCGGTTCGATGGCGAACAGAAACTCGACGAAAGCAAGTTCGTGTGGGTGGAGGCTATCTAGACGAAAGCCCTGCTCAAAAAATTATCATCGCTGAAGGTGACGGCTGTTGTCCTTGTCGCTTTCCTGGTGCTCACGTTCTGGGGTACCCTGGCGCAGGCGAATGCGGAGGCTGCGGGTATTCCGGCATTGGTTGCCGTGGACCGTTTCTTTGGCAGTTACTTTATATGGGCGATGGGCGTGGTGCCGCTGCCCGCGTTCAAGAGCATTGCGGTTCTTGCGTGCGTGAACCTTGTCGCGAGCATGGCTTTCCGGATGCCCCGCGGTTGGAAAAATGCGGGACTCTGGCTTATGCATGTGGCATTGCTCGTGCTGCTCGCAGGTGGCATTGTCGGGAATGAAATCAAGCGGGAGTACAACGGGTTCGAGGTGATTACCTTGAATTCGGCCGAACTCCCTGATTCCAGTGCGACCGCGCAGAAGGTGAAGTTCTATGCGGCAGACGATAGCCTGGGCGCAGAACCCGTGAATCTGGACGAGTCCGTGCTGCACACGGGCTGGCCTTACTACGCGCATTTCCGGGGTGACCTGCCTATGTCAAAGAACAAGGTCATCTCGATGTACAAGGTTTATTACGACCCGTTCCACTTTGTGCCGTATGCGTTTATGGTGCTTTTCTTGCTGGGGGCAGTGTTCCATTACGTGGTGAAGGTGCGCGGTGCGCGTAAGGGAACTGTTAAAGCGCTGGCTTCTTGCATGGGCGCAAAAATCGTGCCGCTGCTGGCGCTTGTGATGCTTGCGATGCCGATGAATGCACGTGCGGATGAGATCCCGAGTGATGCCTTGGTAACGTTCTCGGTGAGGCGCGACGCCTCGGTGATTGTCTGGGAAGGCCTGAAGACGGATTCCCCCGTGCTGGTAGATTCTGCTATTCGCCCGTTCGATTCTTTTGCCCGCGGGTTCCTGGACGACCTGAGCGGCCGCGTGACATTTAAGTGCGGGGAGGCTCCATACTGCAAAAGGCAGGATTTGCGAAAACTTTCCGCCGGGGATGTCGTGCGTCTGATTTTGAACAATCCCGAAGAGGCGAAAAACCTTGCTCTGTTCAAGGTCTTGCGCAGCGATGTGCTGGAAGCATTGCGTTTGCCGGCTGATTCTCGCTATGTAAGTTATGCGGAGTTGGCGCCATCGCGGAATTTGCTGGAACTCTATGCGAGCCGGGATGACAACCATCCGGCAACTCTCGAAATGCAGCGGCTCTATTCGAATGTATTGGAATACGAGACGGTTGCGGCACGGACGGCGTTCTCGCCGGTCGGTGACGCAAAGGCAAGCGTGGAGCCGGCGCGGATTTCGATGGAGGTGCTTTACCACCACCTAAATCTGGCGCTATGGGCGTTCGTTGCGGCATTTATCGCCTGCCTGCTTGCTTTGCTGAACTTGATTTTCAAGTCGCGGAAAATGGATGTGGCTGCGAATGTGTCCTGCATCGCGACGGCGGGAATACTCGCGGTTCTGTTTGCCTTGCGCATATACGTTGCCGCCCGCGTTCCGCTTTCTAGTTTGTACGAAATTGTATTGCTTGTGGCAATGCTCCTAATGGCATTTGAATCGGGTGCGTTTATTTTCTGCAAGCGCCGCACGTTCTCGCTCATGATTCCCGTGACGTTCATGGCGGCAATTCTCCTGTTCTTTGCGAAGTTCGTGCTGGAGCCGGGCGATACTTTCCGGCCGATTCCTGCCGTATTGAATTCCTCGGTATTCCTCACGGTTCACGTGTTTACGATTGCGCTCGGGTTTGCGGGCATGATTCTTTCGGGAGTCGTCGCGCATGTGGCGCTGTTCCGTTCCCGCGGGCAATTAGCCGGCTCGGGTGTCTCTCTGGAACAGGACCGCGCGGACTCTCTGGGTGAATCGCCGCGCACCCCGCTCGATTCGCTCCTGTACGGGACGCTCGTCTTTGGCGCCGTCTTTACCATCATAGGCACGCTCCTGGGCGGCGTGTGGGCTGATTTCGCATGGGGTCGCTTCTGGGGGTTCGACCCGAAGGAATGTGGTGCGCTGTTCGTAATCCTGTGGGCGATGCTCCTGCTGCATCTGCGTGCTGGCCGCCTGGTGAATGTGCGCTCCTTCGCCTTGCTCAACTGCTTCAACGTAATCGTGACGTTCCTCTGCTGGTTCGGCGTGAACTTGCTCGGGGTTGGCCTGCACAGTTACGGGTTCCAGAACGGCACCGCCGCATGGCTAGGCCTGTTTGTTGCTACCGATGTGCTGTTTATCGTGCTTATTGAACGCCTTGTCGCGCGACGCTCCTGAAAATAAACTCTGCACCGGAGTAATTTTATATATTCATGCAAAAAGGAGGCATGGAACATGCAGATTGTAACGACAGATTTTATTACGGGCAAGGAAATAGAGACCATTCAGGTGGTCAAGGGGAGTGTCGTGTTCAGCAAGAACGTGGTGCGCGATATCTTTGCGGGCCTCAAGACGATTATCGGTGGCGAAATTGCCGGCTATACCGAGATGCTGAACGATGCCCGCAACATCGCGATGCAGCGCATGATAGAGGAAGCGTCCCGTATCGGTGGTGACGCTGTCGTGAACGTGCGCTTTGCGACGTCATCTGTTATGGCGGGGTCGTCCGAAATTATCGTGTACGGGACTGCCGTGAAATTCAAGTAAAGTTTGTTAAAGTGTTTGCTTCAAGAGTCTATTCACACGTTCACACATTCACTTCGTTCGAGTGTTCACTTTGTAAATAGCCTCTCTACGCAAAGAACACAACATTTGCTCCGGCAGAAACTAGTTTATCGCAAGGAATTTGCAATAGGCGGGTTCTGCAGAAGTCCTTGTGACTGTTAGTCCCTTCGGACTTCTACGAAAATCAATAGGGATTTAAACATCGGAGAGGTGTTATTCGTATAAGGCATTCACGAGGCCTGTTTTTTTTTGAAGGATGTGCTTCAAGAGTCTATTCACACGTTCACACATTCAAGCAACAGCAAATTGCTAGCGGGTTTGCCGTTCACGAATTTCGTTTATTGCAATATTCGGTTTACTTGCTTCTCTTTGCTCGTACAGCAAGCCTTACGCCGTCTGCGGCGCTCGTGACGATTCCGCCGGAATAGCCTGCGCCCTCACCGAGCACGAATAGCCCCTGCGTGTTGATGCTTTCGAGCGTGTCGTTGTTGCGCGTGATGCGTACGGGCGAACTCGTGCGCGTCTCGGGGGCTACAATCAGGCCCTGCTCTATAAATCCCGGAATCTTGCGGTCAAAATTCTGGAAACCTTCGGCAAGCGAGTTGCAAATTTTCTTGTCGAGCCAGTCCCACATGTTGCAGGCGACAAGCCCGCAGGGGTAAGTTGTCTTGGGTAAATTCCTGTCTGCGTGGTGGGCGAGGAACGCCTTGATGGTCTGCGCGGGGGCTGCGTATTCCTTGCCGCCGACATCGAATGCGTCGCGCTCCGTCTTGCGCTGGAAATCGAGCCCGCCGAAGGTTGTTTCGCTCGCCTCTACGGGTACGACAATCGCACCGTTTGCGGTGGGGCCGTTGCGGCGGCTGTAGCTCATGCCGTTGGTGGCGAGCGTTCCCGGTTCCGATGCGCAGGGCACCAGCACGCCACCCGGGCACATGCAGAAA
>JAEEGL011193745.1_pt1 | contig 10349 bp, 7 predicted proteins | sample 9134231 | NCBI WGS metagenome assembly JAEEGL01 (sample SAMN16246548, study PRJNA631951) | gut metagenome | biome: gut microbiome; feature: rumen; material: fiber-attached | host: Bos | place: Iran: Karaj | collected 2018-10
AATCTTCAGGCCTGATGTGTTTCCGATAACGGGTTTCATTATTGTAATTCCAGAATACTTGTCAGGAGGAAAATTTAAATGAAGAAGAAATTACTGGCACTTACACTCATCGGCGCCATGACTGCCGGCATGCTGGCCGGCTGCGGCGGCGGCAGCACAGGATCGACGGCGGCACCGGCGTCTGACGGCGCGGCGGCAGGATCGACAGCGGCACCCGCCTCCGAAGGCGCGGCAGAAGGCCAGACGGCGGCACCGGTCGGCGGCGACAACGTCATCAATCTCTGGGCCTTCACGGACGAAGTTCCGAACATGGCTGCAAAATACGCGGAAACACATCCGGATTTCGGGTACACGTTCAATCCCACGATCATTGCTACGACCGAAGGCGCTTATCAGCCCGCGCTCGACGCAGCGCTTCAGGCCGGCGGCGAGGGCCAGCCGGACATCTACTGTGCGGAGGCCGCTTTCGTACTGAAATATACGAAGGGCGACATGGAGAGCTTCGCGATGCCGTATAAGGATCTCGGCATCGATGTTGAAGGAGAGATTGCCTCCTCAAAAATTGCTCAGTATGCCGTCGATATCGGCACCAACACTTCGGGCGATGTCGTAGGCCTGGGCTATCAGGCGACCGGCGGCTGCTTCATTTACAGACGTTCAATCGCGAAAGAGGTTTTCGGAACCGACGATCCGACTGAGATATCCGAAGTCCTCGGCGGCGGTTCGGGATCCTGGGATAAATTCTGGGAGGCTGCGGCAAAGCTCGCTGAAAACGGCACGGCAATCGTCTCCGGCGACGGCGATGTCTGGCACGCGGTTGAGAACAGCTCCGACAGCGGCTGGCTGAATGATGCGGGACAGCTCGTCATTGATCCGAAGAGAGAAGCATTCCTTGACATTTCCAAGGATCTCACCGACAAAGGATGGTCCAACCAGACGCAGGACTGGCAGGATGCATGGTTTGCGGATATGAAGGGCACCGGAGCAAAGCCGGTATTCGGTTTCTTCGGCCCGGCATGGCTCATCAACTATACGATCGCTCCGAACTGCGGCGGCAAGGCAGTCGGTGAAGGCACCTACGGTGACTGGGCTGTCTGCTCTTCCCCGATCGGTTTCTTCTGGGGCGGCACATGGCTCCTTGCAAATAAGAACATCGATTCCGCCAAGGCTCAGGCTGTGGCTGAGTTCATCGAGTGGGTTACTTTAAACGGCACGGAAGACGGTCTCCAGTACAAGTGGGCGAACGGAACCCTGTACGGAGAAGGCGGCACCAAGGATGCGGTTGCAGCCGGTGCAGTCATGGAAGTCTCCAACGGCGAACTTGAATTCCTCGGCGGCCAGAATATGTTTGATTACTTCGTACCGGCCAACGATTTCGCAAACGGCAAGAACCTGACTCAGTACGATGAATCCATCAACACATTCTGGAGAGACCAGGTACGCGCATACGCAGCCGGCGAGAAGACCCGTGATGCCGCAATCGCGGACTTCAAGCAGACGGTTTCCGATAATCTCGGCATCGATCCCGCTGCTTAATGCAATATTGAAACCCGCTGACCGGTGCCGTCGGAAATCTCCGGCGGCACCGGAAAGTGGTCTCAGGCAGCTGTTCATATAATTTGAGGAGAAAAATCATGCCAAAGAAAAAGAAAAAAGGCTATGCGAAATACGGATATCTCTTCGCCATGCCTTTCATGATCGCCTATCTTATATTTTCCCTGTATCCGACTCTCTACACCATGATTATCGGTTTCACCGACCTGAAAGGTATCGGCAAGACCTCCTTCCGCTTCCTTACGGAGGATATTTTTGCGAATTACCGCACGATTCTCACGAGCCCGACCTTCCAGCTGGCGTTAAGGAATACGGTCGTCATGTGGATCTGCAACTTCATCCCGCAGCTTCTTTTGGCGCTGCTCCTCACCGCATGGTTCACGGACAGGCGCTTTAAGATTCCCGGAGAAGGTGCGTTCAAGGTTCTCTTTTATATGCCGAACATCATCACGGCTGCGACGGTCGCGATCCTGTTCTACGCACTTTTCGGCTACCCGATGGGACCTGTCAACAGCCTGCTGCAAAAGCTCGGCATTCTGTCGGAACCGTTCAACTTCCTGGTCAAGAAGACGATCTCCCGCGGTATTGTCATTTTCATTCAGACCTGGATGTGGTACGGCTACACAATGATCATCCTGATTTCGGGTGTTCTCGGTATCAGTACGGAGATATTCGAGGCGGCTGAGGTCGACGGCGCCAACGGCTGGCAGACATTCTGGATGATCACCCTGCCGAACATCAAGACGATTCTGCTCTTTACGCTTGTGACATCCCTGATCGGCGGTCTCAACATGTTCGATATCCCGAAGCTCTTCATGCAGGGCGGTCCGGACAATGCGACGCTCACGCTGGGTGTTTTCATTTACAATCTCGCATTCAGCGGCGGTTATCTCTACAACCGGGCATCGGCAGCCAGTATGATCACCTTCATGATCATCATCGCGGCATCGGCGGTCCTCTTCTGGACACTGCGTGACAAGGACGAGGAAGCGCTCCGCAAGGAGATTAAGAGAAGAAACAAGCCGGTTAAGGCCGCGAAGAGAAAGGAGGCGGCGTCATGAAAAAGACGAAATCGTTCAATGCAAAGAAGATCGTAATTTTCATCATATGCGTTTTTCTGGCGGTCCTCTCCCTCATGCCGTTCATCATCATGATCGTGAACTCGACCCGCTCGACGACACAGATCCAGCAGAGCGCGGTATCGCTCATCCCGTCGACCTATTTTATGAACAACCTGAAGATCCTGGTCGGCAAGAGCTTTAACCCGGCCGTCGGTTTCAAGAATTCTCTGATCGTCTCTGTCGGGGCGACGGCTCTCGCCACCTACTTCTCGACGCTGACCGCGTATTCGCTGGTGGTCTATGAGTGGAAGCTCAGGGATGTCTTCTTTAAATTCATCATCGCCATCATGATGATCCCCGCGCAGATCACGATGATCGGGTTCTATCAGATGGTCTACAAGATTCACATGACCAATCATCTGTCCATGCTGATCCTGCCGGCAATCGCCTCACCGTCCATGGTATTCTTCATGCGCCAGTATATGAAGCCGGCGCTCTCCATGGAAATCGTGCAGTCCGCGAGAATCGACGGAGCGAAGGAGTTTTACATTTTCAATGCGATAGCGCTCCCAATCATGAAGCCGGCCATCGCGACGCAGGCAATCTTCACCTTCGTCTCGTCCTGGAACAACCTGTTCACACCGCTGATCCTTCTGACAGACCAGAAGAAATACACGCTGCCGATCATGATCTCGCTCCTTCGCGGCGATATCTACAAGACGGAGTATGGCGCGGTCTACCTTGGCCTCACGCTGACGGCGGCCCCGCTCATCATCGTGTACCTGCTGCTCTCGAAATATATTGTCGCAGGCGTGGCTTTAGGTAGCGTCAAGGGCTGAGGGTACATCTTCAAGAAGGCTTCGTCTTATTCCGTGATCATCCGATGTCTCTTTAAGCTTACGGTACTGGGTCGGCGACATGCCGGTGCATTTCCGGAAGGCGCGGTTGAAGGATGAGGCGGTGTTAAAGCCGACGGCAGAGGCGATCTCCGAGACGGTCTGCCCCTGCCCCGCGGAGAGCAGGCGTTCCGCAACCTGGATGCGCTTGCTCTCCAGATGGTCTCGAAACGACATACCGCTGTACTCGGCGAACAGACGATGAAAATAATATTTGGAGAAGCCGGCATAGTCAGCCGCCCATTCAAGGCTCAGGTCTTCCATGTAGTGGGTGTCGACATAGGTCAGAAGGCCGGCAAATTTCTCGTAATTGACCGCGAAATTCCTGGTTTTGTCAGCGGAGAATCCCGCTGTCCGATTGAAAAGGTACTTTGCGGTGTCAGCCAGAAGCTTCAGGAGCTCTGAGAAAATGAAAAGCTCCCACATGCTTCCGGCCTCGAAATAGAGATCCGTAATGCGGTCCAGGTATCCGCGGACCGTCTGATAAAATTCCGGGTCCTCCTCCTTGCGGAAGCAAACCGTCCGCATGAGAAACAGGGGTTCACATGCTTTTACATCCATAAGGCTCTTGACCGGTTCAAAATCAATCAGCATAATGAATCTTGCACCGGGAGTGCTTTTAATGGTATGGAGGGCATGCGGAGGGATGAAAAGAATATCACCGGGTGTGAGACAGTACTCGATGTTGTTGACGGTGACGTAGTAATTGTTTTCAAGGACAAGGATGATCTCGGTCGCCGCGTGGTGGTGAGGAGCATAGCCTTCCAGCTGATTGTTGTACCAGATGCGCAGATGTGTTTCCGGTACATAGTCAACCCGCTCAAGTGTCCCGACGACATCCCGGCCGTAAAAGGCCCGTATTGGCTGCCGGTATTTTTCCGGTATGCTGTACTGATACGGTTTCATATACTTTATCCCTCTTAAAACGTTTGAACAATCAAAGAAAATCAAAAAGAAGTCTGTTAACTTAGATTATATTCCGGTTTCCGTCCTGTGTAAAGAATGCGAAAGGGAGAAAAATGGACAAGATTAAAGCGAAGAAGCAAGCGGAAGAACTGGTCGCAAAAATGACGGTCGAGGAGATGGCATCCCAGCTCAAATTCAATGCGGAGGCGATTCCGCGGCTCGGGATTCCCGCCTACAACTGGTGGAATGAAGGCCTGCACGGGGTGGCCCGGGCCGGCACCGCTACGGTATTTCCCCAGGCAATCGGGCTCGCGGCGGCCTTCGATACGGAGCTCATGGAGGAGATCGGAGACTGCATCGCCGTGGAAGGGCGCGCCAAATACAACGAACAGGCGAAGCGGGGCGACCGGGACATCTATAAGGGCCTCACGTTCTGGTCTCCGAACGTAAATATTTTCCGCGATCCCCGCTGGGGCCGCGGCCACGAGACCTACGGCGAGGATCCGTTTCTCACGTCGCGGCTCGGGGTTCATTTTATAAAAGGTCTGCAGGGAGACGGCGAATACATGAAGGCCGCCGCCTGCGCCAAGCATTTTGCGGTGCACTCCGGGCCCGAGGCGCTGCGGCATTTCTTTAATGCGGAGGCTTCGCCCAAGGATCTGGAGGAGACTTACCTGCCGGCGTTTGAGGCCTGCGTCACGGAGGCGCATGTCGAGGCCGTCATGGGTGCTTACAATCGGACGAACGGCGAGCCCTGCTGCGCCAACGGACCGCTCATGGATGATATCCTGCGGGGAAAATGGGGCTTTGACGGGCATTTCGTCTCTGACTGCTGGGCGGTTCGCGATTTTCATGAAAATCACAAGGTGACCTCCCGCCCGGAGGAATCCGTGACACTCGCGCTGACGCACGGCTGCGACCTCAACTGCGGCTGCACCTATGAGCGCGTGATGAACGCATACCGGGAGGGACTGATCGATGAAAGTCTCATCCGGCGGTCCGCGGTCAGACTTTTTACGACACGTTTTCTCCTCGGTCTCTTTGACCGGACGCCTTACGATGATATCCCCTACACGGAGGTTGAGAGTCCGGAGCATCTGGCGCTTGCCTCCCGGGCGGCGAAGGAGAGCTTCGTTCTTCTTAAAAATGAAGGAATTCTCCCGCTCGATGTCACCGCTCTTAAGACGATCGGCGTCATCGGGCCGAACGCGAACAGCCGCAGCGCCCTTATCGGCAACTACCACGGCACATCCTCCCGCTATGTCACGATCCTTGAGGGGATCCAGGACGCGGTTCCGGAGAGCGTGCGGGTCCTCTACTCGGAAGGCTGCCATCTCTGGAAGAAGAACATTGAGTCGCTCTCCTCAGATGCCGGAAATGACAGGCTTGCGGAGGCGATGGCTGTCGCAGCGCATTCGGATGTTGTGATCCTCGTCACCGGGCTCGATGAGACCCTTGAGGGCGAGGAGGGCGATACCGGCAATTCCGACGCTTCGGGCGACAAAAAGGATCTGGAGCTCCCCGCACCGCAGCGCGCGCTCATGGAGGCGGTTCTGTCCTGCGGGAAGCCGGTTGTCCTCGTGAATATGACCGGAAGCGCCGTCAATCTCTCGCTTGCCGATGAGAAGGCGGCCGCGATTCTGCAGGCCTGGTATCCGGGCGGGAGAGGCGGCCGCGATGCGGCGGATGTCATTTTCGGAAAATGCTCGCCTTCCGGGAAGCTCCCCGTAACATTTTACAAAAATACGGACGATCTGCCGGCTTTCACGGACTACGCCATGAAGGGGCGCACGTACCGCTATTACGAGGGGACGCCCCTCTATCCCTTCGGCTACGGCCTGACGTACGGGGATGTGTATGCGGCGGATCTCGCTGTCGGCGAGATCCGGGGTAAGGAGACGTTTGCCGGCGCGCTGGCTCACGTGACCCTCACGAATGCGGGAGCGCAGGAGACGGAGGATGTCGTACAGGTTTACATAAAGGGAGAGGATGACCCCTGTGCGGTGCCGCACCCGGCGCTTGCGGGGTTCGCCCGTGTCCGTCTTACACCCGGTGAGACGAAGAAGGTGACTGTTTCCCTCCCTGTCCGGGCGTTCACGAGCGTCGATGATGCCGGCGTGCGGGCGCTTCGCGGGAGACGCTTTACGGTTTTTGCGGGGACGTCTCAGCCGGATCCGCTGAGCGCTTCTCTTACGGGCCGTTCTGCGGTTCGGGCGGAGTTTAATATTTGAGTAGTATTTGAGGGACGGTTCTTCGCGGAGGGGGACGGTTCTCCTCTGCGGAGAACCGTCCCCCTCCGCGAAGAACCGTCCCCCTCTGCGAAAAAATGACCGCTGCCGATGAGGCAGCGGCCTTTGCCATTCTATGAGCAGTTTTAGATGCAGACGACCTTGATGCGCCGCGAGACCTCGGGACTCATCCCGAGCGTCCGACCCTCCGGGGTCCGGACACACACCGAACCGCTGAGGTTCTGCAGCACATAAAGAATCGTGTTCTCACGAACGTTGAACTGGGCCTTCAGGGCCTCCACGCACTCACCGAGCATCCAGATGACCCGGCAGTCACTCCCCTTCTCCGCACTGGCAAGACTCATCATCTCTCTCACCTCCCGCTACCAAACGCTGTCAAAGGCTTTGAATCGATGATCTGTCCGGCGGGACTGCCCGAGTATCTACCCTGAGTGTATTAAAAATTGTGCAAAAAGTCAACGCTAACCGCGCAAAAGTCAGAAAGATTAGCTATTTCTGACAAATGAACCCCGCACACTCACCCCAGCGGGACCTCCACGATCTCGGCCATCCGCATGAGGCAGGTCTCGATCTGCTCGGAGATCTCGCGGACCATGCGGGAGGAGATCTCTTCATTTTTCTCCTTCTCGAGGCTCGTGTAGAAGCTGTTCCGGATGTCGTCCGTAAGATCCGCGAGCCGCTCCGCAAGGCGCTTCTTCGGGATGAGCTTCCGCATCGGGACCGGAATATCGGCCCGAAGGAGCATCTCCTGCATCGGCTTCTTGCCGAGGAGAAGGACCAGCAGGGTCACGACCGCGCCCGCGATGATCCCGGTCGGGCCGCTCGAGACGAGGGCGACGCCGCTCCCGCCGCAAAGGAGGCCGACGATCACCGAGATGATCGTGTCGATGAGGAAGGTCATCTCGTCGACGGCGAAGACATTTTTGGTGTCGAGCCGGATGTCGATCTCGGAGAGCGAGAGGTAGGAGGAGAGGCTGAGCGCCCGGTAGGGCACCTTGTGGCGGGTGCAGATCGGCACCGTCAGGTCCTCGAGAGCGTAGGAGACGGGTTTAAGCCAGGCCGCGACCGGCTTCACGAGGAGCTTTTTGGCCTCGTCCGTGTGCAGATAAGCCGTGATGGCGGTCTCAAGCTCCGCATCGATGTCGGAAAGGCGGCGAATCTCGCCGTCCCGCCAGCGGTAGATGACGGGGAGGACGGCGTGCTCGAGGATCGGACCCGTGAGCGAGTCGACCGCCCGCATGTAGAGGTCGTCGATGGTCTCGGAGACGATCTTTTCGACCGCGGTCGAGTCGATGAGCTCCCTGACCTCCCGGCGGAACGCGCGGACATCCGCGTCGATCCTTCCGCAAAATGAAAGACCCCTCGCCACCGAAAACTCGGGCGAGCGCTCGCGGATGATGACCGCCTCGGGAAATACCTCCCGGCACCACTCGGTGACGGCCGGCAGGCGGGAGACGCCGCCGGTCAGGAAGAGGAGCTCGGGGAGCTCGCCGGAAAGGCGCCCGCGAAGCTCGCGGAGGCTCTCCGTGAAGACCGCCTTGAAGGAGCGGCCGTTTAAAGGTTTGCATTTTCCGTTTAGGATCTGATCCGCGGTCTTTTTGTCCATGCGGAGGGTCAGATCGAGGGGCTTTTCGTAGAAGAGCTGCAGGGTGTTCTCACAGCCCGCCTCCGACCAGTACTCCTCGTCGGCGAAATACTTCTCCTTGAGGCGCCGCGCGGCAAACTCCGCGTAGCTTCTCCAGGGGGTGCTGGCCTCAAAGACCGTCCGGATCTCCTTCCTGTGGGGGGAGGCCTCGACCGCGAGGTCGAGCAGCATCTCGTCCATGAGGCCGCCGCCGAGCGCGACCTCGCCGGCGGTCTTGAGCTCCACCTCGCGGCCGCCTCTTATGTAGGCGAAATCCGTCGTGGAGGAGCCGATGTCGACGACGAGAACCGGGCGCGATAAGATGTCGTAGCCGACCTCGAGGTGCCGCGACTGGCAGGCCGCGACCAGGGCCGCCCGGGACTCGGAGATGATCCTCGCGGGCGGATAATTCAAATCTTCGAAAATTGCGCGGTAACGCTCGCGCGCCGCCGCATCCCACCCGGCCGGGCAGCCGATGTAGAAGCAGGAATCCTCGCCTTTTATGAGGTCGCCGCCCGTTAAGAGCTCGCCGAGGACGCCGGCGGCAAAGCTTTTGATGTCCTTTGCGCTCGCGCGGTCGGTCAGGAAACGGCTCTTGAAGCGGAGAGCCCGCTCGGAGGCGTCCGGCGCAAGGCAGGCCTCCTCGCCGATGAGGAGGGCGCCGCCGGCGGTCTTTGCGTAGGCGGTGATGAAGCTTTTCGCGTCGCGGACGGGCAGGATGCGGGGCTCCTTTGCGTCCGGGCTGTCAAGAAGGGCGATCGCGCTCTCGGCGTCGCCGAGGTCAAATCCGTAGAATTTATCCATTTCACATACCTCCGGCTGCGAGGCCCCTTACAAGGAGGACGTTGTCCTTCACGAGCGCGGGCCTCAGAGTTCTCGTCTTCACTCCGGGCATGAGACTGAAATATTTCCGGGTACTCTCGTCAAACATAAGCACCTCGATCCCGCGGCGGTGGAGATAGTAGCGGATCTCCGAGACCGTGTCCTTCGACCCCGGGTCGTCCGGGTTCCGGCAGGCTGCCTCGAGGAGCTGGGAGAAGAGCGTAAGGAGCTCTTCGGGAATCTCGGCGTCTTCGACGACGGCTGCCGCAGTCAGCTTTTCATTTTCCGCCTCGCGGGCGGTCTCGTCGACGACCGTGAGGAGGTTCTTTACGTTGTGGTAGATCTTCTCGCCGTCGAGCACGATCTCAAGCTTGTCCTCGTTTCGCCGGGCGGGTTTTCCCGCGCCGAACCGCATTCCCGCAAAAAATGCAAACACCGCACCCGCAGCCATGAGTGCCATCCCGACCGGGGAGAGCGCGGCGGGCGCGAGCGCAAGGACCAGCGCGCCGCCGGCGGCCGAGCCTGCGGCAGCGGCGGCCGGAATCAGGGCGGCGCTTCTCCCGGAGCCCGCCTTCAGGGGGGAATAGACCTTCACCTCGCCCGCGCTGTCGATGAGCGAGAGGGCTGCCCGGGCCGAGGCCAGGAGTGGCCCGTGGGCGGAGGCGTCCTCGCGCTGGGCGGCGAGACGCAGCTGGATGCGGGAGAGCTCGTCGTCCAGGAGGCGGACGGCGCGCTCCGGCGAGTCCGAGGCGGCGAGGCCGGTTAGGAGTCGCTCTTTGTCATTTTCGAGGAGTTCTCTGGCGTTCATAGTCTTACCTTCTTATTCTGTGGAAGTGTCTCCTTATAGTATACCCTTAAACCCCGAAAAGGACAACAAAAAGGCGGCCTCTCTGCCCATCAGAGCAGAAAGGCCGCTTCGGTTTTCATTTTATAAGAGATGCGCGCGGAGCTCCTCACCCGAAAGCGGGGAGAGATATGCCGGCGGGACGTCGAAGACGGTCATGCAGCCGGTCTTCCCCTCCGCGGCCATGCGGGCGACCGCACGGGCGTAGGCGATGATGACCGAGGAAGTGAACTCCGGGTTCGAGTCGAGCTTTAAGTTGTACTCGATGATCTCGGTGTGTTCATTTTCAAAACCGGTTTTGCCGGAGCGGATCACGAAGCCGCCGTGCGGGAGGCCGGCGTGGTCGCGCTTCATCTCGTCCATGGAAATGAAATGCACCGTCGTGTCGTAATC
>JAEEGL012973886.1_pt1 | contig 10349 bp, 14 predicted proteins | sample 9134231 | NCBI WGS metagenome assembly JAEEGL01 (sample SAMN16246548, study PRJNA631951) | gut metagenome | biome: gut microbiome; feature: rumen; material: fiber-attached | host: Bos | place: Iran: Karaj | collected 2018-10
CACGACGGTTTTCAAGACCGTTGCCATAAACCAGACTCGGCCAACTCACCATTGGTGCCCTCGGAGGGACTTGAACCCTCACGGTATTACTACCATGGGATTTTAAGTCCCACGCGTCTACCGATTCCGCCACAAGGGCATTTGGGGTGCATGACAGGATTTGAACCTGCGAATACAAGAGCCACAATCTTGCGTGATTGACCAGCTACACCACATGCACCATCTTTACTTTACAATTATATTATATCATACTTTTTTGTTTTTGTCAAGAGACGAATAAAAAAATGGCACCCTCTGAGGGAATTGAACCCCCATATGGTGGTTCGTAGCCACCCAGTTTCTCCGTTAGCCTAAGAGGGTATTGGTCAGGACTATAAGACTTGAACTTATAACTCTATCCTCCGTGGATAGTATGATTCCATATAATGATATATATTGCAATTCAACCATTACACCGCTTATTGTCGTTCTCCTAGGTAGAACTATCGTCAGATTTTTCACCAAGTCCTAATTTGGTAGAAGTACCGAGAGTTGAACTCAGATCTGACGCTTATAAGGCGCCTGCTCTAACCATTGAGCTATACTTCTATATTAAGGGGCTTATATGCGGCCCCTTAAGATTTTTTTAATCCCAGTGTTCAGCGTACTCAGAATTGCAATTGCAATCGCCATCAGAGTAGTCGCTAGTAACAGCTTCTGGGTGCGGCTTAGTCGGATCGTCTGTACAAAAGTGCAAACCTTCTGACTCTCCGAGAATTTCCTTTGCCAAATCCTGATATAATGTGGTGATGTTGCCATTCGGGTCATCTAACTGATCGTTGAAGAACTGAACAACCTCATTCTTGAACATTACATAATGAATTGGCTGGTTGTATAATGCCTGGATGTCAATGCCCCAAGCATATACAGGGTTACCATCAAACGCATCTCTAACCAGAGCAGCTCTTGAAACTGGCTCAGCATTAGCAGGAATAACTGTAACTTTTAAATCAACATTTCCAAAATTAACTACCATTGGAAGTAAGCGCGTCAGAGCATCAGCTTTCTTGTCGCTGTCAACATACATTTTGACCTCTGGCGTGTCATTGTCAAAGACGAGATGAATATCCGGGTCTTTGCCAAACAAAGCGTTTAACTTATTGTAATAAGTTACCCACGGTGAAGCAAGTTTTAAATTCTCCATTTTCTCTCCTTTTTCACTACTGGCGCGGAGAGCGAGATTTGAACTCGCGCGCCGGGAATCCCGACCTAACGCCTTAGCAGGGCGCCCCCTTGAGCCACTTGGGTATCTCCGCAACATCGCTCTTTTTACAACGATTTACCTTTCGTCCGCCAGCATAAAGGCCCGCGAACGCTAGGTGGCGAAGTAAGGATAATCGTGAACCCTTAAATGCGCAGCCACGCTCTGCGCTCGCCATATTTATGCAGGTTTTTCTGTTTCGTCTGTCCTTGCGGATTGGAGTGTCGTCTCCCCATGGATGGTTTCACCTGCCAACCAGAAGTCGTGTTACATTCTCCTTTTATAGTAGAGTTCCTACTTATATCAACCAAGCCTTCTCCCAACAGTTGATATTTTGTGCGGCACCCCCTGATTTCTACAACCTCTGGGTTCGGTTTTGGCTAGACCGCACGTCCCGATGCCGGGCTCAACCCCGGCTGCAGGGGCACCTCCCCTGGAGTTGTCGGTCGCATTTTCCTCATATGAGGCAGTCCCGCGTTAAGCCCCTTGCTACATTGGGATTTAGTAGCCCGTTATAATCCGAAGATAACCCGCGATCCGGGGGCTATATAGCACACCGCAGCATTTTTAAACCGATCTGGTGGAACTATTTATCTTTAGAAAGAATTAAATAATTCAATCCAAAAACCCATAAATCTTTATCATCAATTTTGAAATGATTTTCACCTACAAAACTGATAGCTTCTCCATAAAACATTCTAAATGGAACATTCGCAGTGGTAAATATAATAATCAATTTACCAGTTCCCGTATACGCCTCATTTATTTGACTATGGGTTAAATCCCCAAATTCGGGGAGTATCCCATTTTGTCTTATTTCTTCGTCATATGCAATAAATGGAATATTTTTCACATAAAAACTTCGCCCAGTAGCATGAATTGTAGTCCAATTCATTTGTTCATTATATTTGAACTCTGGGTTTTGAAACTTAAATTCTAAACTTTTATTTCCATCTGCATCATATAAATCAATTATTTTCATAACCGTGAATTAGATTTCTTTATAATTGCGAATTTTTCTTTTAATGGTGGGCTGCCTGGGGTATGATCCCAGATAACCCTGCTTAAGAGGCAGGTGCATTCTCCATTTATGCTAACAACCCAAATGGTGCGCCCGATGAGGATTGAACTCATGACCCACGGATTAAAAGTCCGCTGCTCTACCGCTGAGCTACGAGCGCATCTGGTGGAGGCTACGAGATTCAAACTCGTGACCTTCGGTGTGCAAAACCGATGCTCTTTCAACTGAGCTAAGCCCCCATGGTCTGGATAAAGGGATTTGAACCCTTAGTCTCTTGATCCCAAATCAAGCGCGATGCCAAGTTACGCCATATCCAGATGTAGTTGCGACTCGTAGCAAGCAGTTATTTTATACGGCTAACTCTTTTTCAAGAGTCGCAATTTGTCTTTGTACTTTCTTTAAAACACCTGGAGCATCTAAATATTTACCACGAGCAGTAATTGCTTGTTTTCTCGCTTTAAGTTTATATAACTTTGCTAATTTTTTATCCATTTAATATCTCCTTTTTCTTGTGTGTTTGAAAATAACATAAACTACACTAAATACAAATGTAGTGAGCAAATAGATTACCAATATCAAAGATAATGTTTCGTCCATTCTATTCTCCTATGGAGTCCGCAACGGGACTTGAACCCGTACCATATCCTTGGCAAGGACATATACTACCCTTATACGATGCAGACAAAATGGCGGTCCCGACCAGATTTGAACTGGCGATCTTCGCTGTGACAGAGCGACATGTTAGACCACTACACCACGAGACCATTGGCTGGAGCTACTGGATTTGAACCAGTGAAATGCAGGAGTCAAAGTCCTGTGCCTTACCGCTTGGCTAAGCTCCAATATGGTGCCTCAGACAGGAGTTGAACCCGTAACCTTCTCATTACAAGTGAGCTGCGCTGCCAATTGCGCCACTGAGGCAATTCATGTAAGGCTTTCTTTCTTAACCTTACATATATATTATATCATATTTTTAATATTTTGTCAATAGATTAAGCCACATACTTAGGCTCTTCCAATTCTTTATTTAACTTTTTAATTGTATTATTAGCAATTTCAATTTCTCTTTCAAGTAAACAATTTTCCATTTCTAATACCGCATTTTCTTGAGCGATCTCTAAAAGGGTGCTATAAAGATTAAAAACTAAGGCACAACTTTCATCGCTACTGGCAGGGTCTGCCAAAAAATCATTGACTAAATCGGTCATACTTGTTTTTTGAACTTCTTCTGACATATATTCCTCCTTTTAGTCTTTCTTTTTAAGAATTAATTTTGTGTGTGTATTATCTTCAATTTCATATTTGAAATCTTGATAAATACGATCTTTTGTCCATTCTAATACATAATCTTCATTATAAATAATTTCGTATGTATCAGGAATTAAAGCCATTAATTCTTCTTTGGTAATAGGGAAATAATTTTCATCTCTTTCTCTATCCCAGTTTTCAGTATATCTATATTTCATAAAGAAATGAAGAATATCTCTTACTCGCCATTCGGGATAAGCTTTTCTAAAATCTTCAAATAATGATTTGTATCCTGCCCCAGTAATTTTTCTTAAATCATCTAAATGAATTAACCTATTGGTTTTATCAGATACCATCATATCTCTAATAACGATATATTTATAACCGCCATTGAACACTTGTTTCCAAAAGTAATCAATTTCTTCTTCAGATAAATAAGAATATATTTCATGAATAACTGAAGACATATTTAATAAAGTTTTTGATTTATCAAAACCTTCTAAATCATCTAAACTTTCGGCATAAACGCATTGTGGGTAATTTACACATGCTTCTTTTCTCATTTCTAAAGAATTGTCAATTCCAATTTTATCGCAATGATATGGAACTTGTTTAAGTAATTCTCCATTAGCACACCCAAAGTCAATAATTATATCAAATTGACCTTCTTTTATATAATCTAAAAAGAATAGCTTGTCTTTCATAGAATGACTCATTTGCGTGTTATAAAGTTTTATATCAGTAATTTGTGTCATATCTACTCTCTCCTTTACCATTATTATTATATCATATTTTTAAGATTTTGTCAATAGGCGAGAAAAAAATAAGGGTTCAGTATAAAACTGAACCCTTTAATTTATTTTTTAATTATATCAAGTAGGATCTTCATCTGGGCCACCACCAATTTCATTATCGTGGTTTTGTGTGTTTTTTCTTGCCCCAGCATATGTGGCTTCTGTTGTAGATATTCAAATCATTTGTTTATATTCGCTATCTAAATCTGCGCTTGCTAAACCAGCGCACTCGCCAGAGCAGCTTGTGCAATAGCTACTGCATCCAGTAGAACAACTTGAACATGAATTTTCTCCTGTGTAGTTAATTTCAATTGAACTATTAGATGAAGCATAAACATCACAAGAATCATTGCAATCATTACTACAACTACTATGACAAGTACCTTTACATATAGTGGCGCATCCATCTGCGCAGCTGCCTCCGCAATCACTTGAGCATACGTTTTTACAGCCTGTTTGGCAATCTTCTCCGCATCCTTGTGCGCAGCTACTTCCGCATATATTGGTACATCCAGAACCACAATATTGATTGCAAGAAGAGCCACATCCTTTACCACAAGAAGAGCCACAGTCTGAACTGCATGTGCTACTGCATCCTTCACAAGTTGTGGTACAATTTGCGTAGCAATTTGCATTACAAGCTCCTGTACAAGGCGAATTACAAACATTACTGCATCCACTTAAACATGCGCTCGTACAAGCTACGACTGAGCCACACCCATCAGAACAAACTGCTCCGCATGTTGATCCACATGAACCACAACCATTAATTATGGGATAATTACTTGCTCTAAGAGAATCTGTACATCCTCCAGTACAACTGTGACAGCCACTACAACCGGTTTTACAACTACCTTTACAACCGCTTTTGCATCCAGATGTACAATCAGTATAACATACATCAGCACATCCATGGCATCATTTAGTACAAGCTCCGCTACATTGTTTGCCGCAAGAGCCACCGCACGCAGAGCACCCAGTAGTTGCTGCGGTGTTAGTACAAGTTGAATCGCATCCTTCACAATTATTTGTACATCCGCTTCCACAATCTATCTTGCATGATGCTCCACAATTACTTGTGCAATTTTTACCACAATTATTTGTACATCCGGATCCACAAGTAGTAGCACAATGTGCTCCACAACTTAAAGTACAGCTTTTAAGACATGTATCTGTACAATCTGTACATTCTGGTTTATATCAAGCAACTGAAGTTCCACCACAAGTATTACTACAAGTACCAGTGCAAATATTATTACAACCTGTTGCCGCTTTTGTTGTTGCATTCACTGCAAAATTACTATTATTTAAAGGCACAGATTTACCTTGATCTAAATCATAAATTAAAGTTTCAATTTTGTTTTTATCTGATTTTTGATACCATTCTTCTTTATTTTGTTTATAATAATTATCTTGTCTATTTATATTTAATTCAGCATTTTCATATAAGTTATTTTCATTTTGACTATTAATATAAGGTCGGGTTTGCATGGCATCATTAAAATAAATAACATTTACTTTTTCATCAGTATCACTATTCATATTATTTTTTTCCTTTGCATTGAATTTAGTAATACTCTGATAGCCTCCACGCAAACGAATTTCATCATTTAATCTATCATATAATTCAGACATTTTTTCTTTGTCTATTTTTTCTAATGTCTTACTATCTTTTGTAAGATTATTTTTTGAAATTGTTATAAAACTATCTGCCATGAAGCTCCTCCTTTCTTATTCTTCAGCTAATCTGTTTAGCATTTCATATTCTTCTTCGCTAATAATTTCTAATGCCCATTCTTTTGGACAATAGTTTTTCATTCTTTTCTTTTCACCTTTTTTGCGGTAAAATAAATTTCAATAATAAACATTAACTAACGCTCTTGCCTTATGCATTGGGCATATGTAAGTAGCACGTTTATTATAAGATCCTTGGCTTTCTCAATTATACGCACTACATCAAGCGCATCCCTGCGCTATTGGACAATTTCAACATTCATCTGTAGATTGGCTTCTTCTTGTTACTGTCCTCATATCTTCAAGACGACTCATATCTCTACCATCTATAATATTGCCACAGGTTACATAATCATCACGATTTTGCCCAACAGACGATGGAGTGTATCTTAAGCAAGGAAATAATATTCCATCTGGGGTACAAGCTAACATCGCTCCAGTACCACCACACCAGTTTTGATTATCATCTTCACTCATAGGATGAAAAGCATTTTCTTCAAAAAATGAAATATAAGTATCTATATAATTTTCAAGTTTGAAATTTGCTAATTTTTTCATTTCATTATAAAGAAGTGTTGCATGTTCATTAGTTCAGCCTTCTTCAAAAACGCAATTAGCAAAAATTTCTGTTTTCCCTTGTTCTAAATAATGCTTTAAAGCAGCATAGGTAAAAATAATATTACTTGGCGCAATTGTCATTTTACTGCCTATTCTATACATTGGGAATTGGCGTTCATAATCTTCGGCTGCATGTATTGCTTCGTCGTATGAGCCAGTTACACCATCTAAATGAACACGAGCGCTATCATGCAATTCTTTATTTCCATCAATTGAAACTGTAAAGCTTAATGCTTTGCCTAATTTATGTACCAAAGCCTGTACTGCTGGTTTATCTCATTCAGTACCATTAGAACATATAGAAAAACGAGTTAATTTTCCCCATAAATGATTTTCCATTATGCATTTATACCATCAATAATCAACCAGTTTACTAATTAATTCTGGTTCAAGAAATGGCTCGCCACCAATAAATTCTAAAATAATTGCATAATATTCATCTTGCATATCGCGAAAAAGCATGTCAATAAAACCTTTTCCGGTTTCAAATGACATGCGTTTTGGGGTTTTTTCATGCTGATAACAATACTTACAAGCAAGAGTACAACCTTCTGTTACTTGAAATGTAACTTCAATTGCTTTTTTATCTGGATATTTCCAGCTATAAAGTCTACCTAGCTCGTCAGTATAAGTTTCAGTTCTTTCACTACGCCTGCTCAATGACAGTTACCGTATTGGTGGCAAAATCTAAGCTCCATGTTGTTATTGATTTATCAAAATCTTCTGGAACCATATCTGTTACTTGTTGACGGAGAATATTATATTCAAGATTAGTTTTATTATAATCGGCTTTTAATTCATTAATTTTTTCTTGTGGAATATTATATTCAGTTGTACTCCATGCAAAAGCCAACATTCTTTGAATACCGTCTAATTCAATCTGTCTTGCTTGAATAGCTTCACCTAAAGCTGGATCAATTTGAAATGTTGTTTGTTTCATAATAAAAATCTCCTTTTTCACATTAAAATTATACAATAATTTTATTTTAATAACAAATCATACAATCTTCTCTTAAAACAGCATAATCTAAAAAACTAACTATCATTCTTCAGTTGTCATAAACTCTAAACATAATTCGTTTTTCATCGTTTTCATTCTTATAAATACTATAACCAATAATAGTAATTGTATGATTATCATAATATTTTCTACCATCGGCAGTTATTGAAATAATAACCGGAGTATTATTTTGAATTTGCTGAATTATTGTATTTTCATTAAAACCTATATTTTTAAAGTATTTTGAAATTACATTTTTATTTATTCCAAAATAAGAAAATACTTCTTTTGTAATTGATTTATTAAAACCGGGGAATGTTCCTCAATTTGGGTTATATAAATATTTCTTTGCAATTTTTTCAATATAATTATAAACTTCATTAGTATCTAAATCTGGTTTATAAAACTTAACAACCGTAAGAATGGCTGCTAAAGTACAATCTCCATCGCCCCCATAATCTTTTTGTAAAAAAGGTTTTACATTTAATTGTTTATATTCTTGCAATGTGGGCGTGCCAAAATTTTCTTTTAAGTAGTTATTAATATTTGAACCGCTTATTCTTATGTTCATATATTTATCGCTCACTTTTGGCTTGTTCATACACATAATTCCCCTCCCCTTGTTTTATAAGAAAAGAGGGTATAATTCCCTCTTTACATTTCTAATTTCATATAAAAATGTGATTATTTTGATTAACCAATAAAGACCAACTAATGATTTCTCCAGCAATCAGCACAATACCAATAGCCTTCGTCATCGTCATAATATGCATGATCTCGGTATATATATTCTCCACAATCGGCGCATTCTACAGCATATTCATCAAAACAATCGCTGCATAATAGATCGCCTTCTACCCACCAACCACCATCTTCTGAAATTCTTGTTCCACAATTATCACAAGTACGACGATCATCACAATAACTACACCTAAATGAATCAGATACTTCTATTGGATGATTTCCACAAACTAAACATTCTACTTCTGCGCCAATAGTAAAATGAACAGGAACCCCACTTGATATACGCCAACAGTACCAAGGAGTATAATATGAACTATAAAGTAAATCATTGAAATGATGTGCGTTTGGAGCATCTTCAACAATTTTCTTTATTGGAGTAAATTTACCTTGCATAACGATTGTAGGCTCAGTATCTACTCTTTCCATAGTTCCATCTTGAAAATCATATGCTTTAATTATATCATGGTGCCATAAAGTCCAGCGATATGTTGAAAAATTAAATAAATTAAATAAAACTGTTTTAACATAGTCTAATACTCCACCAATAGTAAACGGATATTGGCGTCCTGCCATTAAAGCATTATGTTCATCAGCTAAATGAAGCCACATTCTCCATTTTTTATTATTCCAAGGAACATCATATGGGAAATCTGGTATTTTAACATCTTCATCACTTTTCAAATAGCATATCATTGTACATTTATCTAAAAGATAAGATAAATTACCTAAGCGGTATTCACCATCAAGCGCATGGCAACTACGCCAATTATGTTGATTTTCACTCGCTGATAAAAAATCAAGTGGGTGGACTGAAATGCAGAAATACCCTTCAATTTTATTTTCTTGGATAATCATACTTGCTTTTTGTTGAATATCTTCAAGTTGACTATCTAATTCAACAAAATATCTAAATGCCTTTACAAGTTTCATTCCTTTTGGGATAATATCGCCGCTATCAGTTTTATATTCATTTACAACAACATTGTCAAAAAAGCCCTCTTTTTCTTGCTCAAGAAATCTCGCAAGATCAAAATTGCTATAACGATATAACACATAATTTTCAATAAAACCATTAAGTTTAAGATCTCTATCTTTTTCATCTAAAGGAAAAGTTATTTTTTCGGGGGACTGCCAGATTAACCCACCAAACTTGTCTATATAGTAAGATTTTGCATCTTGCCATTTTTCTAATAGGGCCTGGGTCTCAGGGTTATTAATGCCCTGAGACCAAGAAACTACTTTATCAAATTTTAGTTTTATATCGTTAAACTCTTCTTGAGTAATCATTTAGTCCTCCATACCATCATAGTCATACCACTTGCCACTCATTACATCTAAATAGCAATCCGGGCAGAGTCTTCTTTCAGGGTGGTTCTGATCCTTTTCATAAGCTTCACCACAAATTTCACAATAATTGATAATTTTTTTGGCACATTTCGGACAGCAAAATCCAATATCGCCATTAAGACACTCATACTCTATCGCGTCTTTGTATTTAAGGCTTTCACCGCAGTTTTCACAATATCCATAAAATTCTGATGCTGGAAACCACCCGCCTTCAGATTCTGTAGCTCCTTTACCGTAGGCATCATAATACCCGTAGTAGTCATCGTCCCAGCCTGGATAGTCGTCGTATCTCCCATAATGTCCATACCAACCTCTCCAAGAGTACATGCCCGGGATATATTGAAACGATTTTATATCTTCATCTTTTTGAGATAAAATCTTTTTTACTTTCTTCAAAGTTGCAAACATCGGGCCAACATGTAATTTTTCATTTGGAGTATGCTCATTTTCATACCCAACAGATAAATTCACTCCTGCCATTCCCCAAGCCGGACATAAAGTACAAATATCTGTGAATGAACCAAATGCGGTTTTGAATCCAAAATTCTCTACATATTCTTCAAAATCATCATTTTCACAATCATAAAAAACACAATCAACCAC
>JAEEGL013712362.1_pt1 | contig 10349 bp, 6 predicted proteins | sample 9134231 | NCBI WGS metagenome assembly JAEEGL01 (sample SAMN16246548, study PRJNA631951) | gut metagenome | biome: gut microbiome; feature: rumen; material: fiber-attached | host: Bos | place: Iran: Karaj | collected 2018-10
GAATGTCAATATAAGATTTTAAGAAAGAGTTATATTTATCGTTTAATATTAAAAATTGATAAAAGAAACAGGCTTGCGGGAAGTGTTAAAAACCCGCAAGCCTTAAACTATCTTTGTTTGTTTTTCGCTTAAATGCGACAGCCCCGTAATCTTAATTAATATCCGTAATAGAAGGGCTCACCTATATTCTGAACGGGAATTCTGTTAAGCAGAACTCTGAAGAATCCGAGAAGTCTTGAGAAGAAGTTCCGTCTTACCTTGACGGTAATCTTTGCAATCAGGGGAACATTTACCGTCTTGTCTTTATTGTTTGTCATTACGCCGACAAGGGGATTGCCGAGACTGTCACAGAGTTTGACGGTATAGTTTGTATCATTTTTGAGCGGCTCGGGAGATGTATACTCAATAAGCTGCTCGCCTGTAAATACGGGCATTACCTGAACCTGATTTCTGCCTTCATATATAGCAAGAAGGTATGCGCCTGAACCGGTGGGAATGCCTTTGACAGCGGCGGTTATTTTGACTTTTGAATTATAGCCGACAGTAACCTTGATATCGGTTTCTTTATATTGGTTAAGAAGATTCAATTGAGCCGATTTGGAGACTGAGCCCGCGTCGCTATGGCTTGCATTCCAATTCGGGTAAATGACGAGGTCGCGGTTAATTTCAACCAAATCGCCGGGCTTGTAGCTGACACGGCCCTTGTCGCTGAGCCAGCAGTCACAGGTTTTGCCGGATTCAATCGGGTAATCGGGGATCTCAATAACCTGACCCGGATTCAGTTCGTTGCCCTTATCTATTGTATATGACTCGCTTGCCATATAGTAGGGAGACTCCTCAGAGAAGCCCCAGTACTCGGTTCCGACCCAGCCCCAGTCGCTGAAGAATCTGACTTCAAAGGGACCGTCGTTTGACCAGATGGCATAGAGTGTCATATTATATGTAACTTTTGTTATGGAAGTCTGAGTGTCGCCGGCTTTATACTTCGGGCTTTTTGCATCCGCAGATTCATCCCAGCCGAGGAAAGTGTGTCTGCTGATGGATTCATTTTTCGCATAATATCTTGAAGGATTAGCAACAGATATCGAACTGTTCTTTGTGACAGTCTCAGCTGCGGGAACATTTTTGACAGGGTCGGTATCGTTTCCGTTTCCTTCAAACTTAACAGTAAAGGGACCTTCCGTATTCCATACGGCGTAGAGAACGGAGTTTGCGCTTGGCTTATAGGAATCGCCGGGCTTGTACTCCGCTTTTGTTGCGGATGATGAAGTTGACCAGCCGAGGAAGTCATACTTTGTGTTTGTCGGTACGGATGAGGGGATTGTGGTTGACTTGCCTCTTTCTACGGTTGCACCGCTCTTAAGAGCATCCGGAAGCACGCCGCCGTTTGCGTCAAATGTTATGGTCCAGACATCGGTTGCCGCCGAACCGAAAATGGCGTAGAGTCTGACGGAGCGAACGGTTCCGTTTGACTTGATAACATTGTTTGAGGAAGTGTATTCGGGTGATGTTGACGCCGAATTTTCGGACCAGCCGAGGAAGTTCTTGCCACTGGAAGAGGTGGGGTTCGTCACATTGATTGTAAAATCACCCGAATCGGAGCCCGTCCAGGGAAGGTTTGAGGGGTTTGTGGCGAGTGTGCCGCCGTTGGTGATTGAGTCAAACACAACCCATTCGGTCTGAGATGTGACAATGTTATGAGCGGCGCTCCTCAGAGTGGAGTCGGATGCAGTCATGGTATTCCATTCCGATTCGTCACCGTTGAAAGAATTTACACGGACGGGATCGTTGTAGAAAGCGTTGCTTCCGACAAGCAGCTTGGGGTTTTCAATGCTGCCGATGGTTGTGAGTGAGGGGTTGTCTGCAAAAGCCTCGCTGCCCAGTGTATTGAACTGAATGCCGAATTTTTCTATGGAACTGATGGAGTTGTTTGCGAATGCCCTTGAACCGATTACCTTTACATTATCGGGGAGTGTAACGGTGCCGGAAAGATTTGTGTTTTCAAAAGCATAGCTGTTGATGCTTATTACATTCGGCGCTATTGCGGAGGTAGGCACGGATGCGCCGTAAGCCGCGTGAATAATCTGTCTTCCGTCCTTTGTAATAAGGATGGTGCCGTCGGCTATTGTCATATAGGTTGAGTTGGAATCACTGACAACAAATTTTTCAACCTGGGTTGTAGTTGTGCCGGTTCCGAAAGCGTCGGCGGATATTGAAGTGACGCCGCTGCCGATCTGAACAGTCGTAAGTCTGTTGAGACCTTCAAGGACTCTGCTGCCGAGACTTGTAACTCCGTTTTCAAAAACAACATTTTTAATAGCGGCAATGTCTTCGGAAGAGTGTCCCTCTTTTGAAGCCGTGCCGGTTCCGGTGTAAGTGAGAGTGTCACCGCTTAACTGTGTGGTTGCCGCGCTTGCTGAAAACAGCCCGACAGAGAGCGTGGCAAGAATCATTATCATTACCAGCGCAATGGATGTGATTTTTTTCATACATAGCCTCCATTTGACAGGCAATCGCCTATTTAATCAAGTATATTATACATAAAAGACAAAATTTTTCAAGAGAAATTTTCATTAAAAATCATAAACTGTTGCAAAATCCGCAAAAATATTCTAAAATATACCCGGAATCCGCGCGTAAAATCCGGCGCGGAAGGCAGACGGGAGGTGCATACGGATATGAATTTTGCCGATGCAGCGAGAAAATATAACGAAAACCCGACAGAAGAATCTCTCAAGAGCGCGGCCTCTGAGCTTTGCGCCGAGTTGAGTACATCCGAAAAGCTGAAGCTCCTTTCGGGCAAAAAATTCTTTGAGAGAAACGGTGTCGACCTGATAACAAAAGGGCAGAAATATAACTGCAGGCCCTGCCTTGCCGGCGGAAACAAACGGCTCGGCATTCCCGAAATCGCGTTTTCGGACGGACCGAGAGGTGTGGTTATGGGGCACAGCACCTGTTTCCCCGTTTCCATGGCTAGGGGCGCCTCTTTTGATGACGGGCTTGAGTATGAAATCGGTTCCGCGATGGCGGATGAGGTTATCGCCGGCGGCGGAAATTATTTTGCGGGTATCTGCATTAATCTTCTGCGCAATCCCAGATGGGGAAGAGCTCAGGAGACATACGGAGAGGATCCTTTCCTTCTCTCAAAAATGGGAGCAGCTCTGACAAAAGCCGTGCAGGATAAAGGCGTAATCGCCTGCCCCAAGCACTATGCGGTGAACAGCATCGAAAATATCCGTTTTGATGTAAATGTCGACTGTGACGAAAAAACGCTTTTTGAGGTCTATCTGCCGCATTTCAAGGCGTGTATCGACGCCGGCGCGATGTCGGTCATGGGGGCCTACAATCTTTTCAGAGGCGATCACTGCTGCGAGAGCAGATACCTGCTCAAGGATATACTCAGGGATAAATGGGGCTTTACCGGTTTTACCATTTCGGATTTCCTTATGGGCGTGCGCAATGCGTCAAAGGCGCTGAAAGCCGGGCTCGATATCGAAATGCCGCAAAAAATGAGGTATGCCGCTCTGCCCCTTCTGCTGAAGACAGGGAAAATAAGCATTGAGGATGTCGATAATTCCGTAAAGAGCATTCTGCGCGGTCTCATAAAAATCACTCCGAAAAAAGCCTCGGCCGGCAAATCCGTGATTGCCTGCAAAGAGCACACCATGCTTGCCGAGCGGGCGGCGGTTGAAGGCACTGTGCTGCTTAAAAACGACGGGATACTGCCGCTTGAGAATCCCGCGAAAATCGCAATCGCCGGCAGATATGCAAACAAGATAAATGTCGGGGATCACGGCTCAAGCTCCGTTTACGCTCCCTATACCGTAACTCCTTATGAAGGGCTCTGCAATATTTACGGCAAAAACAGAGTTGTGCTCTGCGAGGGTGAAAGTCTGACTCCGAAAGAGACGGAAATTTCAAAATGCGACGCCGTAATTGTCTGCGTCGGAAGCGATTACAGGCAGGAGGGCGAAAACCTCGCGAATTTCTCAAAAAACGATGAAATCCAGGCAAAAGGTATGGGCGGAGACAGATATTCGCTGCGCATTCCCGCTGAAGATGTCGCTCTCATACGCCATGCCTGCGCCGTAAGCAGAAATGTTATCGTCAATATCATCGGCGGCAGCGCATATATCATCGAAGAATGGAAAGACGGAGTTTCCGCGATACTGCACTCGTTTTACGGCGGCATGGAGGGAGGAAACGCCCTCGCGAAGCTGATTTCAGGTATGGAAAACCCGTCGGGCCGTCTGCCGTTTACCATGGCAAAGAGTGAAGATGATTATCCGCAGTTTCTTTTCCCGGGAGACAGGACGAGAGATATAGAATACGGTTATTATCACGGATATACCCTGCTTGAAAAAGAGGGCAAAGAGCCCGCTTTCCCGTTCGGCTTCGGCCTCTCCTATACGGGATTCGCTTATCAGCGCGTAAGCGCGAAGGTTAAGGATGATGCGGTTGGAGTTTCCCTGACTGTCAAAAACAAGGGCAGTCGCGACGGAAAAACGGTGATTCAGGTTTATGCCGGAGCGGAAGGTGAGAGAGCGCACAAACAGCTCAAAGGCTTCAAAAAAATATCCGTTCCCGCAGGAGAGAGCGTCAAGACAACGCTCATCATTGACAAAAACGATTTAAAATTCTATAATCCCGATAAGGGGGATTACTATCTCGCGGACAGTTATTCATTTTACATAGGTCAGGATTCCCGCGACGCGGAAAACAAAGAGATTAAAATTAGTTTTTGAGGTGAAACTATGAATATACCAAAGGTAAAACCGGGCATTATTGCCGTATCAAGAGACTGCTTCCCGATAGGGCTTTCCGAGAAGAGAAGAAAAAACATCGTCGAGGCTTTCGGAGAAGGGCTTTATGAGTGCCCCGTTACGGTTGAAAACGAGGCGGATGCTCAGAGAGCGATTGACGATGTCAAGGCAAACGGCGTAAACGTTCTTGTCGTTTTTCTCGGCAACTTCGGCCCCGAGACTCCCGAAACACTGCTCGTGAAGAAATTTGACGGGCCCGCCATGTGCATTGCAGCCGCGGAGGGTGACGGAGATCTCATTGACGGCAGAGGAGACGCCTTCTGCGGGATGCTCAACTGTTCTTACAATCTGGGTATGCGTCATCTCAGGGCGTATATTCCCGAATATCCCGTGGGGGATGCATCGGAATGCGCTGAAATGATTAAAGATTTCATTCCGGTCGCGAGGGCAATTATCGGCATAAACAATCTGAAAATCATTACTTTCGGTCCCCGCCCGCAGGATTTCTTTGCCTGCAATGCTCCGATAAAAGGACTTTACGAGCTCGGTATTGAAATAGAAGAAAACAGCGAGCTCGATCTGCTTGTTTCATATCGCGAGCACGCGGGTGACGCGAGGATTCCTGGTGTTATTGCCGATATGAAAAACGAAATGGGCGAAAACATCTATGAAGATATGCTCGAAAGAATGGCGCAGTTTGAGCTTACGCTTCTTGACTGGGCGGAAAATCACAAAGGCGACAGAGAATATGTTGTCTTTGCGGATAAATGCTGGCCCGCCTTCCCCGAGCAGTTCGGTTTTGAGCCCTGCTATGTGAATTCCCGCCTTGCCGCAAAGGGAATCCCCGTTGCCTGTGAGGTTGATATTTACGGCGCGCTTTCGGAATACATCGGCGCATGCGTGAGTGATGATGCGGTCACTCTGCTTGATATAAACAACACCGTGCCGAAATACATCTATGATGAAGAAATCAGCGGCAGATTTAACTATAAGCTGACCGATACATTTATGGGCTTTCACTGCGGAAACACCCCGAGCTGCAAGATGTGCGGCGGCTGCGGCGTGAAATATCAGCTTATCCAGCACCGTCTTCTGGAGCCTGCCGGCAGCGAACCGGACTTCACAAGGGGCACTCTCGAGGGCGACATTGCCGCGTCCGATATAACATTCTACCGCCTGCAGTGCGACAGTGAGGGTAATCTGCGCTCCTATATCGCCCAGGGCGAGGTTCTTCCCGTTGCAACGAGATCATTCGGAGGCATAGGCATATTCGCAATTCCCGAAATGGGCAGATTCTACCGCCATGTGCTTATTCAGCAGAGATTCCCGCATCACGGCGCTGTCGCTTTTTCACATTGCGGCAAAGCCCTCTTTGATGTTTTCAGATATTTCGGTGTGGAGGAGATATCCTGCAACAAACCCGCCGGCGATATGTATAAAACCGAAAATCCGTGGGGCTGAATATGAAGTATTACATAGGGCTTGATGTCGGAACCTCCGGCCTCAAAGCCATGCTTATAAATGAAGACGGGATAGCCGGAACCGTATCGAGAGAATATCCGCTCTCTTTTCCGCAGCCCGGATGGTCGGAGCAGAACCCCGAAGACTGGTTTGACGCCTGTATTTCCGCAGTGAAGGAACTTATTAAAGATATTGACCGCAAAGCGGTGAGAGCCGTCAGCTTTTCAGGTCAGATGCACGGGCTTGTTATGCTGGATGCGGATGACAGGGTGCTCAGGCCCGCAATTCTCTGGAATGACGGCAGAAGTGAAAAAGAGGTCGATTATCTCAATCATGAAATCGGGAAGGATTTTCTGCTCGACAACACAGGAAATATCGCCTTTGCCGGCTTCACCGCCCCCAAGCTTCTCTGGGTAAGGAATAACGAGCCGGAAATATTTGCAAAAACAGAAAAAATCTGTCTGCCGAAGGATTATGTCGCATATAAGCTTTCGGGAGTATTCGCAACCGATGTTTCCGATGCTGCCGGAACTCTTTATTTCGATACGGAAAAAAGATGCTGGTCAAAGCCGATGCTCGATATTCTCGGTATCGACGAAGGATATTTGCCCGCGGTTTATGAGAGCAGTGAGCCTGTTGGCACTCTCAAAAAAGAAATTGCCGACAATCTCGGTCTCGGCGAAGACGTGAAAATTGTAATCGGGGCAGGTGACAACGCCGCATCAGCGATAGGAACCGCAACTCTCGGTGACGGTGAATGTAATATTTCACTCGGCACTTCCGGCACGGTTTTCGTCTGCTCAGATTCATACAACTGCGACAGAGAGAACGCAATTCACTCCTTCTGCTCCGCAAACGGGAAATATCATTATCTCGCCTGCACCCTGACCGCCGCAAGCAGTCAGAAATGGTGGATTGAAGATATATTGAAAACCGGATATGATTCGGAGCTTGCGCAATATAAAGGAAAAAGCGATGTTATGTTTCTGCCTTATCTTATGGGAGAGCGCTCCCCGGTGAATGACACCGCCGTCAGAGGGTTATTTACAAATCTCTCGATGAATACCGCGAGGGAGGAAATGACGCTTGCCGTGCTTGAGGGAGTTGCCTTTTCCCTGAGGCAGAATATTGAAATCATAAAATCTCTCGGCGTTGACATTAAGAAATCCAAGGTCTGCGGCGGAGGGGCAAAAAACAGATTCTGGCTGCAGATTCTTTCCGATATACTCGGAATAGATCTCGAAATATCCGCCCTTGAACACGGCGGAGTGCTCGGCGCCTGCATACTTGCCGCAAAGGGAGACGGAACGGATATTATATTTGATGCCGTAACCGAAACAGTTAAACCCGACCTTTCCGCAAAAGAATATTATGATAAAAAATACAATAAATATCTCAGACTTTATCCGCTTGCAAAGGAAATGGAGTAAAGGCTGATTTCAGGAGGCTGCTATGAAAAAAACAATTTCCGTTATTCTGTCAGTTATAATCATTGTTTCGTTTACTCTTCCCTGTTTCGCGCAGGACAGCGAAAAACTCACCTATCTTCTGCTCGGAGATTCCATAGCAAGGGGCTCGGGAATACTGAACCACGATGAAGCCTGTTTCGGCAGAATTGTTGCCGATACCAACGGTTACAATTACATAAACCGCGGCATAGACGGTTTTACAACGGGCGATCTCGATTCTTCGCTTGACTCCCGTGAAGTAATCTCCGATGTCGGAAAAGCGGACATCATCAGCATATCGATAGGCGGCAACGATCTTCTGACCAAAAATGTTATAAATCCGCTGATAATGGCGGTAACGCTTTCTTTCGGCAATGAGGAAGTATGCCGCAAAACGGTTGACGATGTTTATCCCAAGTTTTGCTCTGTCATAGAAAAAATCAAGAAAATAAACCCGGACGCTACAATTCTTGTGCAGACTCTCTACAACCCTCAGTATATCGTTTTCAGGTCTGCGATTGACAGAGGAGTACAGATACTCAACGAAAACTACAGTAAATATCTGGAAGAGCATCCGGACGCGTTTGTTCTTGTCGATGTTTACAAGGCGCTTGAAAACGATTCATTCTACACGGCGCTCGATACAATTCATCCGAATGCCAAGGGGAATGTACTGATTGCGAGAGAGCTTCTGAAAACCCTTGCTTCCATCGGACTCGGCACGAAAACAGAGCCTGTCATAAATCAGCAGGGAGTAAGCGAACTCGCTCTTCCCGTTTACTGGATTTACAAATTATTTGCTGCCTGACAGAGGTAAAAAATGTACCCTGAAGAGCTCGAAAAATATCTGCTTAAAGTTCAGAAGCCGGGCAGATATGTCGGCGGCGAGCTGAACAGCATCGTAAAAAAGCGCGATGATGTCGATATAAGCTACGCGTTCTGTTTCCCCGACAAATACGAGATAGGCATGTCTCATCTCGGCATGAAAATACTCTATTCACTTGTCAACGCGAGAGATGATTCAAGATGCGAGCGCGTTTTTGCTCCCGATACGGATATGGAAGAGATAATGAGGCAAAACAACATTCTTCTGTATACCCTCGAGAGCGGGGAGCCCGTACGCGATTTTGATCTCATCGGCTTTACGATGCAGTATGAACTGAGTTACACAAATGTTCTCAACATGCTCGACCTTGCGGGACTGCCCGTGCGGAGTGATGAGAGAAAGGAGCTTACCCCGGTGATTATCGCCGGGGGAACCTGTGTTTGTAACGCCGAGCCGATGGCGGATTTCTTTGATATCACTCTTCCCGGAGACGGCGAGGAGGTTACCGGGGAATTAATCGATCTGCTCAAAGACTACAAGGCAAAGGGAGCATCAAAAAAAGACTTTCTCATTGCGGCGGCAAAGATTCCGGGAGTGTATGTTCCTTCACTTTATGAAGTTGAGTACAATCCCGACCGTACGGTGAAATCCGTCACCCCGACCTGCGGCGCTCCGGAAAAAGTCATAAAGCGCAATGTTGCCGATCTTGACACAATGTTCGCGCCCGACAGCTTCGTCGTTCCGTATCTTGAAAGTGTGTTTGACAGGACTACGGTTGAAATTTTCAGGGGCTGCATAAGGGGCTGCAGATTCTGCCAGGCGGGTTTTCTCTCAAGACCCTTGCGCGAAAAATCTCCCGCCGAGGTTGAGAGACAGTGCCGCGCAATCTGCGAAAGCAGCGGATATGATGAAATTTCGCTCTGTTCGCTGAGCACAAGCGATTACAAGGGGCTTGAGGAGCTGCTTACAAATATGCTTCCCTGGGCGGATGAAAACAAGATTAATGTTTCTCTGCCGTCACTCAGAATAGATAATTTCCCCAAAGAGCTTATGGAAAAGCTCAACACCGTCAGGCGCAGCGGTCTCACATTCGCTCCCGAGGCGGGAACCCAACGCCTGCGCGATGTTATAAACAAAAACATTTACGAAAAAGATATTTTATCCACTGCCGCAATGGCGTTCGCAGGCGGCTGGACCTCAGTAAAGCTCTACTTCATGATAGGCCTCCCCACCGAAACAGATGAGGATATCGAGGGAATTGCCGGGCTTGCGCAGGCGGTGGTTGACGAATTTTATCACTGTGAAAACAAGCCGAAGGGCAAGAGCGTGAATGTCAGCATTTCTCTCGCCTCTCTTGTTCCCAAGCCCTTCACTCCGTTTCAGTGGGAACCGCAGGACAGACCCGAAAAGCTTATTGAAAAACAGGATTATCTTCTCTCCTGCATAAAAACAAGAAAAGTGACTCTTTCAAGGCATGTACCGTGGACAAGTTTCCTTGAGGGAGTGTTCGCCAGAGGCGACCGCAGGCTGTGCAGAGTAATTGAGACCGCCTGGAAAAAGGGTTGCCATTTTGACAGCTGGGAGGAACATCTCGACAGGGAAAAATGGATGCAGAGTTTTGAGGAGTGCGGCATAGATCCGTATTTCTACACCGCGAGAGAGCGTGATTTAAACGAGGTTTTCCCCTGGGATCACATGGATTACGGTGTTACAAAAACTTTCCTGCGCCGTGAATATGAAAAAGCGCACAGGGGCGAGACAACGCCGAGCTGCCGTGAAAAATGCTCAAACTGCGGAGCAGCAAGACTGAACGGAGGTGTCTGCAATGAATTCCGTAAGAATGTGGTATAA
>JAEEGL013963096.1_pt1 | contig 10349 bp, 8 predicted proteins | sample 9134231 | NCBI WGS metagenome assembly JAEEGL01 (sample SAMN16246548, study PRJNA631951) | gut metagenome | biome: gut microbiome; feature: rumen; material: fiber-attached | host: Bos | place: Iran: Karaj | collected 2018-10
GAACCGGTTCAATGAACCGATTCCTTTTTGTTTCGTGCGGAAGATGGGACTTGAACCCACACGATGTAAGCATCACAAGATCCTTAGTCTTGCTCGTCTGCCAATTCCGACACTTCCGCGAACCGTCGCCTCAAGGTGATATCTCGTGGCGACTTGATAATAATATCAAAGTATAAGGAAAACGTCAACAAAAATTTATAAACTTTTTTACGTTTATCATCTCAAGGGTGGAAAACCTAGACCATATCTAGGATTTCCAGGGGATCTTCAACGAAGATTGCCTCTTCTGCTCCGGCCTCTAAGAGCTCTTCTTTTGTTCTAAAGCCCCAAAGGCAGGATATACAGGGAACTCCGAAATTTCTTGCTGTGGCAAGATCGATATCTGAGTCGCCAACATAGATGCATTCCTCTTTCTTGCTGCCAAGAGCTTCCATAGCTGCAATGCACTCGTCAGGATAGGGCTTTCTGCGAAGCTTTTCTGTAACTCCTATGGCCACCTGGACGCAGTCGTTAAAATAGCTTTGCTTAAGCTCTACAACTGCTGCCATTGGCTTATTAGATACTATGGCAAGCTTGTGTCCTCTTTTTGAAAGCTCCTGCAAAAGCTCTGGTATATGCCTGTATGGTCCTGTTTTGATATTGCAGTTTGCTTCATAGTACTCTGAGTATTCGGCAAGAATCCTGTCAAAATCAGGGTTTTCTCTGCCTCCCTCAAGGGCTCTTTCTATCAAAACAGCGGAGCCGCTGCCAACCATATGCTTTACCCGGTCTACCGAAAAGGTCTTAAGACCATTTTTTTCCATAATATGATTCACTGAATCAGTAAGGTCATCTATGGTGTTAAGCAGCGTTCCATCCATATCAAAAATAACTGTAGAATACTTCAACTTGTTCTTCCGCCTTATTTCTCGTGATATTCCTGCAAAGAGAGAATGTTTCCGCAGCCCTTCTCGTTAACCTCACGGATTCCCTCTGCTGCGGCTTTTGCAGCTGCAACTGTGGTGATGTAAGGAATGCGAGCCTTGATGGCAGCCTTTCTAAGGTATCCGTCATCGTGCTCGGCTCCGCGGCCGATAGGTGTGTTGATCACAAGGTCAACCTCGCCGTTCTTTATAACATCCTCTACGTTAGGTCTTCCGCCCTCGTAGTTCTTCATAATTCTTGTTACTTCAATTCCGGCCTCAGCGATAGTTTCATAGGTCTTTCCTGTAGCATAGATCTTAAAGCCATCCTCTGCAAAGCTCTTTGCAAGCTCTGCTGCCTCAGGCTTATCTTCGCTGTTTAAGGAAATAAGAACTGCTCCTTCCAAAGGAAGCGCTGTTCCGGTAGCTTCCGCTGCCTTAAAGAAGGCTTCGCCGGGAGTCTTGGCAAGACCGAGCACCTCTCCGGTGGATCTCATTTCCGGTCCGAGGACAGGGTCAACCTCAGGGAACATATTGAATGGGAATACAGCCTCTTTTACGCCGTAGTATTTAGGCTCCTCATCCTTTCTGGATGCGATGAGCTCAGGAAGAACAGAAGGTCTTCCTGTAAGCTGTGAGGTAATAATATCTGTTGCAAGAGGAACCATCTTTATTCCGCAAACCTTTGATACCAGCGGAACTGTACGTGATGCTCTCGGATTTGCCTCAAGAACATATACAACGCCGTCCTCAATGGCGTACTGCATATTCATAAGACCTACAACGTTCATCTCAACAGCGATCTTCCTGGTGTACTCCTCGATGGTCTTCAAGTGCTCAGGTGAGATGTGCTTTGAAGGAATGATGCAGGCTGAGTCACCGGAGTGGATACCTGCCAGCTCAATGTGCTCCATAACAGCAGGAACGAAAGCTTCTGTTCCGTCGCTGATGGCATCTGCCTCACACTCAAGGGCGTTGTGAAGGAATCTGTCGATAAGGATAGGACGGTCGGGAGTTACACCAACAGCTGCTCTCATGTAGCCCTCCATGCTCTCCTCATCTCTTACTACTTCCATTCCTCTTCCGCCAAGGACGAAGGAAGGACGAACCATTACAGGATATCCAATCTTCGCAGCGATCTGCTTAGCTTCCTCAATATCTGAAGCCATTCCGGCCTCTGCCATTGGGATTTCAAGCTTTTCCATCATAAGTCTGAACTGATCTCTGTCCTCCGCAAGGTCAATGACCTCAGGAGTTGTTCCAAGGATGTTCACTCCCTCTTCCTTAAGCTTTGCAGAAAGGTTGAGAGGTGTCTGACCACCAAACTGAGCAATAACGCCAAGAGGCTTTTCATTTCTGTAGATCTGAAGAACATCCTCAAGGGTAAGTGGCTCGAAGTAGAGCTTATCTGAGGTGTCGTAATCAGTTGAAACAGTCTCAGGGTTGCAGTTTACAATGATGGTCTCAAAGCCCTGCTTTTTAAGGGCCATAGCTGCATGTACACAGCAGTAATCAAATTCGATACCCTGGCCAATTCTGTTAGGACCACCGCCAAGGATCATTATCTTCTTATTCTCAGGAGCATTTGATACTGAAAGAGGATTCTCAAGGCTCTCCTTTGGCTGGTAGGTTGAATAGTAATAAGCACTTCCGTCAGTGCCGTATACATGCACCTTATCCCAGCTCTCCACAAGGCCTGCATCTTCTCTCTGCTTTCTGATATCGTCCTCAGTAACCCCAAGGACCTTTGCCAGGTATCTGTCGGAGAAGCCGTCCTTCTTTGCCTGAATAAGCTCTTCTTTAGAAGGAACAGCATTCTTATACTTCTTTGCAAGACTCTCCTCTTCCTCTACAAGCTCCTTCATTTCATTAAGGAAGTAGTGTTTAACCTTTGTGATGTCAAAAAGTTCATCAACAGTAACGCCCTTCTTGAGCGCCTCATACATAAGGAAATATCTCTCTGAGGAAGCATCCTTCAAAAGACGAAGAAGCTCCTCTTTTGGCATCTTCTCAAACTTCTCGATGCAGCCAAGGCCGTATCTGTCTTTTTCAAGGGATCTGATGGCCTTCTGGAAAGCCTCCTTGAAGTTCTTGCCGATGCTCATTACCTCACCGACAGCACGCATCTGGGTACCGAGCTTGTCATCTACGCCTCTGAATTTTTCAAAAGCCCAGCGTGCAAACTTAACAACCACATAGTCGCCATTAGGCACATATTTATCAAGGGTTCCGAATTTGGAATCAGGAAGCTCTGCGAGGGTAAGTCCTGTGGCAAGCTTAGCTGAAACCAGGGCAATAGGAAAACCGGTAGCCTTGCTGGCAAGGGCTGATGAACGTGAAGTACGGGGATTGATCTCAATAACGATAACACGGCCGCTCTTAGGATCGTGAGCGAACTGAACATTAGTGCCTCCGATTACGCCGATATGCTCAACAATCTTGTAAGCCTGGCGCTGAAGCTCTTTTTGAAGCTCCTCATCAATAGTAAGCATAGGAGCTGTACAGAAGGAATCACCTGTATGAACACCTACAGGATCGACATTTTCAATAAAACATACGGTAATCATGTTGCCCTCTTTGTCGCGGACAACCTCAAGCTCAAGCTCTTCCCAGCCAAGGATTGACTCCTCAACAAGAACCTGATGGATAATGGAAGCCTGAAGACCACGGGCACAGACTGTCTGGAGCTCTTCCTTGTTGTAAACAAGGCCGCCACCTGCACCGCCCATTGTATAGGCAGGACGAAGAACGACGGGGTATCCGAGCACATCAGCCTCTTCCAAAGCCTCTTCTATGCTGTAGCACGCTTTTGAACGGGCCATCTCAATGCCAAGCATATCCATGGTCTTTTTAAACTCTATACGGTCTTCACCACGCTCAATAGCGTCAACCTGAACACCAATAACTTTTACGTTGAATTTATCGAGGACACCTGCTTTGTAGAGCTCAGAACACAGATTAAGTCCGGACTGTCCACCAAGATTAGGCAAAAGAGCATCCGGCCTTTCTTTTTCAATAACTGAAGTAACACGATCCACATTAAGTGGTTCAATATAAGTCCTATCCGCCATCTCCGGATCAGTCATGATAGTTGCCGGATTGGAGTTGACTAAAACTATCTCATACCCAAGACTTCGCAGCGCCTTACAGGCCTGAGTTCCCGAGTAGTCAAATTCGCACGCCTGACCAATAACAATAGGTCCGGAGCCGATTATCAGTACTTTGTGAATATCTGTTCTCTGTCCCATAGCATTCCTCCACTTAACTTTTTTTACATCATCCCATCTATTATATTTATCAAATGCATTTATCGCAAGGCGCAAATTTATGTATTTTTTCTTCCCAGATTTTGTCCTGCATCAAGTCGCTCCAAATTCAGATCAGGTTAAGTTTGCGCATGGCGTTGTAGATGCCGTCATCTTCCAGGTAGTCGGTTACGACGTCGGCGAGGGCCTTTGTAGCGTCGCTGGCGCGGCCCATGGCGACTGAAGTTCCGGCAGTTTCAAGCATTTCTTTGTCGTTTATGCTATCACCGAAAGCCACTGTATTCTTGGGTGCTTCACCAAGCATTTCGCAGACCTCAAGTATTCCGGTTCCCTTGTTATAGCCCTTGGAAACGAGCTCAGCTATCGTGTCTGTATGGAACATGTAGTCGTAGTATTCGGAAAGCTCCTTTGTGCAGCGCTCTTTTGTCTCTATATCGCAGATGCAGGAGAGTTTATTCATCTCCCAGTTGCCCCAGTTGTCGTCGATTCCAAGGAGCCTGTCTCCCATCTCCGACATAACCTTTTCTCCATACATATCCCCTTTGAAGTCCTCACGGTTCATGTAAAGATATCTGGGTCCCTCGAGGATTGGCTTGAAGTTGTATTTTTTCATGGCTTCAAGTGTCTTTATCCCAAGCTCTCTGTCTATCAGCTTGTTAAGAACAGTTTTCCCGTTGTATTCAATCATGCATCCGCAGGAGGATACGATGCCGTCAAAGCCAAGTCCGAGGAGCTCCCTGCTCTGTACGTACGCCCTTGCTCTTCCAGTGTTGATAAAGCATTTGTGCCCGTTTTTCCTGACGAGCTCGATGGCTTTTTTTGTGCTGTCAGGGATATAGTTTTTGTAGTCCCAAATAGTTCCGTCAATATCAAAAAACAAAATCATCTGTAGTGTCCCTTTATAAAAAATCCCAAATTTCCGCATCCTGAAGTACGCGCAAGCCTGATACGGATATTCTGTAAAAACCTCCTTCAAGTCCTGCAAAGTTTGAGCAGTCCCTTATGAGAATTCTTTTTTCCAATAGCTTATCATAAAGATTTATATCCGATTTTACAAGCAAAAAGCACGAATCCGAAGGATAGACCTTAAGTCCTTTATCCCTTAAAAGCACGGTTAACTTATTTCTTAAATCTCTCACCAGTTCCTTTGACTCTTTTTCATACGAAGAAGAAAGAAGCTGCTCAGCACAGGCAATACCTGCGTGCTGGGCGAACACAGAAAGATTCCACTCAGGCAAAAAATCTGCCATTCGAATAATATTTTCCTTACTTGCCAAACAAAACCCAGTTCTCACTCCCGGAATCGAAAAAAGCTTTGTGTAAGCGCTAATGACAAAAAGTCTCGGCATTTCCGGGATATATCCGGAGAGGCTACCTGCATTATCTGACAGATGCAAAAAGCACTCATCAGCAATTATCCACGTGCCTGTCTGCCTGCACTTCTTAATTATGCCCTCAAGTACCGAATCATCTATTGCTCTTCCCGTAGGATTGTTTGGATTAGCAAGGATTACAAGATCTGTGGTCTCATCAATCTTTTCTGCAAAACTTTCCGTAAGCTCAAAATCCTCGCTCTCTGCAAGAAGATGCTCAGTCACCTCCACATCTCGCAGTTGCAAAAGTCCATGTCTGTACCCTGAAAAAGAAGGGACCGGAATCAGGACCTTCTTTGGTGAAATAAGTCCTATGGCAGCCTGTATAAGCTCTGAGGCCCCATTACCTCCAATAATATTCTCATAGGTAAGGCTGCAGCTGGATAGCCTGTTTTCAGAAAGTGCTACCTTTTCCCTGAACCTTCTTGCATAAATATCGGGATATTTATCCGCAAAAGAAACAGCCCCGAAAAGAGCAGTCTTCACTGCCTCAGGGCATGGAAAGGGATTTAGGTTCACCGAAAAATCATAATCTATATCTTTGTCATAAATTTCTCCGCCGTGTATCACAAAACCTCCCTAAAAATCAAAAGGTACAGAACCGTAAGAAGTATCACGCAAATATACTCTGAAGCATACATAAGCCTGCAGGCTCTTTTTATATCCGTCACTTCAATCCCCCTTATCGGATCTCCGATAAAGGGCTTTTTAACAGGCTTTCCAAAATAGCTGGCATCCCCGGCAAGTCTTATCGACAAAGCCCCTGCCAGCGCACTTTCCGTCTGGGCTGAATTGGGACTTTTATGATTGAACCTGTCTCTTTTAAATATCTGCAAAGCCCCTTTTACCGAATAATCCTTCCCCATAAAACAGCAGGCAAAGATCATGAGATAAGCGCTTATCCTTGCGGGCAAAAAATTCACAATGTCATCGAGCTTTGCTGCTGCCCAGCCAAAATTCTCATATCTGTCATTATGGTACCCCACCATGGAATCCATAGTATTAATGGACTTATAAACAAGCCCCAGAATTGGAGTTCCGATAAATGTATATATTAAAGGTGCGATAACTCCATCGGAAGTATTTTCTGCCACAGTCTCAACCGCAGCTCTTGTTACGCCCGCCTCATCAAGTGCCTGTGTATCTCTTCCAACTATCATGGATACTGCTCTTCTGGCCTCCTCTATAGTTGAGTTTTTTAAAGCATCATGAACCTTCATACTCTCAACCCTAAGGGACTTTGCAGCCAAAATGTAGCAGGTCAGCACTGCCTCAACAGCTATTCCAAGGTATGGATTAATTATATAAGCCAGAACGTAAACTCCCCCTGTTACCAAAAAAGTGGTCAGAACAACCAGCACTACCAGCAATACTCCGCGTCTTTTCTCCCTTTTGGGATTTCGCTTTTCCTGGGGATTTCCTAAAAGTTTTTTATCAAGAAAGCTGATGAGCTTTCCAATAAGAATTATAGGATGCGGAATATTGTGGGGATCTCCTATTATCTGATCAAGTACAAAGCCAATTAAAAAAGCTATCAAATGATTCCTTATCAACTTTCTTTCCTCACAAAACAAAAATGCAAAAAATCGCCAGAACAATCAGCATAAACGCCTCTCCTGAAACCACGAAAAATCCTGCCGTATCACCTGTAACTCCGCCGAACTGCTTAGTACACATAACCTTATACCACAGGATAAAAAATGCCATCGATACAGCAAGCGCCACTGCCAAAAGAAGATTTGTCATGACCATGAAGGCCAAAGCACCAACAGCCTGCAAGGAAAGAACTACTATATCAACTGCTCCGCTTTTCCCTGTTTCAGTTGAAAGCATCCCGTCCTTTTTGGCGTTATTAAAAACGATACTGGATATTCCGCAGAAAGCCCTGACAAAGGGAAATATGGCTATATATATCAGCAGGGGCGATCTGTTATCTAAGCCCCAAGCCTTATAGACCAGCATATAGGAAGCCGCCATCCAGATAAGCATAAGCACTCCGCTGCCTATCATTGCAAATGCCCCAATGTGTGGATCCTTCATAATCTCAAGCTTCTTTTCCTTTGGCTGGTAGGAATGAAGTGCGTCCTGAACATCAATAAAACCATCCAGATGAAAGCCGCCTGTAACCAAAAGCGGAATAAGCATTAAAAGCAGCGTCATTACAAATACAGGTATCTCAACCCTTGTCCCCACATAAATAAGTCCATAGGAAAGCAGCGAAATAACAAATCCTATGAGAGGAAGAAATGAAATTGCATGTTTGTAATTATCCTCATCCCACTTAAAGCTTGGCATGGGAATCTTGGAATACAATGAAAATGCTATAGCAATGCTACTTAAGTATTTCATAAACCTTGTCCACTCTTTGCTTTAATTCTTTGTTGACCATATCTACAAGCTGCACGTATCTTCTTGTGTCCTCATCGTAGCCCTCATCCTGAAGGGGAAAAGAATTTGATACCACAACCAGATTTCTTACACATCCTGCAAGGCTCATAACCTCATCCACTATAAGAGCGCAAAGCTCCATATCATCTTTTTGATGCTGATTTTCCGCATCATGCATCTCATTTCCAATTAGATTTGACATGCACTCCAAAAGGCAGGTCGCCATGTTCGGAGAAGAAATTTTTCCAAGGGCCTCTGTTATTTTCACAGGACACTCAATTGTTACAAAGCCTTTTCCTTCCCTCATTTGACGGTGCTTTTGTACTCTCTTTTTTCCTTCCTCGCCAAAGGGAATCATGGTTGCTATGTAATATCTTTGTTCCTCCTTCGTGCAAGACAGTTCCATCACAAGGCTCTCAGCCTTTTCGGACTTACCGCTGTCAGGAGTTCCCAAAACAAGAACGATCATTATTTTAGCCTCTTATACTCATCAATACTGTAGTCCTCAAATTTTGCCCCATGTTCATAATAATAAAGAACCAGGTCCAGCACCGGAAAAAGAAGGATGGCTCCCGTTCCTTCGCCAAGCGCCATATTGCCATCAAGAATTGGCGATAGTCCAAGCCTTTCAAGCACCATAATATTCCCCTTTTCTCTGCCCTTATGGGATGGGATCATATATTCTTTTACTCCCGGAACGAGGATCTGCGAAAGAAGTGCAGCTGCCGAGGTGATAAGGCCGTCTATCACAATAGGTACCTGGTACAGCGCCCCTCCGATAAACACTCCGGTTAGAGCAGCAATATCAAGACCGCCAAGCGTCTTTAGAATAGTAAACGCTCTCTTCTTTTCATCAGTAATATCATCAAAAGAGTACTTCTTAATGCTCTCTTTTATTATCTTCTTTTTCCTTATAAGTCCTTCATCGGAAAGCCCTGCTCCTCGTCCTGCGATCTCGTCGCTATCTGCTCCAAGAAGTGCAGACACAACTGCAGCGGAGGTTGTAGTATTTCCTATTCCCATCTCTCCTGTAGCTATGATTTTATATCCGGTATCTGCCAGTTCCTTAACCAGCATTATTCCATGGTCTATAGCAAGAAGAGTTTCCTCCTCGCTCATTGCAGGCTCTTTGGCAAAAGACTTTGTGCCCTTGGCTACCTTCAACTTTCTTACCCCGGTAATTTCTTCCTCCGAGTCAATCCCAATATCCACGGGAAAAACCGTAACGCCGGCGCTGCCAGCCAACGTGCAGACTGAGCTGATGCCTGCTCCGAGAGCCTTTGCAACAGAAAGAGTTATTTCCTTTCCGCTTTGAGAGATTCCTTCCTCCACAATACCATTATCAGCGCAAAGAATAAGCACTGCCCTTTTTGATAAATCGGGAGTGACCTTTTTTTGAATAGCACCAATCCTGCAGATGATGTTCTCAAAATCGCCAAAGCCGTCGATAGGTTTTGACAGATGGTCCCAGTTATCTCTTATTTTCGCAAAAACATCAGAATCAGGCTTTTTTATTTTAGTATTTATCAGGCTCAAATAATCCGGCATTTCAAAAACCTCTTTATAAACTCAGGGCATGAAGGATAATACAGATGCGCCAAGCCTCCAATACAGTTATATATGCTCTGGTAACCGCTCCAGTAAATCCCTGATGGCTTTTTAAGTATGCACACCTCTCCGTTGCAGGTGGTGTCATAGTAGTGAAACTCATGAGCACGAATCTCTTCATTTTCCTTGAGATATGGATTGTTTAAATCAGCACTCACAGTCACATATCCGAAACGTCCCAGCTTATCTTTTTTATGGCTCTTTCCTTCAAACAGCCCCACCATTTCATATTCTTTTCCTTCAGGGTCAGTGATATACTCCTGCAGGTATAAAAAGCCTCCGCACTCGGAAAGTATTGGCATTCCTGCCTTTGCAGCTGACAGGATATCCAATCTCATGGAGCGGTTTTCTGAGAGAGCCTTTGCATAAAGCTCAGGATATCCGCCGCCAAATATAAGTCCCGAAACCGAAGGAAGCTCTTTATCATGTATTGGAGAAAACGGGATTATTTCAGCCCCAAGCTCTCGCAGCAGATCAAGGTTGTCCCGGTAATAAAAACAGAACGCCTCATCCAGGGCAACTCCAATTCTTGTTTTTTCAATGACACTTGATTTTTCTTCGACAAACTCCTGATCAGCTCCTATATCCTCAATTTCCGAAGCCTTCTCAGAAATCTCAAGAAGCTTTTCAAGCTCAAGATTTTCCTCAAGCTTATCTGCAACCTTGTCTATAGTATCAAGAAGCTCAGGGATTTCCGAAGGCATCACAAGTCCAAGATGACGGCTTTCAAGAAGCCCCTCTGAGAGCCTTGGAAGCATCCCCACTACCGGAACCCGGGTGACAGCCTCCAGCTCATTTTTAATGCTTTCTGC
>JAEEGL014755829.1_pt1 | contig 10349 bp, 7 predicted proteins | sample 9134231 | NCBI WGS metagenome assembly JAEEGL01 (sample SAMN16246548, study PRJNA631951) | gut metagenome | biome: gut microbiome; feature: rumen; material: fiber-attached | host: Bos | place: Iran: Karaj | collected 2018-10
CAATTCGCTTCCTATTGTCGATTCAAACGGAAATCTTCTCTATTTCGTATTCCGCAAGGATTATTCTCAGCACAAAGAGAATCCGCAGGAGCTTCTTGACGCAAATAAGAGCTACCTTGTCGGAGCTGGCATCAATACCCTCGACTATGAAAAGAGAGTCCCTGCACTCGTAGATGCAGGAGCAGATGTTCTCTGTATTGATTCATCAGAAGGATATACAGTATGGCAGGAGATGACTCTCAAATTCATCAGAGAAAAATACGGCGACAAGGTTAAGGTCGGTGCCGGTAATGTAGTTGACAGAGACGGTTTCCTGTTCCTCGCGAAAGCAGGCGCAGATTTTGTAAAAGTCGGTATAGGCGGCGGTTCAATCTGCATCACCAGAGAAACAAAAGGTATAGGAAGAGGCCAGGCTACCGCACTTATTGAAGTTGCGGCAGCAAGAGATGAGTATTTCAAAGAAACAGGAATATATGTTCCGATTTGCTCTGACGGCGGCATTGTTCACGATTATCATATGACTCTTGCTCTTGCAATGGGCGCAGATTTTCTGATGCTCGGCAGATATTTCGCAAGATTTGACGAAAGCCCGACAGCCAGAATTATGGTAAACGGAGTTTATGTAAAAGAATACTGGGGCGAAGGTTCAAACAGAGCCAGGAACTGGCAAAGATACGATCTCGGCGGAAAAGCCAAGCTCAGCTTTGAAGAAGGCGTAGACTCATATGTAACATATGCCGGTCCCCTTGCCGAAAACGTTGCAAAAAGTCTTTATAAAGTTAAATCAACAATGTGTAACTGCGGTGTTACAAACATACCGGATCTTCAGAAAAACGCAAAACTGACCGTCGTATCATCAACAAGTATTGTTGAGGGCGGTTATCACGATGTTATACTTAAATCAACAACCACTACCGGAAGATAAGGAGAGATAATAATGAAATACGCAATTTACGGCGCAGGTTCTCTCGGAATCGTATTAGGAGCATATCTTGCAAAAGTGGGCGTTGATATTGAGCTGGTGAACAGAAACAAACAGCATGTCGAAGCCCTCCTCTCGAAAGGAGCAAGAGTTAAGGGCAAGGCCAATTTCAGGGTCCCTGTTAAAGCGGTTTTTCCCAATGAAATGGAAGGAAAATACGATATAATTTTCCTTATGACCAAGCAGCTTTATAACGACAAGGTCGTAAAAGATCTCAAACAGTTCCTTGCTGATGACGGCGTGATTGTTACTCTTCAAAACGGAATTCCCGAACCGGGTATAGCAGAAATAATCGGCAGCGAGCATACTATCGGCTGCGTCGTTGAATGGGGAGCTACACTTTCGGCACCCGGCGAGAGCACGCTGACAAGCGAACCCGATTCACTTTCATTCCAGATGGGGGCAATGGAAGGCGTTCCCGAGGCTAAAGTTCAGGAAGTAAAAGAACTGCTTGAAAAAATGTGTCCCGTAAACGTGGAAGAGAATCTGCTCAGCGTGAGATGGTCAAAGCTTCTGATAAACGCCACTTTTTCGGGTCTAGGCACAGTTATGGGCGGCACCTTCGGAGATGTTGTCAATGATCAGTTTGCCCGTAAAGTTGCACTCAGATGTATGAAGGAATGCATAGATGTCGGCAGAGCTGAAGGAGTAAAATTCGCTCCAGTACAGGGTAAGGATATCACCAAGATTTTCTATTACACCAATGGACTGAAGAAATCAATTGCATTGAAGGCTATACCGAAAGCAATGGAAAAGCATATGTCTCTCGTTCCGTCTATGCTTCAAGATCTGCGAAACGGCAAAAAATGTGAAATTGAAGCCATCAACGGTGTTGTTTGCGATTACGGCAAAAAAAATAACATCCCGACACCGGTCAACGATAAGATAGTCGAGATAGTCAAAAAAGAGCAAGATGGTTCACTTCCGTTCACAAAAGAAAACATTATGCTCTTTGATACAATTATGATGCAGAAAGATTGATTATAATACAGTTAAAAGGACTGTTGCTTTACAGCAACAGTCCTTCAAATTTACTCTATTATTTCTTTTTTCCGAGTTTTCCGATGTAAGAGAACGCCAGGAAAACTGCAGCGACCGAAATGAAGCCGCACGCCACTATCGGAGACCAATGCAAGTCGGTCAACGATTTAGTGTACGAAATTTCGATTGCTATGATGTATATTCCGATTTCAAAACTAATTGCCGACATTATTGCCATCCAATCAAATTTCTTTGAGCTGATCATAGCAACATCAACGGCAACAAAAACAGCAAACAAAACCAACATCGGCAGAGCCTGTTTGAAAAGCCAGTCAACATGTCCGGTTTTATAGACAATATAGAATATATATCCGATAATCGAAGCAAAGCAGATAAGTGCCGTTACAGGTGCAGGAGTTATCCGAAGTCCGGGAAGGACCGCACATACCCAAACTACAAGAGCTGCACCGATGATATATCCGAACCAAAAATCATATTTATGGAAACTGAGATCAATGGCGATGCACAGTGAAGTCGGGAAAACGAGCAAAGCCGTAAAGATAGCGGCATATCCTCTGGCTCCGTCGCTAGGTCCTCTTTTGAATTTATTGTCTTTTTTTACAGGAACGGCTTCAACAGTATTGCAATCAGGGCATATACCGTCAGGCGGAAGCTGCTTACCGCATTTAGGGCAAAACATATTTACACCTCCGTGTTGTATTTATTATTGTTTATTATATAATGAATCAATTGCAAAATCAATATATTTGAAGAATAATAACAAAAAATTCAAATAATACGGTTTTATTTTAAGGAATTCGTAAATTGACTATAAACTGTAAAATGATATAATATATTAAAAAATAAATTGGAGTTACAACATGGCAGTTTTCAGACCGTTTAAATCTATCACACCGAAAAGTGAATTTGCCGGCGAAGTTGCAGCGCTCCCGTATGATGTAATGTCAAGCGACGAAGCCAGGCGTGCGGTAATAGGTAGACCGTATTCTTTTCTTCATGTTGATAAGGCGGAAATCGACCTTCCGAAGGAAACCGATCTTTATTCTGAGGAAGTATATTTAAAAGCCAGAGAGAATCTCGATAATCTCATAAAGAACGGAATCTGTTTTGAAGAATCCGAACCCGTATTCTACATATACCGTCAGGCTGTTGAATCCAGAGTTCAGACCGGTCTTGTCGGTTGCGTCTCAATTGACGACTACATCAACAATGTTATAAAGAAGCACGAAATGACAAGGCCGGACAAAGAGCAGGACCGTATAAATCATGTTACATATTGCGATGCGAATACCGGTCCTATTTATCTTACCTACAGACCCGACGAATCCATATCAGAAACCATCAAAGAATGGCAGGCCACTCATAAACATTATTGCAGATTCAATTCAGATGACGGTGTTGAAAGTACAATCTGGAGAATTGATGATAGAACTGTGATTAAAAGAATCGCAGAACTTTTTGCTCGTGTCAAAAATCTATATATTGCCGATGGGCATCACAGGGCTGCATCGGCTGTTAAGGTTGGATTGAAAAAAAGAGAAGAACATCCCGACTATTCCGGTAATGAAGAATTCAATTATTTTCTTGCTGTTCTATTCAGTTGCGACGAGCTTAAGATTATGGATTACAATAGAGTTATAAATTATGACGGAAACCTTTCTGTTGATGAACTCTGTAAGTGTATAAGTGAAAAATTCACGGTTGAAAAGAATGGAAAGAATCCATTTAAACCAACCGAACCGCATACATTCGGTTGGCTTGCCGGCGGAGAATGGTATAAACTGAAGGCGAAAGACGGCACATTCCCGACAGACCCTGTATCATCGCTGGATGTTTCAATTATACATAATAACCTTATCGCTCCTATCCTCGGTATAACGGATCCGAGAACCGATAAAAGGATTGATTTCGTCGGCGGAATCCGCGGACTGAGAGAACTGGAAATGAGAACAAAAACTGATATGAATATGGCGTTTGCAATGTATCCGACTACACTGGATGAACTAATGAGTATCGCAGATGCCGGAGAGATTATGCCGCCAAAATCAACTTGGTTTGAGCCAAAACTTCTCAGCGGTTTATTTATACATAAATTGTCATAAAGTTAAACTCGCATGGAAACTAATCCATGCGAGTTTTTGATTACTTCTTATTACCGAACAGACCTCTGAGAATTGAATTTGTCCCGGATCTCATAACGGAACTGAGAGCGTTGGTAGCGGCTCTCTTGGCAATAGTTTTCCCGCTTGCAGTTTTTCCGCCCAAAACAGAATTTATCGCATTGGTGCTGACGCTCCTAGCTACAGATGAAGCAGCATTGGACACCGCTCTTTGCGCCGCTTTTGAAACAGCATCCTTCTTCGTATTTGCTTCCTTTTCGGCTTTTGCCGCTTCTTTGGCAGCTTTTGCTTCTTCTTTCTCAATTCTTGCCGCTTCTTTGGCGGCTTCTTTTTCTGCCTTTTCAGCTTCTTTTGCAGCCTGTTGTTCAGCCTTAATTTTTTCTTCTTCCTCAGCCTGAGCCGCCGCTTCTTCTTCGAGTTTTTGCCTTGCCTGCAGTATTATTTCGTAAGCTGATTCTCTGTCAACATTCTCGCGGTATTTCAGGTCAAATTCATCTGAAGCGATAATAGATTTAACTTTTGATGAATCAGCGGGACCCATCAGACTCTGCGGAGGAAGAATCTTAGCCTTTTCAACAACTGTCGGAACACCGTCTTCATCGAGAAAACTAACAAGCGCTTCACCGGTTCCGATTTCTTTGAGAGCTTCCTCCGAATCAAACGCAGGATTGGCGCGGAAAGACTGCGCAGCAGCTCTTATAGCTTTCATTTCGGCAGGAGTATATGCCCGAAGACCGTGCTGAATTCTGTTAGAAAGCTGAGCCAGAACTTCATCGGGAATATCTGAGGGAGACTGCGTGACAAAGTAGATTCCTACGCCTTTGGATCTGATAAGTTTCACTACCTGAACAATCTTCTGAACCATGGCTTTAGGTGCATCGGCAAACAGAAGATGAGCTTCGTCAAAGAAGAAAATCATCCTCGGCTTATCCATGTCACCGACTTCGGGAAGTTTCTCAAAAAGTTCTGTCATCATCCAAAGAAGGAATGTAGCATATACAGTCGGGCTCTGAATAAGTCTGTTGCTTGAAAGAATATTTATATATCCCCTGCCGTCAAAATCGGTTCGCATCCAGTCTCTGATATCAAGATCCGGCTCGCCGAAGAATATATCTCCACCCTCATCCTCGAACTTAAGAAGCGCTCTCTGAATAGCACCGATGCTTTGTGAGGTAACGTTGCCGTATTCGAGAGTGTATTCCTGTCTGTTATCGCCGACATACTGCAGAATCGCTCTGAGATCCTTAAGATCAAGAAGAAGCAGACCGTTGTCGTCAGCGGCTTTAAAAACAATATTGAGAACGCCTTCCTGAACATCTGTGAGAGAAAGAAGTCTAGATAATAATGTCGGTCCCATGTCAGAAATGGTTACCCTGACGGGATGACCGTTTTCTCCGAATATATCCCAGAATCTTGCAGGATAAGATTTATAATTAAAGCCGTCAATACCAAAGTAGGCAATACGCTTTTGCATATTCTCATTATCAACGCCCGGCTCGCACATGCCGCTGAGATCACCTTTTACATCACTGAAGAAAACTGGAACACCCATATCGGAAAATGACTCAGCCATAACTTTCATAGTTATAGTCTTACCGGTACCGGTTGCGCCGGCGATTAAGCCGTGCCTGTTTGCCATCTTCGGAATGATACACAGGTCTTTGTCGGATTTTGCCATCCAGATTCTGCCTTCTTTTAACATTGAATACATCCTCCCAATTTTAATTACAAATTAATATTAACATAATAAATTGAATTTAACAATACCAAATATATTTTTTATTGACTGAAATATCAATATATGGTATATTAAAAATTAGAATTTTCAAGATATGCAAACGGAGTGGTTAAATGACAGAGCCTCAATTCATGCTGAATAATCTCGAGATCATCAATTCTTCATTGAGAATTGATGCTGTTGCCCTGTTTAATTCAGCCGATATCACACCAAAGGCACGCGTTGTATTCAAACGCGGCAGAGATATCAGAAGGATGCCTCTGTTATTAAGAAATTCATTCAGAAAAACCGGCTCCGATCTCTCTTTCGCTATATATTCATTCACTTATAATCTGGATTTTACATTTAATAAAAAAGAAACACTCGAAGACACTGAAATCACTTTTGAAATTGATTCAGGTAAAAATGTATTTTCCGATATTCAATACAAGCTTTCAAAGAATTTCAGAGACAGATTTCCCGGAAATTCATTAGTAAATGCAAGACTTGCCGGCAGTGAATTTGACGGAGCATTATACTATTCATCCGAAAAGCCCAGACCGGATTACAACGGCGAATTCTTATACAGTGTCATTACAAAGGACGACGGATTTTATATATCAAAAGCAATTAATCCGGATTTCAATAAAAACTCTGTTTTTCACTCTTTATACAACGCTCTGCAGATTACAGTTTCACTGCTTTTTTCAATAATACTGTTGCCTTTTATGATTATTGACGGTATACTGGCCGCGCTTAGCCTTGTTCCGAGGCGTAAAGCTCCGATGACCGATAACTTTATCGGCAATGTCTCCGGCCAGATAAAAGCAAATATTGCTAATTTTATAAAAGGCAGCATTAAAGACAAAACTGCCGCTATGAAAATCATTCAATTCAGGGATGAGCATTACAGAAGATACTATAAAAGGCTGAGTAAAAAGCCGGTTATACAGAATCAAATTGCTTTCATTTCAGGCAGGCGTGATGAACTCGGCGGAAACGAGAAATATGTATATGATCTGATTAAAGACCGGAAAGATATCGAATTCAGATTTCTATTCAGCACGCAACTTGACAGATTCACCAAGAGCAGCAAAAAGAAAGAATTCTATAAGCTTTATGCCACTTCAAAGGTTGTTATTGTTGACGATTATTATAATCTGCTCAATACTGTAGAAAAGAGAAAAGAAGTAAAACTCTTCCAGTTATGGCACGCTTGCGGAGCTTTCAAGACTTTCGGATTCTCAAGACTCGGCAAACCGGACAGCCCGAAACAATCTTCGCCGAATCACAGAATGTATGATTATGCCACAGTAAGTTCGGAATCTATAGCCAAATATTATGCCGAAGGCTTTGGAATCAGCGATTCAAACATTCTGCCCACCGGAATTCCAAGAACAGATATTTTCTTTAATGATGAATACTCTGATAATTTCAAGAACGGATTCTACGAAAAATATCCGCAATTGAAGAATAAAAAAATCATACTGTTTGCTCCAACATTCAGGGGCGCCGGGCAGAAGAGTGCTTACTATCCCCTTTCTGCGTTTAATCCGAATTCGTTTGCAGAAAACATCGATGACGATTACTGTATCCTTATCAAGCTTCATCCATTTTGTCTTGAAAGATATGAAATTGACGAGAAATATAAAGACAGAATCATCGATTTCACTGACGAAGATGAACTTAATGATTTGCTATTTGTAACAGATTTACTTATTACAGATTATTCCAGCTGTGTATTTGAAGCTTCACTTCTGAATATACCGATGGTTTTTTACGCGTTTGATTTATATCAGTATATTTCTGACCGTGATTTTTATTCCGATTTCATTTCATTTGTGCCGGGCAAAATTGTATTCACTCAATCCGAACTTGAAAAAGCAATAGATGATGAAGATTTTGAGAATGAAAAGGTTGAGCCTTTTAAGGAAAAATACTTCAGCAAGGCCGACGGAAAAGCTTCCCAAAGAGTTGCTGATGCAATAATTAACGCTCTTAAATCATAAATCATAACGGCTTGCAATTCAGCAAGCCGTTAAATTTATCTGTATTTATCAAGAATTTTAATAGCTTCTGAAGCATCGGTATCAAAATCAATCAGATCTGCTTCAATTGATATATGTTCAACACCGGCCTTAATCATAGGAATGAAAAATTCATCCTGATTGAATTCGTCTCCTGCTTTAGGATAAACTCTATTTTTACCAAGAGAAGGATCGGGAAACGGATTTGAAGTATGACCGTGCCAGAGATATTTACCATAACCTGATAAATCGGGAAGCGGGTCATCGGCACAAACCATATGTTTGACGTCAGCCAGGACTCCTATATATCTGCTGCCGACCTTTTCTGCTATTTCAATAGCCTGAGGAACAGTATTAATAACATTACATTCTCCCGGTTTCAATGGTTCGATAACAATTCTTATATCATATTTTTCACAATAAGAAGCTACTTTTATGAGAAATTCAACTATTTGGTCACGGACCTCTTCAGCTGTAAGCCCTTCTTCGGGAATCATTTTTCTGGCTCCGCCTGAGCCGAATACTATATATTTAATACCTAAATAATCTGCTTTTGGGAAAAGCCTGGCAAGATATTCATCAATACCTTTATCGTCCCTGTCTTTGCCAACTACTCTTTGTCCCATGAAAACACAACTGGCAAATATCGGAATACCGATGTTTTTAAACTTATCAAGAGTTTCCTGATCCATTTTTGCAACTGCCAGACAATTTGTCTCAACGTAATCATAGCCAAGCTCTTTTGCCTTGGCTGCATCGTTGATTCTGTCGCTGACACAAACACCTATCTTCATTTCTTTTCTCTCACTTTCTTAAGCATTTCAGCGGCAGATTTCAGTTGAAGCTCGGTAACTGAATTGCCGGCTGTAATTCTTGCAAGTTCCTGCGCTCTGCCGGAATCATCAAGATTGGTTACTCTTGTATAGGTAACTCCTTTTTTGACTTCTTTTGTGATTTTAAGGTGATTGTCCGCCTGAGCTGCAATACGTGCAAGATGGGTTACGCAGATTACCTGCCTTCCTTCCGAAACCGAATGAAGTTTCAAAGCAATTTTTTCAGCCGCAGAACCGCTGACACCTGTATCAATTTCATCAAATATAAGAGTATCGGTAATATCCTTTGATGACAGGACATTCTTGATAGCAAGCATAATTCTCGATAATTCGCCACCTGAAGCAACTTTAGAAATCGGTTTAGGTGCCTGCCCCGGATTGGTGCTTATTAGGAATTCAATATTTTCTGCGCCTTTCACCGAAAGAGGGACCGGTTTGATATCAACTTTAAAGTCAACATAAGGCATATCCAGATATTTTAACTGCTCAATTACCTTTTTCTCAAATTTTGCAGCTGCATCGGTTCTGGATTTGGTAAGTTTCTTTGACAGAGACTTGACTTTATCTGAATTTTTAAATAATTCAGATTCAAGCTCTTTTATTCTGTCGTCACAGTTTCCGATTTCGTCGCGTTCTTCAATGCATTTATCATAAAACACCAGAATTTCTTCTTCGTTTTTTCCGTACTTCATTGAAAGGCGATAAATCTCATCGAGACGTTCGTTGATTTCTTTTAATCGCTCTGGAGAATATGTAAATCTCTCCGAAAGAGATTTTACCGCAGAAGTGATTTCAATAAGATCAAAAGACAGTGATTTAAGCTGCTTGGCCGTTTCGATTGCTTCGTCATAATAACCGGCGGCAGTTTCAAGATCCTTGGAACAGTCTGCAAGAGATTCGGAAATCCCTCCATCAGAACCCAATGATGAATAGGTTCTGTCAAGCAGTTTCTGAACCTTAACACTGTTTTCAAGGAGATTCTTTTCCTTATTGAGTTCATCGGTTTCGCCTATACGGATATTTGCTTTATCGATTTCTGTAATAACAAATTCAAGATAATCAAGTCTTTGAGCATTATTATCCCGGCTGTCATAAAGGGAATCGAGCTCGTGCTTAACTTTAATCAGGGTTGAAAACGCTGATCTGTAATCAGACAGCAACTTAGAATTCTCTGCAAGAGCATCAATGAAACCGCAATGCTTATCCGGAGAAAGTAAAGCCTGGCTATCGTGTTGGCCGTGAATATTTATCAGCGAAACACCGATATCCTTCAATTGAGAGACAGTAACAGGATAACCGTTAACTTTGCAGGAATTCTTGCCGCTGAGCGAAATCACTCTGGATATTGTCAGGCAACCGTCTTCGGTCTTTTCAATATCATATTCATCCAGCAGACCCAAAACAGCGCTGTTAACACCGGCAAATACCGCAGTTACTTTAGCACTGTCCTTACCATCACGGATAAGTTCTTTTGAAGTTCTTTCTCCGAGAATCGCATTAATTGAATCTATAATTATAGACTTACCTGCTCCCGTTTCTCCTGTCAAAACATTCAAACCGGAAGAGAATTCAATCTCCGCTTTTTCTATAACGGCTATATTTTCAATTTTTAAGCCAAGTAACATAGATCGTTCCGTTATCCTATCAGTTTATTAATTTCAGACTTTA
>JAEEGL015597389.1_pt1 | contig 10349 bp, 19 predicted proteins | sample 9134231 | NCBI WGS metagenome assembly JAEEGL01 (sample SAMN16246548, study PRJNA631951) | gut metagenome | biome: gut microbiome; feature: rumen; material: fiber-attached | host: Bos | place: Iran: Karaj | collected 2018-10
CCAATAGTAAAAATATTCTCATTATCTTGATCATATACAACTTTTATCTAATCTCCAGGAGCAAAATTACTTATAGCAATAGTATTCATCCCAATGCCTTCTGGAGAAATCAAAATAAATCCATCTTTATCTGGTTTATTTTTCTTTATTACTTCTTTTATATTTACATTGCCCCACTATTCTTCAAAATTGTAAGCTTCTCTTGGTGTTACAATCCCATACTTTACTAAATTAGCATAAGATAATTCATCAATTTCATAAGCAGTACAAGTAAAACTATGTAACATTCGACCAAGCTTATCTTGGGGTTTTAAAGAAACTTTTAATAAACGAACTAAATAATTTCCTTCTGTTGCAGATCTAAACAATTTTACTTTACCATCATTAAGCCAATCTAATACTTTTAATTTAAAATATCTTTCTCCTTTTATATTATCACTTGTTAAATCTTTATTTGTTCTTACAATACCAGGCTCGTCAGATAAAGGATAATCTATTGAAGAATGATAATAGGACTATTTGTCTTCATTATAAATAATATTAGGCTCATATACCTCTTTCGTAATATTTTTAGTATATGTTTTACCAGTTATCTAATCATAAAAAGTTTTTCTCTCGGTTTCATAATGCAAATTTGCCTCATGGCCACTTTTCTAATATAATGAATCAATTTTAGTATTACCACGAGCATAATCATATTCTAAAATTCCAGCTTCTAATAATTCACTATTAGTTAAAAATAATTTTGCATCATCCATCTAATATGAAATTAATCCAGCAACTGAAAATTCTTTATAATTTACAGCACCATTTCTAAAAATAAAAGGATATTTACTTCCAATGGTTTCTACTTTCTTTTCTGGAATTGTTTCAGCAAATTTCGCAACTTTAGGATCAAAACGGATACGTAACTGCCGCAATCCATCACTTAAAAACATATCTTCAAAATCTGCAATTGTTGTATTCAAATTACCATGATGATCTGTTTGATAAGTTTTTGCAGAATAAACTCCATAGGTATTATATTGCTATAGGGCATATTTATATTCAATCCCTTGCTCAACAGTTTTATCTTTAAAGTGAATGGTAGATGGTTTAGAACTCTATAAAGTAAAACGAGTAACTTCAATCCATTCTTTAAAATTACTCTCTGCGCTTGACCTAGTAATAATAAATAATCCACTATAAGCTTCTTCTAATAAATAATAAGAAGTAACTTTAATATATAATTTATTCTCATTCTTTAACTATTCCCAAGACGTTTCTGAAAAGTCTGTAATTAAAGAATAATCATCATCACTAAACTAATTCTTTATATAATAATTTTCATTACTATTATATCGTAAATCACTAGTAACTAAATCATAATGAATAATAGGGGTTTCATCTTGTTTTCCTTCAAGAGTTACATCTATATATCCATTATCATAATTTACATCTGCATGCAATTGAATATTATATTCAACAGGTACAGATATAACTTTCATAATTTTATATTTAGCACTAGCAACTACTAATCCATTTAGTGTTGTTACAGTATATTGTAAATAATAAACTTCTCCCTAATTAAATTCTGTGTAAATTTTCCAAGTATCTTCTGAACTATCACTACTTGTATCTTGAGTTGCATCATGTACTAATTCTCCAGAAGTAGCTAATAATTCATTACTTTCATTATAAATACAGAAATTATATGAATAAACTTTTTCAGTGCTATCACCAAAACTGGTATCTTGAATATATTCTCCTAAAAAAGTATTATCAAACATATTTATATTATCGGTACGATAATCTTTTAAAGTTACTGTTGGTTTAGCTACACATTTAATAATTCCTACAGTAGAAAAATATCCTACCATATTATTTTGATCAACAAAAGCTAACTAAATTCTATAATACTAACTTTCATTGAATTTTACATCGTCAGCAGGAAAAAAGAAAACGGCAGTTCCAGTTTCAAGATCATATGATGTAGCTAAATGCTCATTTGAAAATAAATAACTATTTGTAGAAGTTGTTCTAATTTTAATCGCAATATTAGTAATAGAATTAATACTAATAGCATTGTTGATCCCAAAAGGAATACTTAAAGTAGCTCCTACAAGCTCTTTACTATCTTCATCATAGGTATTATAAAACGCTGGTAAACTACCATTTAGCTATGGTGGATATAACTTAGCCACTAATAATTCCTCCTTTTACTCATATTTTATAATAATTGATTTATTTTATTTTCTAATTCCTATATTTTAGGAGAAGATAACTCTGGAATACTGGTTGTTCTGTTATCAGAAATATATCTTCCAGTAATTACTTTCTATTTTGTATAATCATTTTCAGGAATTCTAATATAAACTTTTTCTCCAACCTCATATACAGTAATTTCTGAATAAGCAGTAAAAATAATATTACTATCTGTTGTTACCTAATATTTCCCAAAATTTTTATTACTATTATCTGTAATTGTCCCAGTAATAGTTTTATCAAAATCTAATTTACTCAAACGCTATTTAATTATAGCATCTATTGCTTCAAATAATTGTTCAGATATATCAGTACTATCCATAACAATCGCTCCTTCTTCTCAAAAACTCTTCTATATAAAATAGAAAAAAATACTCTAATAATTATCAATATTTGGCCAATAAAAAAATAAAAGAGGAAAGATAAAACTTTCCTCTTTTATTTTATTCTTCATCTTTTCGATTTGCATATTGAATAGCTTTATTAGCTAAATTGTCAAAGGCAGCCTCAATCTCATTTCTATCAGTAGCATCTGGGAATGAAACTTCTTCAATAGTAATAGTCTATTCAAATACAGTACCAGTTTCACTAACCACTGGATTCTATAAATCACCAAATCCAGAAGCCATATAAGCGGTTGAAATGTCAATTTGCCGCAATAAAGTAGCGGCATCTAAAAGATTTTGAGTATCTTGAGCATTGAAAACATTTTCTTTTTCATGTAATACAGCTAACTTACCTTCTGGACCCCAACTACCAGTATAACCACCAGTATCAAGTTTAATAAAATCATTTAAACTTTCACCAAATTGTAAAGCCTATTGGAAGAATTCTTCATCTTTAAGTTCACCGGCTGCATATGCTTTAGAAATATCCTAGAAATCTTCTAATTTTTTATGCATTTTATTATAAGAAGGAATTTGCGCTAATGCTTCAATAAGGTCATTTACTGACTCAACCATGTCTTCATTAGCATCAATAGCTGCTTGCATTTGTTTAGCATATTCTTGTTCCCAATCTATCGCTCCATCAATAGCTGCTCCAAATTCAGTATTCAATAATTCAATAAAATGAGTTACTTGATCTGTAGCGGTCTTAGATGCATCACCAACAGATGTAATTACAGTATCAACCTAATCTCCAAAAGTATCAATTGAAGCACCAGTAATACGTAGGAGTTCATCAATGGTAGATTGTCTATCGCGCAAAGCATTTTCCAATTCTGCTAAATAATTAGTACTTGCATCAATCCACAATTCCATATAATCATCTAAATTATCTATATCTAATAAATTAGATAAATTAGTTTCTTCCCAGGTATCAATCAAATCTGCGGAAGCTTGACGGTATGTATCTAACATGCGCTCTAGTGTCCCAGCCTAATTTTCAAATACATGCTAACTCTATTCATCAAAGAATGACTATTGAGCAGCCAACCATTCATTTATTTCTTGAATACGACGAGCTCTTTCTTCATCAGTAAGAGTCATATCACTCATTATCTCTTGGAGCATATCTCTATATGTGTTCTAAGCTTCTAAGGCTTTCTCTTGTAATTCTTTAATATAGTCATCATTTAATTTCTAATATTCATGTAGTTTATCTTCATATTCTTGTTCAGCTTCAGCAACCTAATCTTCATCAGCAGTATATACATAGCCCCAATTACCTTCATCATCTCTTGACAAACGCACCGTACTTTTTGCTTCTTCTGTCAACTATAAATTATTATATGCTTGTTGTAATTCAAACTTTTTACGAAGAACATCAACATCATATTGACTTAGTCTAACACCGCGTTCCTAATAATCATTTATTTGTTCTTGTAATTCTAATAATTCTTTTCTATTTGTTACGCCACGAGTATCATTTAAAACTTTATTTAAATCTCTTTGTAATTTATTTAATTCATATAATTTATCATAATCTTGTAAATATTGTTCATCTACTTCACTTTGACGATCAAAAGCTTCCTATAAATAATCCATTGAGCCAAAAGTACCAGACATAGCATCTTCAAAATCTTTTACAATATTTTCAATCATTGTTTCAAAAATCGTCTATGCCTAATCAATACTTTCTTGCCAAGAATCTAAATAAGTTTCTTCTGCATCTCGCAATGCTTCGTCAATATTTGAAAGCATTTCTTCATATTTCTAAGCAGCATCTTCGCCACCTTCAGCCAATGCAGTATTGTACAATTCTTGGGCACGGGCACGTTCTTCAACCAAATCATCATAACGAGCTTTTGCAGCAATAACAGCATTCTTCTAATTATCAAGCATTGCATTATTAAGATTATCAATTAACTATCTCTATTCTTTATTAATCTATTGACCTAAAATATCTGTTATATCTTTATAGGTTTCAAGAACAGAATTATAATGATCAAATAAGTCATAAGAATTTTCGACTTTTTCATTTAGCTAATCAAAAGTATCAAGAACTTTTTCAGCAATATTAGTACGAAGTTCCATCATAGTTTGATTAGCTTCTAATAATCCATCACGCCATTCACGCAATGATTCAATCTGCTCCTATGTGAAATCTCCTTCTTCAATAAGTTTACGAACTGTTGCATCATCAAGATTTGATAAATCTTCAAGGCTAAGACCTTTTGAAGCAAGTAGATCATTTATACCTTCTTGATAAATACCAATACGTTTAAGAGTATTTTCAGCCTAATCACCAAAAACTGCAATAGCTTCAGCAGCTTTGTAGGCATTATCTTCATATTTAGTAAGAAAATATTCAAGACGAGCAGCTTCATCATCATTTATTCCAATTTCTAATTCAACTTTTGTTGTAATTATCTCAAATAGGGCATCAGATAATTCATCAATTTGAGTTGATGTTTCATCCATCTGTTCTTCAAGAAGATTAAGAGTTTCTTCATAACGATCTTCATAATCGCGTAAATCATCAATATACTATTGAGTAATTTCCATTCCAATCTATAACCCAGTTGGAATTTCTTGGCCTAAAGTCTCATATTGATTTTGTAAATCAATAATCCAGTTTTCTAATCCTAATAACTAATCCTCAATTTCTTGATAATTTAAAATAACTCCTTCATCATCAAAAATAGGAGTTAAATCCATTCCAAAAGCTTCTTTTATTTGTCCAGCAGCTGCTATTAAATCTTCACGATCTCCTTTTAAAAATCCATTTATCTCATCTATATATTCTTGCTAAAGTTTTAATTGTTCTTTACGAAGTTTAATTTCTTTTTCTAATTGATCAAGTTTTTCCTAACCAAAGGCTCGTTCTTTACGACGACTCGCTTCTTCTTGTTTAGCCGTAGTATCTTCAATATGTTCTTTTACTGTGTGGTAACGCTTTCCCATATCAGATTTTTTATGAGGTTTAGGGGCTTTTGGTTTTCCACCTCCGCCACCTCCACCGCCGCCTCCACTTTTATGAGCTGGCGCATTTTCGTCACCTGGAAGCCATTGAAGTTTGAAGGTTTTTACAGTACCTCCACCTTCCATTTGCTAATCTAAATCATCACCACAATACTTATAGTGAATAGCACCACCGATACCGACTTGTCCTTCTTGTCCTTTAACTTTTGCTTGATAATCACCAGGATCAACCTAAATTGGACCTTCAGGATCTTCAACTAATTGCATAGTACCACCAGAGATCCCACCTAAAATACTGTTTACGTCCTTTACTGTTCCGCCAGCTAACATGACCATTCCAGCTAAAGCAGCAGCAAAAGCTTCAACATTGGGAGGTGGAACATCTCCGGGTTCGGCAGTTGAAATAAAATTCATAAAATCATCATAATTTTCTGATAAGCCACCTAAAAATTGTTCCCAACCAGGTCCTAAAGTCTATTGAGCTTCCTAAAGCATTTTCTAAAAAGCATCATCAATTTCAGCTTCAGACATTGCCTAATCAAATCTCTTTAAAGCTTTTTCACTAACGTTAAACTATTTACCTAATTCTTTACCTAAATTAATTTTAGTAGCCATTCGTTGGACTTCTCTTATAGCTTCTTGAACTTCTTGTTTATTACCTCTTGCAATTTTCTATAATTGTCCACCCTATTTAGCCATTAAAACTAAATTACGAGTTACTTTATTTAAAGGTAAACCTGTAATATCAGATAAAGCTTTTTTAGTAGCTTTCATAGCATTGAGCCAATCTTCATCTGTAGATTCTGTAATATCTTGTAATCCTTTTATGATATCATCATAATCTTTCTACAGCTATTCGGCTCCTCTATGAACTTTCATTTGTTTAGCAGCCCATTCTTCAGTTAATTCTATGCTCTCAGATATATCTTTATTATAATCATGAGCATCATAGCCTTCTTCATCTTCTAAAGTCTCTGCTCTAGCAGCATATCGTTCCCTTTCAATCTCTGCCATATCCTAAGCAGTTTCCCATTCTTCCTCTGATAAATCATCAGGACGAAAACTATCAGCTGCTTCTTCTAGATCAGCTTTTAACATTTCTGCGGCTAATTGAGCTTCCGCTATTGCTTGTGCTATCTTTTCTGCTTTTTTTGGGTCATCTGAATCAATTAATTCTATATCTTTGTCTGTTAAAGCAGATGTATCATAATTTTCTCCTATCTAATCAGCTGCAGTTAAAGCATCTATTCTAGCTTGTATATTACCTAATTCATTACGTGCTGCGATTCTTTGCTGGTATGCCTAATCTTCTATATAATTTTTTCGATCTTCGTAAGACATAGCCATAAAATCTGCCTAACTATCAGCATCAGTAAGTCCCAAAGTATCTCCATACTAATTAAAATAATCTTTCCATTCAGTAGAAGTCATTCCTTCTTTTAGAGCATCTTTAGCTTCCTTAAGAAGATCTAGCTTTGCTCTAATTTCAATTGGATTGGAATCAGCCTCAGCCTACAAAGCAGCTGTTAATCCAGGTAAATCAGTAACATCTTTTAAATCTACATTCACCCAAGTAGTTGCATCAAATTTATCTAATTGATCTATTATTCCTTCTAATTGTTTTGGATCTTTTATTCCACTCAATATTGAAGCTAATTTAGTTGTTGAAACTCCACCCTCAGCAGCTTTATTATAAATACTATTAATTTTAGGAATTGTATTTCCACTAACTTTATTTAACGTGCCACCTTTTTCAATCATCTCTAAGAAATGAGCTTCTGGACTAGCCTATATTGCTGCAGCAGCAGCATAATCATCGGTGTCCCCAGCTGCAGCAATTCGTTTAGCATATTCTGGAAAATATTGTTCAATATAAGACTAATTAGCGTTTGACATAGCAGTGCCAAAAGCAGCAATATGCTCATCAGAGGCTGCGACTCCTCCACCATGTTTTGCTAAAAAACCTTCCTCAGCACTTACAGCTTTTCTTGTTATAATTTTTTTCTAGGTAGGATCATATTCTGTGACATCTTGATTTGTCCAGTTTTCTTCCTTGGGTTTATATGTTGCCCATTCTGCTGCAATTTTCGATAAATCTTCTCTAGAAGCATCTCCAAAATTTTTATTAGCAAAAAAACTTTCCCAAATATTTCCATTTTCTTGACCTTTTATGCTTGATAAAGCTTTTGCCGCGGCTTCTGCACTACCAGTTAAGGTGGTTAATGCTTCTGCTGCAGCAATCGCAGCAGCAACTTCTTCTAAAGAAGCCTACTTCTTTTGTCCATTATCAAGATATTCAAATATTCTATTCTAATCATTGCCCTAAATAGGATTAGATGATAAAGAATAGTTAGTGCCCATTGCAGCATTGTATCTTTTCCAAATTTCATCAACATTAGCATTATCAGCCCCAGAAGCTCTATTAACACCTTTAGTGCCTTTAGTTTTTATTTCATCATAAATACTATTATAAGCTTCTTCATATGCTTCACTAGCTATTTCTTTTTCTGCTGCTCCAAATTTATCATCTAAATGAGTTTCAGCTACAGCATTCGCTGTATTCTCCATCATTTTAGCAACAGAATTTGCTCCATCAGCTAATTCTTGAATAGCTTTCAAAAAGTTTTCAGTGGCAATAGAGGTATCCATTCCACTTTCTTCTAATGATTTTTTAAATTGTTCTAAAGTCAATCCTTGATAATCTGTTGCATTATCAATTATTTTTTGCCGTTGGGCATTTCTTTCTGCTGCTAATGCATCATAACCACCATCTTCAGTAGTATCAGTTTCAGCAAATTTTCTATAAGTAGTAGTTTCATCTGCTTTTTGACGAGTCTATGCTGCAGAAACATTACTCATAAGAGCTGCCTGCTATGCTGCATCAGCCTAAGCTTCTGCTTTAGCAATAATAGCATCTTTATTATTAATAGTAAGCATACCATTCTCATCACGAGAAATATCCATTTCTCCAACAAGATCTGGATAATCTTCCATTAATTTAAGAACACTATCATTAACAGCTTTTAAAGCATCATTCCATTCTTCTGTACCTTTAGTACAAGAACGTAATTTTTCTACTGCCGTATCATATCCATCAAAAGCTTGCTTAATAGACTGAGCCCGCTAAGCAGCTTCTTGAGATTTTTTATTTAAAGATTCAGCTGCCTTAGCGGCTTTCTCTGCTGCAATAGCATCAGCATTATAAGCACTAACCTAATCATATATTACAAGAGAAATAGCAGCTATTGCTCCCACTACCAAAGCTGCAATAACAAGAAATTTTAGTAAAGATAAATTTAAACTTTTCTAAGCTGCATCAAGTAATTCTGTTATAGTTAATTCTTCTATCTTTTTTCCATTAACTTCTGTTATTCCCATACCCTATAATTTAGATATAATAACATTTCGTAATTTCTCAGCATTTAATTTATTTTCAGCACTTGCATTTTCATTAGCTACTAATATTTCAGCTATCATTGCAGAAGCAGTGTTTCCATACCCAGCTGCTACTAAAGAATTTGTAACATTAGTTGTTTTAAAAACTGTATTTAAAGCAGTAAATCCGCCAGATAAACTTGATAATAATCCAGGGATTTTAGAAAAACCGCTAATCATCCTCTAAGCAGAGAAAGTAAGCATACCTAATGAACTAGCAGTACTTAGTATTTTGTCTCCAACAGTCATATCAGCATTTGACCATACATTTTCAATACCTTTAATACCATTGATTACTGATGCTAATCCACTAAAACCAGACATCATACCAGTAATTCCTTGCCCAAAAGATTGAATCTAACCTTTTGCATTAGCAATATACTATGCGGCTTGCTAAAAATTAATTCCAACCCGTAAAGCAGCTTCTCCAGCGCCCTAAAATCCATCGTAATTTTGAGTAAAAATTTCTTGAAGTCTTTTTTTATAATCTTCCGCGCTTAATCCTGATTTCTGACAAAGTTCATCTATCTTCTTAAGCATTTCTCCTATTCTGCCGCCATTTTCTTCATTCCCATTGGCATTAGCTTTTAATTGTTCAAATGATTTTACCAATCCATCTATAGCTACTTGAGTTCCGGCAACATCTTTTTTTTCTATTGCTGAAAATATTTTATTAAACTATTCTCCAATGTCACCCATGGCCCCTTTATCTATATCTTGACCAAAATCTTTAAAAGTTTTTTTCAATTCTTCTAAATTTACTTTTAAATTATTTAATCCTTTTTCATCAATGGTGCCAATCCCACTTAAAAAATTTTCTCCAACAGTTGCTAACCCAGCTTGCTATCCTAATGTTTCAGCTTCATCCATTAATGCTTTTAAATCTTCTTTAGCTTGTTTTATTCCTTCTGGAGAAGTCTATATATTAAGACATGCTAATAAAGCTTCACGTACATCATTCGCTTCACTTTTGGTATTATTTAATACATCTCGTAATTGTAAAAAAGTATCAATCGCTCCACTAGATAAGCCTGCACCTTCTACTGAACCCATATAATCTCTTAAACCCATATTATGACTAGCAGCTTCTTGTGCATATTTATTATATGTGTTATTTACCGATTCTTTAAGATCGGCCATACCCACTTCTCCCATCTAGTTTTTTGAGAAAAGTGAAGCAGCTCGTAGTAATTCTTTATTCTATGAAAAGTCTTTCCCCTAAGCATTATTGAAATTATTAATAGCCTAAGCTTTTTGTAATTTTACTTTTTCCTAAATAGCCTATAATTGTCTTCCAGCTTCAAC
>JAEEGL015785482.1_pt1 | contig 10349 bp, 8 predicted proteins | sample 9134231 | NCBI WGS metagenome assembly JAEEGL01 (sample SAMN16246548, study PRJNA631951) | gut metagenome | biome: gut microbiome; feature: rumen; material: fiber-attached | host: Bos | place: Iran: Karaj | collected 2018-10
ATCGCTATATCCGCCTCGAAACATCCAACATATACCGCAGGATCGATCAGCATGGGATTTCCGTTTTCATCCGACATGAAATTACCACCCCACAGATCCCCGTGGAGTAGCGATGGAAACTCGGGTTCAAATAAAAATTTATCGAGATGCTCTATAAGCCTGTCTGCAGCCCTTATCACATCGCTATCAAAATATCTCTCCGCAAGCCTGAACTGAGGTCTCAACCTACATTCAGCGAAAAACTCGATCCAGCCGGATTTAGGCGTATTTATCTGCTTTCCGGCCCCGATATAATTATCTTTTTCAAAACCATAACCACCGTTATTTAAATGTTTTGAAGTATCCGCCTTGTGCATCATGGCAAGGCCGCTTCCCAATCTATTCCAAAAGTCCTTTCCCGGAGCGGATCTGTTTATGAATTCCATCAAAAGAAATGCTCTCTCGTTATCCGTTCCATATGCATATATCTTTGGCACTTTGAGCGTGTTTGTGTCACTTAATGCTGCCACCCCTTCGGCCTCAGCTCTGAAAAAATCCGCATTTGAAATGATGTTTTCCTTAAGGAAAGCTCTCCTTCCATCTGAGAGCTTAAGTGCACATGCATCATTGGCATCTCCGCCGTGAACAGCCTGCCGGCTCTCTATTGTGACGTTTTCTCCAAATGCTTTGGAAACCGCCTCTTTAAGTGAACTACATACTGAAATATTCTCGCTTTTCATATTTAGGTCCTTTATCCAGCCGTCGCGGCAAAGATTCCATCAGTTGTAATGGTATGCGAAACAATCATTTTTATTTTCATTCATATTGTAGATTATTTCAAGCAACATTATGATCCCCAGGGACGGGGGAGACAGGGGGGGAGACAAGGGGACGGTTCTTTTGACTCATTGGGGAGACAGGGGGACGGTTCTTTTGACTCATTGATTCCAATGAGTCAAAAGAACCGTCCCCCTGTCTCCCCCCCTGTCTCCCCTGTCTCCCTTGTCTCCCCCTGTCCCCCCAGGACCACTCTAGTCTGTCAGGTACAAACATTCCTCGGAACCGGTGTGGAATATGACTTCCTCAGTGGTTCCGTCATCCTTGACAACGGTGGCATGAAGCCGGTCGTCATTGTCGAAGCCTCTGTCGTATTTCAGATCCTTGAACCAGCCGTTGCGGCAGAAGGTTTCTTCAGTGATGACCACCTGCTCATCCTCACCGTAAGCGTTCTTATCGGCGGTGTAGGGCACAGTCTGGATCTCACGGCCGTTGATGGATACGTGAACAAGACTGTCATCAAGAAGCAGCACTACATCTGCATATGCGCCGGATCCGACGTAATCAAAACCGGTGATTGCCTGAGTCCAGTAATAGGGCTCATCTCTCATGGCTTCGTCCCCCGAGTCATCTGTAGTGGTCGCAGAGGATCCGGTCACTTCCTTAGTCCAAACATCAGCAAGCTTTACAGCGGAAGAAGGAATATTCAATGTGCAGCCCTCAGGGAAACTGGGATCCTTCTCATCTGCGCCGTAATAATCGGGAATATCCCCTGTGAAAGTCACCGATGTGAGTGCCGTACAATCCGCAAAAGCGCCCTCTCCTATGCTGCAGGTGTCTTTGCCAAAAGTGACACCGGTCAGACCGGGACACCTTCTGAAGGCATCCTCTCCTATATACGTCAAACTGTCGGGAAATACGAGATCCCCCTTAAGTGACGAACAACCGCCAAACGCCCATCTCTTGATATGTTTAAGAGATTCAGGGAAGCTCTTAATGGAAGTAATTCCGCTGCAGTTACCGAAACTGCCGCTTCCGATCGATTCCAGCCCCTTAGGAAGTACCAATTCTCCGGTAAAACCTGTGGACGCGAAAGCGTCATTACCTATCACCACGACAGATGATGGCAGATGCAGCTCTCCCGTCATCCCCTTGCAGTACATAAATGCATTCTCACAGATATATTTGATGCCCTCAGGCAGCTTTAATGACGTGAAGCCCTCACAGCTCTGAAATGCACTGTTTTCAATCATGGTCACGCTGTCAGGAATCACCAGATCCCCGGTGAAACCATGGCACGAGAACGCATAGACTCCGATATATTCAAGTCCCTCCGGCAAAGTAAGAGTTCCGTCAAAGCCATCCCTCACAAACGCCTGCATTCCGATGGATTTTACGCCTTCAGGTATCACCAGGTCACCCTTTAAGTTCTCACAGCTTGAGAACGTCGCCATCTGTATCTCTGTCAGCCCCTTTGAGAGCTTGAGATTGCCATCAAAACCACATTGGGCAAAGGCATAATCGCCTATGGACGTAACAGAATCAGGAATTATCAGATCACCCGTGAGATTCTCACAGCGGTTGAATGCGCATCTGCCTATCGTTTCAAGCCCCTCGGTAAAAACAAGTGATCCAGTCACACCGCTCATTTCCTCAAAGGCCTCCACTCCTATCTCCTTGAGGTTTTTGGAAAGACTGATATCGGAAAAGCCTGTACATCTGGTAAAAGCGTAGTCACTTACTTTCGTCACACCATCAGGTATTTTCAGCTCTCCCGTCAGACCATCACAGCCATAAAAAGCGAAATCACAGATCTCCTCAAGGCTCTCCGGCAGAACAAGCTCTCCCTTCAGGTTATGATTCGAATAAAAAGCATTAGGCGCAATCGACGTGATGCCCTCGGAAATTACAAGCTTATCTATCTTGTAATCAGACCACATATATTTCTCAGCTGAGTCCATCTGGCCCGTTCCGGAAATAGTCAGTGTCTTTTTGGATTTGTCATAATCCCAGGTGATATTGCTACCGACACTGCCTTCAGTGCCGTGATCTTTGTTAATGCCTGTATTATTCTTCGATTCACAGCCAAAAAGTCCAAATAACATAACCGCCCCCACGATAATCAACAATGTTTTCTTCATTTCCAATATGCCCTCTCAATAAGATTCCGGTATATTCCCTATTTATAAGTACTTTGGCCTTGCTAAGTCAGAAAGAGTTTCCTGACAGAATAATCATAATATTATTTTGCCACAATCCCCTCATAATGAAAACAGCGCCCCGGAAGTTACATTCCGAAGCGCTGCTAAGTTTTTTAGAAAATTATTTAGTTATCTTGAAATCGAAGGAGGCCTTTCCATCAGACATGAAATAGATGTAATGATGGTAGCTGCTCTCCAGAATAGCCTTGGAGGTTGCTTTCCCGACCTTGCTGGTTTTCAGACTGCTGGAATTCTCGTAAGCCAGTTTGTCGTAATACGCCTGTGATACCAGATCGATGTGCTTGCCGCTTATGTACGACGCATAGCCGATTCCATAATTGTATTTCTTGTAGAGCACAGTGCACACATAGCTTGCACCCTTGAGGTTCGATGTGGTGATCTTATACTGTCCGTATTTCGGAAGCGTGAATCTGACTATTCCGTTATAGTCCCCGGGATGCCTCTTATCGGCATTAAGTGTCAGTCTGTAGGTCTTTCCGTATTGAATTTTGCCCGATTTCTTATCGGCTGTCTTAACCTGGTGATCCCAGTAGATGCCCTTTAGCTTCATCTTCTGCTTCTTTGCAGCCATTGCATTAGCCGGTGATACGAAGCTGAAGACCAGGATTGCAGTCAGCAGCATGCTGAGCACCTTGATGAGATTTTTGTTCTTTCTGATTATTTTCATATAAAAGCCTCCTCTCTTTAGAGCGTTTTGGTCACTGCATATATCCATGCGTACTAAATGGATAGGTATGAATCTCCAACAAATATCTATATTTAGTGTATCATACAGCCGTTTTCTATTAATAAAATAACTATTAAAAGCCCATAATAACTTAGTAAACAAAAAACGATTTCCCCTAACGAGAAGAGAGAGCCGGTATAAACCGGCTCTCTTCGAAATCACCTTTTATTTAATTAGTTCTCATAAGGGAACTCAAGGGAGTCAACGATGCTTGCAAGTGCATCGGAAACTGCCATGTTCATCTCCTCATCCTCGCCCATATGACCATCCAGACGGAAGATCAGAGCACCATCCATATAATCTCTTGCAAATGCTGTCATGTAAGCGCCTGAGCCCTCTGTGTCGGGATTGAAGGTTACCCAGTAACCTGTCTCATTCTCTGTTCCGGGGCAAACGCCTGCGTTGTAGAGACCATTTTCGCCGTAAGATGCGCCGAGCTCCTGGATAGCAGCTTCTGCCTTGTTATCAACTGTGTATGTTACTGTGATCATGTTGGTGCCTGCTGACTCGCCCATGTATACGAAGAATGTCTCAGGACCAGCCTGGTTAAGTGCGAAAAGCTCAGGATCGTACTTTACGCTCCAGCCGTTAGCATCTGTGTAAACTAAAGGCTCGCCGTTAGATGCGTTAACAAAGTTTACAGCATCAAAGGTATCAGGATCAACACCAACCATGGGCTCGAATACAAGCTCAAGTCCATCCTCGAATGAACCTGTTACAAAGCCGTTCTCTACAGACTTTACTGTGAATACGTCTTCAACAGTCTCCTTGCTGCCGAATGTGAACTTTACGTTGCCATCCTGTACTTCATATTCGAAGAACATTCCTGTGTTTGCAGCACCGTCATCTGTGTGACCTGTTCCATCGTTATCAAATACATAGAAATATGTCTTATCAGGATTCTCAGCCTCAGCTGCGTAATTTGCATATACGCCCTTTGTAAAAATTGCATCTGTTGTAGCAACCTCAGCAGCGGGCTCATCAGCCATAGCTACCTCTTCATCTGCGATTGTTACCTCCGGAGCCTCTTCCTTTGCTCCGCATCCTGTCATTGCTGCCATGCTCATAACAGCTACCAGTGTCAAACCAAGTCCTCTTCTTACGATATTCTTTTTCATTATCTCTCCCTCTTTCTTTCTGAATTATTTTTTCAACGTTTTGTCTCTTACGTGTTTAAGAATATCAGATTAAATATCACACTTTTATCACACCAAAAATCACACTCAAAATCACACTAAAAAACACACCATTAATAACTGCTGTCTCTTCTATTGCAAATATCTAAAAAATTGGTTATATTTACACTATTAAAGACAACGGCGTCTGCTATAATTGTAGCAGACGCTTTTCTGCGTTAATGGGGAGAACTGATGAAACCAGTTATCGGATTGATACCACTTTATGATGATGAAAAAGAGAGCCTCTGGATGCTTCCGGGGTATATGAAGATCGTCGAGAAATGCGGCGGTGTTCCCATCATGCTTCCGCTCACTAATAATAGGGAAGAACTTGACGATGCCTATTCATTATGTGACGGCATCCTCTTCACAGGAGGTCACGACGTATCTCCAAGTGTATATGGAGAAGCTAAAAGGAGCACCTGTGGGCAGACCTGCGACCTTCGTGATGATATGGAATCATATCTGCTTGATAAATGTATCGCCGATGATAAGCCGCTTTTCGGGATCTGCCGCGGCATTCAGTTCATAAATGCGCATCTTGGCGGGAGCCTATATCAGGATCTCCTGACTGAGTATGAATGCAAGGTCGAGCACCACATGACTCCGCCCTATGACAGGAAGGCTCACGATGTTGAAGTAAAGGCCAATACCCTGCTGGCAGAAATAATCGGTGAGGGAATACACTCCGTCAACAGCTATCATCATCAGGCTGTTAAGGATCTTTCTCCCAATGTTACCGCAATGGCCGTCTCTGAGGATGGTCTGGTTGAGGCAATAGCTGTGAACAATCACAGATTTGCAATAGGTGTGCAATGGCACCCGGAGTTTTCCTATAATAATGAGGAAAGCGTGAATTTAGTAGGCGCATTCGTTGATGAATGCAGAAATGGAAGGAGAGAAAAGTTATGAAAAAGAAAATGTTGGCACTGGTAATGAGTTGCATCATGGCTACAATGGTAGGATGCGGCGGCGCTTCAAACGGAGCTGCAGAAAGCACTGCAACCGAGGAACAGCCCGCAGCTGCTGCAGAGACAGCTACAGAGACAACTGATGCTTCAGGAAAAGTTTGGAAAATTGCAACAGATACTGCATTTAAGCCCTTCGAGTACACAGATGACAACGGCAATTTCGTTGGAATCGACATGGATATCCTCGATGCTGTAGCTAAGGATCAGGGCTTTGCATATGAAGTACAGGTTCTTGGTTGGGATGCTTCTATCGCAGCATGCCAGGCAGGTCAGGCAGATGGTATGATCGCTGGTGCTTCCATCACAGATGAGAGAAAGGAATCCGGCTGGATCTTCTCTGATGGTTACTACGATGCAAACCAGAGCATGGCTGTAGAAGCTTCATCTGATATCACAGGTTTTGACGGACTTAACGGTAAGTCAGTAGCTGTAAAGACAGGTTCTATGAGCGCAACCTACGCTGAGAGCCTTGCTGGTGAGTATGGCTTCACTGTTACATATTTTGAGGATTCACCGACCATGTACCAGGCAGTTGTAGGTGGTCAGGTAGCAGCTGTATTTGATGATACACCGATCATGGCAGCTAACATCAAGGATACAGGCATCTCAATGAAGCTTGTAGACGGCACAGGTAACGAGCCTGCAGCTTATGGCTTTGCAATCTTCAACGCTGACAACCAGGAGCTCGTTGACATGTTCAACGCAGGTCTTGCAAACATCAAGGCAAACGGCACATATGATGAGATTCTCAAGAAGTATCTCGGTGAATAATCACCTCTTGAAGGCATTCATACTTCCGGCTTGAAATACACTCAGCCGGTAAACCTTACAAAGTATAAATGTATTGGGCAGGGAAACCTGCCCAATATGTTATGAGGACCAATTTTTATGATTAAAATTATTTCAGTTTATGGCGGCATGCTGCTGGTAGCCCTTGGCAGAACTCTTCTGCTGGCTCTTCTGGGACTGTTCTTCGCATGTATTATCGGAATGATCTTCGGTATCATGGGCGTCCTTAAGAACCGCGCATGCAACATCATTTCCCAGATATTCGTCGACGTTATCCGTGGCGTTCCGATGATAGTTCTGGCATTTTTCGTATACTTCGGTGTACCCTATTTCTTCAATACTATAATAGGAGGTTTCTCCATCAGTCTCACCGCTCTGCAGGCAGGTACCATCTGTCTGGCTCTTAACTGCGGTGCATATATGGCAGAGATCGTCCGCGCCGGTATTCAGTCCGTCGATGTGGGCCAGATGGAAGCAGCCAGATCACTGGGTCTTACCTATGGAATGGCTATGAGGAAGGTAATACTGCCACAGGCTATAAGGACCATGATCCCCACCTTCATCAACCAGTTCATCATCACCCTCAAGGACACCTCAATTCTGTCCGTTATCGGCTTCCCGGAGCTGGTAAACACCGCCAAGAATGTCCAGGCTAACACTTTCATGTCATTCCAGACCTGGGCTATCGTTGGAATTATGTATCTGATTGTTATCACTATCCTTTCACGTAGTGCAAAGATGGTTGAGAGGAGGCTTAGCGTTGGAAGATAAGAAAGAAATCAAGATAAAAGTATCAAACCTTAAGAAAAGCTTTGGAAGCCTTGAAGTACTCAAGGATATCTCCACAGAAGTTACAAAGGGTGAAGTCGTATGTGTGATCGGCCCCTCAGGCTCCGGTAAATCCACCTTCCTGCGCTGTCTCAACAAGCTGGAAAAAGTTACAGCAGGAACCATCATCATCGATGGAAATGATATCACACAGAAACAGATCAATATCAACCATGTCCGCGAGAATATCGGAATGGTTTTCCAGCATTTTAATCTTTTTAATAACCTGAACATACTGGACAACCTTACACTTGCACCTGTTCAGCTGAAAAAATGCTCCAAAGCGGAGGCTGTAACACGTGCCAAGAACATGCTTAAAAAGGTTGGCCTTGAAGATAAGACAGAAAGCTACCCCAGCCAGCTTTCAGGCGGTCAGAAGCAGCGTGTAGCCATCGCAAGAGCACTTTGCATGGAGCCGGACATCATGCTGTTTGATGAACCTACATCAGCACTTGATCCGGAGATGGTAGGTGAAGTAATTCAGGTAATGAAGGACCTCGCCGCTGACGGAATGACCATGGTGATCGTAACCCATGAGATGGGCTTTGCACGTGAAGTTGCAGACAGAGTTATTTTCATGGATGGCGGTTACATCGTCGAGGAAGGCACTCCTCAGGAGGTCCTTCTGAATCCTAAAGAAGAAAGGACCATAGATTTCTTAAATAAGGTCTTATAAGGTGGAACTATGAAAAACATAATTACTATAAGCAGACAGTTCGGAGCAGGCGGAAGCACTATCGGTCAGGCTGTGGCAGACAGACTCGGCTTCTACTACTGCGACAAGGATATGATCTTAAAGGCAGCCATTGAGAGCGGAAGCCTGTCCCCTCAGGAGGTTCGCTACTACGATGAGCGCGTCCCCAGAGAGTTCGGATTCGGCCAGAGTCTCTTCGACTTCTACAACAAGCCGCTGGATGAGCGACTTTTCGAAGCACAGAGAGAGGCCATCAAGAAGGTCGCTGAAAAAGGCAACTGCGTGATCGTCGGTCGTAACGCCAATATCGTACTCAAGGAATTCGATCATACACTTCACGTGTTCATAGCGGCTGCTGAGCGCTACAGACTTGCCAGAATGCAGGGCAAAATGCCGGATTACACCGAACGCGAGGTTCTGGAGCATCTACGCTCTGTCGACAAAACCAGGAAAAAATACTGCAAGCACTATACACAGACAGAATTCGGAAATGCTACTTATTATGACCTGTGCGTTAAGAGCTCATCCCTCGGTATCGACAAATGCGTAGATCTCATCTGCGCTGCAGCAAAAGAAGACAACTAATTAAGATGTAATTTCGTTTATACTTTTTTAATTTGTCATCAATGAGCTGATAATTCATAATTACAAATATAGAGGAAATGCGTATTTACCATAGCTTTAATCCTTTACGTAACAGATAATCGTGGCATTTTGACCACATTGATTACAGATAGAGAGAAAATATATGGAACTACAGGAAAAACATATCTATGAGAGTAACCTGCTGGCCTTCAGATTCGCATGTATAATTCAGGCGTTTGAGCTGATATCCACTATTGTTTATCAGCTCGATCGTCCTCTCATATCCACGCCCGTGCTTTTCACATTACAGCTTATAGCAACGGCTGTATCTATATTTGGATTCTTCAAATTCGGCAAAAGCCGCAGGGGACAGTACATCCTGATGACATGTATGGTAGTCAACTATGCACTGGTTCTGATCGGAGCCGTACATGTTCCGTACCTCTGGGCATTCGGTCCAAGCTTACTCACAATGGTACTTCTTTTCTCAGATGTCCAGCTGACTATCATAACAGCATCTTTTGTGACCGTCGCTAATTTCATTTATATTTTCCTATATAAATTCTTCTCAATAGACAATGCAGAGAGAATGAACACCGTTATGACCGACGCCGTGTTCGCTCTTCTGCTCTCTCTGATGGCAATCTTCTATGTGAGACGTAACAGCCAGCAAAATGAGGAAAAACTGGAAGAGATCACAGCCGCCGCTGAGCAGCAGCAAAAAGATGCGGAGGCAATTAAGCAGATCAGCATTCAGATAGCAGAAAAGCTTGAAGACGCCAACGACGCTATGGAAACCCTGGCAGATAAGGTATCTTCCACTGCTGAGTCCTCAGAGGAAATCTCACAATCCATTACTCTGACCGCTGAGTCGATTCAGACGCAGACAGAGATGAATTCCAATATCACACAGGCGCTTGAGGATATCGCAGAGCAGTCCAGAGCCATGCGTGAGAATTCCGATGATGTTACCGCGAATATCTCTGACGGAAATAACCTCGTAAAGGAACTCAACGCTAAATCAAAGCAGGCCTCCAAGATCAATGCCGAGACAGCTGAAATGACCGCTAATCTGCAGAGCTCCGCAGGTACGGTTAAGGATATCGTTGACACGATCCTGAGCATTTCCAGCCAGACCAATCTGCTGGCACTTAACGCTTCTATAGAGGCTGCGAGAGCCGGTGATGCAGGTAAAGGCTTCGCCGTAGTTGCTGATGAGATCAGAGCGCTGTCAGAACACACCAAGAATTCCGCAGAGCAGATAGCATCTACAATTGATGACCTCATCGATAAGGTCAACACCGCTTCTAAAAATATGGAGCTCAGTGTTGAATCTGCAAATGAGCAAGGTGAGATAATCACCGCAACCGGCGAGAAATTCGAAATAATCCTTGAGAAGGTATCCGACCTGACTGACAGAGCCTCCAAAATCTCAGACAACGTTGAATCCTGCGTTGAAGCCAATACCAAGGTTATGGATGCGATCAGCAACCTGTCCGCTACATCTGAGCAGGTGGCCGCTTCCTCACAGTCCAGTATTGAGATCAGCAAGGATTGTAAGTCAGATATGGAAGTTACCAAGGATATCCTTCACCAGAT